>ERZ1645192.1490-NODE-1490-length-19473-cov-10.887836_pt1 | contig 19473 bp, 22 predicted proteins | sample MGYA00575354_ERZ1645192 | MGnify/ENA primary metagenome ERZ1645192 (study PRJEB40844, sample SAMN11349763) | freshwater sediment metagenome | isolation source: river sediment | host: Sediment | place: India: Faizupur Khadar , New Delhi | collected 2017-02-21 ... | reverse complement strand
AGGCCGCGGGAATCGCCGCGTTCGAGGCGCGCGCGCCGCGGGCGTGGGACGGCCCCGCCCCCGCGCCGACGCGTGCCGCCGGCGCCGCCAAGCCGACATGGCGGCTCGGCCCGCCCTTCGCGCCCGAGGCGGGCGGCGATCTCTTCGCCGAAGGGCCGGACGGGTCTTTCATCGACGCCAAAAGGCGCGGCGACGGCGCATTCGACCTGGTGCTCGAACAGCCGCCGTTCGACGGCGCGACGGCCTTCGACGTGCGCCTGACGCGCACGACCGCGCAGGGCGCACATGAAGCCACGCTGCGCCTCGACGCGCGCGCGGGGACGCCTTAGATTGACCGCCCCCGGGCCAACTTGACCGGCCCGTGCGAGACAAAAGGATAGTCCATGACGATCAAGGTTGGAGACAGCTTGCCCAAGGCGACTTTCATGGTGATGACGGCCGACGGCCCGAAGCCGCGCACGACCGAGGAGGTCTTCGCCGGCCGCAAGGTCGTGCTGTTCGGCCTGCCCGGCGCGTTCACGCCGACCTGCCACCGCAACCACCTGCCGGGCTATGTCGCCCACGCGTCCGATTTCGCCGCCAAGGGCGTCGACGAGATCGCCGTGGTCAGCGTCAATGACGCCTTCGTCATGGGCGCGTGGGAAAAGGCCACGGGCGCGGAAGGCAAGGTGACTTTCCTCGCCGACGGCAGCGCCGCCTTCGCCAAGGCCGCCGGCCTCACCCTCGACCTGACCGACCGCGGCATGGGCGTGCGCTCGCAGCGCTATTCGATGCTCGTCGACGACGGCGTCGTGCGCAAGCTCAACATCGAGGACGCGCCCGCCGGCGCCGAACTGTCGTCGGGCGCCGAGGCGCTGCTGCGGCAGATCTGATCGGGAAGGGTTCGAGAGGCGGCGTCGCCCCCACCCTGGCCCTCCCCCGCTTGGCGGGAGAGGGGGCGCGGCGGCAAGCGCCAGCCTTTCACGAAACTTTTCGTCGCGGCCGATGACGGCCGCAACCTGTTCCCTCTCCCGCGCCAGCGGGGGAGGGTTGGGGTGGGGGCCGAGCCGCTACCCCGCGGCCCTTTTCAGGAACGGCGCCATGCCGGCGCGCGCCAGCGCGTCGGCGCGCTCGTTCATCTCGTCGCCGGCGTGGCCTTTCACCCATTTCCAATGGACTTCGTGGCGCTCGCGCGCGGCGTCGAGGCGCTGCCAGAGTTCGGCGTTCTTCACCGGCTTCTTGTCCGCCGTGCGCCAGCCGTTCTTCTTCCAGCCGTGAATCCAGCTGGTCACGCCGTTCTTCACATATTGCGAATCGGTGTGCAGGGCGACGTTGCAGGGGCGCGTCAGCGCCTCCAGCGCCGAGATCGCGCCCATCAGCTCCATGCGGTTGTTGGTGGTGTTGGCCTCGCCGCCCGACAGCTCCTTCTCGAAGCCGTTGAAGGTGAGGATCGCCCCCCAGCCGCCCGGCCCCGGATTGCCGGAACAGGCGCCGTCTGTCCAGATTTCGACCTTGCTCACCGCAACAGACCGAGTTCGCGGGCGCTCTCGATCGACTGATGGAAGCGCAGGCGGCGCACATATTCCATCGGGCCCTTCGGCTTGACCAAGGCGCCTTCCGGCACGTTGAGCCAATCGACGAGGCGCGTCAGCAGGAAACGCAGCGACGCGCCGCGCGCCAGCGTCGGCAAGGCGGCGACCTCGCGGTCGTCGAGGCGGCGCACGCGCTCGTAGCCGTTGATCATCGCCAGACCCTTGGTGATGTTGAACGAGCCGTCCGTCTCGAAACACCAGGCGTTGAGCGTGATCGCCAGATCATAGGCGAAGGCGTCGGTGCAGGCGAAATAGAAGTCGATCAGCCCCGACAGCTTGCCGCCAAGGAAAAAGACATTGTCGGGGAAAAGATCGGCGTGGATGACGCCGCCCGGCAGGCCCTGCGGCCAGGCCGCGTGCAAATGGTCGAGTTCGGCGGCCACGGCGGAGGAGAGATCGGGCACGACCTGATCGGCGCGGGCGTGGACGGTCTCGAACAATTGCGTCCAGCCGGCGAGCGACAGGGCGTTGACCCGCTGCCGCGGGAAATCCGCGCCGGCCCGATGCAGCCGGGCCAGAGCTTCGCCGACGGCGGCGCATTGGCGCGCGTCGGGCTTCTTGATCCACATGCCGTCGAGAAAAGTGACGATGGCGGCCGGCCGGCCGGCCAGACGGCCGAGCGCTTGGCCCTGCCGATCCTTCACCGGCTGCGGGCAGATGATGCCGCGCGCCGAGAGATGTTCGAGCAGGTCGAGGAAGAAGGGGATCTCGGCCTCGTTCACCCGCTTCTCATAGAGGGTGAGAATGTAGAAGCCGGCCTGCGTGTGCAGCAGGTAGTTCGAATTCTCGACGCCTTCGGCGATCCCCTTGAGCGACAGAACTTCGCCGATGTCGTAATTGGCGACGAAGGCTTGCAGCTCCTCTTCGCTCACTTCGGTATAGACGGCCATGTCGATCTCTTCGCTTGGGCATCGCGGGGCTTTGCGCTCGCCTGCGGCCCCGTGTTAGCGAGGGCGGAACGACAGGTCAAACGGGCCGCGCCGCGCCCCCGCAAAGAGAATCGCGCATGACGCCGCCGGTCTGGCTCTGGGCCATCTTCACCATCGCCGCCTCGGGGGCGCAGACCGCCCGCAACGCCATGCAGCGCGACCTGATCGCCACGCTCGGCACGGCGGGCGCGACCTTCGTGCGCTTCGTCTATGGCGTGCCCTTCGCGCTGCTGTTTCTGGCGATCCTGACGCTGGCGACGGGCGTCGCGCCGCCCCTGCCCGGTCAGGTTCCGCTGCTCTGGGCCGCCACGGGCGGCGTGGCGCAGATTTTCGCCACCGGCCTGATGCTGGCGACGATGAAACAGCGCTCCTTCGTCGTCGCCACCGCCTATACCAAGACCGAGCCGGTGCAGGTGGCGCTGTTCGGCGCGTTTTTTCTCGGCGACCATCTGGGCGGGCAAAGCTGGGCGGCGATCGTCATCGCCACGGCGGGCGTGACGCTGTTGTCATGGCCGCGCGGCGAGCTGGCGCGCGACTGGCGTCCGGCGGCGCTCGGCCTGTCGTCGGCGGCCTGTTTCGCCATTTCGGCGGTCGGCTACCGCGCCGCCATCGTGGCTTTGGACGCGCCGAGCTTCATCATCGGCGCTTCGACCATTCTGGCCTTGGCGCTGAGCCTGCAGACGGCGCTGATCCTGATCTATCTCGCCATTTTCGACCGCGGGCTGATCGCTGCCCTGGGCCGGGCCTGGAAACCCTCGCTCGGCGCGGGCTTCATGGGCGCGCTCGCCTCGCAATTCTGGTTCCTCGCCTTCGCCATCGAGAGCGCGGCGCGGGTGCGGACGCTGGCGCTGATCGAGATTCCCTTCGCGCAGGTCGCCTCGCGCCGCATTTTCCGGCAATCGACCAGCGCGCGCGAATGGACCGCCATGGCGCTGATCGTCGCCGGCGTGGCGCTGCTGCTGTTGGCGTGAGGGCGAAGGCGTTTCGATAAATGAAACGTCATGGCCGGGCTTGACCCGGCCATCCACGGGCCGCGAGCGCAATTTGCAGGGAAGAAGCAACGGCGCGGCGTGGATGCCCGGGTCAAGCCCGGGCATGACGCAGTGAGCCAAAGCCGCGCGAAACGTCGACGCGCTCAGCCCGCCGGCCGCAATTCCTTCGGCAGCGGGAAGAAGACGCTTTCGTCCGCCGTCGAGACGATTTCCACCGCCACATCGTAGCGCTGCGAAAAGGCGTCGATGATTTCCTCGACGAGGATTTCGGGAGCGGAGGCGCCGGCCGTGACGCCGAGCGTCTTGAGGTTCGACAGCTCCGCCCAGTCGAGATCCTGCGCGCGCAAAACGAGGCGCGCGACCGGGCAGCCGGCGCGCTCGGCCACTTCGCGCAGGCGCTGCGAATTGGACGAATTGGGCGAGCCGACGACGAGCATGGCGTCGACCTTCGGCGCGACGGCTTTCACCGCTTCCTGCCGATTGGTCGTGGCGTAGCAGATGTCTTCGCGATGCGGCCCGACGACGGCGGGGAAGCGCGTGGTCAGCGCCTCGACGACCTCCCGCGTGTCGTCGACAGACAACGTCGTCTGCGTGACATAGGCGAGATTGTTCGGATCGGCCGGCGTGAGCGCGGCGACATCGGCGCGCGTCTCGACCAACAGCACCGCGCCGTCGGGCAATTGCCCCATCGTGCCGACGACTTCCGGGTGGCCCTGATGGCCGATGAGAACGACCTGACGGCCGCGCTTGTGGTGAATCTCGGCCTCGCGATGGACTTTCGTCACCAGCGGGCAGGTGGCGTCGATGGCGAAGAAATGCCGCGTCGCCGCATCGGCCGGCACGGATTTCGGCACGCCATGCGCCGAGAAGATCACCGGGGCCTTGGTCTCGGGAATTTCGTCGAGCTCATCGACGAAAATCGCGCCCTTCGCGCGCAGGCCCTCGACAACATATTTGTTGTGGACGATCTCGTGGCGGACATAGACCGGCGGCCCGTAGATTTCCAGCGCCCGCTCGACCGCGTCGATGGCGCGCACGACGCCGGCGCAGAAACCGCGCGGCGCGCAGAGGAAAATGCGAAGGACGGGCTTGGTCATCGGTGTCTCAGTAAACGCAATCGCTGAACGACCGCGCGATGTCGCCGCCCCACGCGCCGTGATACAGCGCCAGCAGGCGCTCGGCATTGCTGCGGCCTTCAGCGGCGATCTGTTCCAGCGGCGCGAGATAGATCGTTTCGTCCTCGCCTGCGGCATTGAGCCGGGCGCGGCGGGCGAGGCCAGCTTTCGCCAGCGGCAGCACGTCGCGGGCGAGATCGAGCAGGCTGCCGCCGCCGATTCTGGCGGCGAGGCCAAGACGCGGCACGTCGGCGCGCAGCTGTTCGCGCTCGGCCGCGCTCCAGTTTTTCACCAGTTCCCACGCCGCATCGCGCGCTTTGGCATCGTAAAGCAGGCCGACGAACAAGGCCGGCAGCGCCGAGATATGCGATTCCGGGCCGCCATCCGCGCCGCGCATTTCAAGGTAACGCTTGACGCGCACCTCGGGGAAAATCGTCGACAGATGATTGGCCCAGTCGGAGACGGTGGCGCGCTCGCCCGGCAGCGCCGCGAGCTTGCCGGCCATCAGGTCGCGGAAGCTCGCGCCGGCGACGTCATGATACACATCGCCGCGTTTGACGAAATACATCGGCACGTCGAGGGCGTAATCGACATAGCGCTCGAAGCCCATGCCCGGCTCGAAGGCGAAGGGCAGCATGCCGGCGCGGGCGTTGTCGGTGTCGCGCCAGATTTCCGAGCGGCCGGAAAGCAGGCCGTTGGGCTTGCCGTCGGTGAAGGGCGAATTGGCGAACAGCGCGGTGGCCAGCGGCTGCAGGCTGAGCGACAGGCGCAGCTTGTCGACCATGTCGGCTTCGCTGGAATAATCGAGATTGGCCTGAATGGTCGAGGTGCGGAACATCATGTCGAGGCCGAGCGTGCCGACCTTGGGCATGTAGCGCATCATGATGTCGTAGCGGCGCTTGGGCATGACCGGCGTCTGCTCGCGCGTCCAGACAGGGCTCATGCCGAGCGACAGGAAGGAAATGCCGAGCGGATCGGCGACCGCCTTCACGTCGTCGAAGTGCCCGCGGGTCTCGGCGGCGGTTTCGTGGATCGTGTCGAGCGGCGCGCCGGACAGTTCGAACTGGCCGCCCGGCTCCAGCGAGATGGCGCCGCCGGCCTTTTCGTCGAACAGGCCGATGAGATTCTCGCCGTCGAGAATCGGCTCCCAGCCGAGGCGCGCCTGCATGCCCTCGAGCAGGGCGCGAATGCCGCGGCCGCCGCCATAGGGAACCGGCGAATTGTCGGCGCGGTAAAAAGGAACTTTCTCGTGTTCGGTGCCGACACGGAACGGTCCCGACGGTTTCGAGCCTGCCTCGAACCAGGCGACGAGTTCGTCGCGGGTTTCAATCGGTTGCGTGTCGGTGACGTCGCGCGCCATCTTGCGCCTTTCATCCTTGCCGCGTCGTCGCGGCGCATTGCGTGGCGCAGAAACGCGCACTTCGCTACATAAGCGCCGCGCGGCGACGACGCAATGACGGCGTTTCAGGGAGCAAGAATACGGTCAAGCCGGGCCGCCAGCTCCGCCCGCAGGCTGTCGGCGTCGGCCTCCTCGTCGGCCTCCGGGGCAATCGCCGCGGCGGGCGGCGTTGAGATGGCGGCAAGGTCGCGCAGCGCGCGGGCCAGCGTCACCAGATCGCGCATGGGCGTCGCGTCGGGCGCCGCCTCGGCGATTTCGATGCGCCGCTCCAGCGCCGCCCACAGGCGTCGCGTCAGCCGCGCCGCCGGATCGCCCGACGTCGACGGCGCAGCAGATGCAGCAGAGAATGAGGCGGTGGACGCCGGCCGTCGCCAGTCTTGCCGTTTGGCGTAGCGGGCGAGGCTCGTCGCCGACAGGCCGGCGCTGCGGGCGATTTCTGCCTGCGAAGCCTGTGTGGTTTCGAACAGGCTGCGCGCCAGGGCGATCGCGCCCGGATCGCAGGAAGAAGAAGACATGCGGAACCCTTTTGCGGGAAAGGCCGCAGCAGCAGCGGCGGCGCAAACCTGCAGATTTCCGCAGAGAAAGTCAAGGATAATATTCCTAGAAAAGATTTGTCAAATTAACGAGTGCGTTACATTCCGCTGTTACAAAGCCTATGGACGGGGGCAGGCATGCTGAAGCTGCTAAACCAATTTCGTAACGACGCGCGCGGCGCAACGGCGATTGAATACGCCGTCATCGGCGCGTTCCTGTCGATCCTGATCGTGGCGGGCACGCGCGCGATCGGCACGTCGCTCAGCAGCAAATTTCTCGGGCCTGTCGCCAACGGCCTGAGCTGACTTGGGGGCGCCGGGTCAACCGGCGCGCCCCTGTTTTCATGGCCGCGGCCTCAGCGCTTGCCGCCAAAGATCTGCGTCAGCAGGTCCTGCAATCCCGCCTGTTGCGCGCCGCCAGGCTGCCCGCCGGTCTGGAACATCTTGCCCAGCGCCTCCATGCCAGCCTGAATCGTCGCCGGATCAAATCCGCCGGGGAGCGGCGAGGCCTGCGGCGGCTCCGGTTCAGGTTCGGGCTGCTTGGTCGCCGACGGCTGCCGCCCGCCGCCCATCATGCCGCCGAGAATGTCGCCCAACATTCCGCCAAGGCCGCCCTGCGCCTGCGGCTGTCCCGCCTGCGGCGCGCCGCCGCCAAGCACCTGGCCGAGGACCGAGCCAAGGCCGCCGGGAAGCCCCTGGGCGCCGCCCATCATCTGGCCGAGCAGGCCGCCAAGGCCGCCCTGCTGCGCGGCGTTGGCCAATTGCCCGAAAAGGCCGCCAAGGCCCTGGTTCTGCAACGAGGCGGCCAGACCGCCGAGCATGGTCGAGGCCAGCGACTGCATGATCTGCGACATCATGTCGACCGGCAGGCCGGCGGCGGCGGCGGCGTGCTGGGCGACGCGCTCGGCGTTGGCGGACGAGCCGAAAATGTCGGCGACGGCCTCCTCGCCCGCGGCGGCCGGCGTCGGGTCCGGCGTTTCGAAGGATTCGCGGTGCAGCGGATCGTTCATCTTGGTCAGGATGGCGCTGAACGCCTGCATGTTGCCCGCCTGCTGCTGCAGGCCCATCGACATGGCCGGCATCAGAGCCTGGACGGCGGCGTTGGCCTGTTCGAGCGAAATTCCATATTGCCGGGCGAGGTTTTCCATCGCCTGACCGCCCTGAGAGGCCTGCAAAATATCATTGAGATTAAACATGCGGACTGTCCTGAAATAGCGGCGCCGATGCGCGGCCATCATTAGTCTAGTCAGCGGCGGCGCGTTTTGCGAGCCCGGCGACCACCCAGAATGCGACGACCACGGCGCCGAGGCCGAACAGGGCCGCGCCAAAAACCATGCCGGCGATGCCGCCCTCCGGCCCGCCCCATTGCGCGCCGAGCGTGACGAAGGGAATGGTGCCGAGCGTGGCGCGACCCCAGTTGAAGGCCGTCGACAGCAGCGGAAAGCCGAGGTTGTTGAAAGCGGCGTTGGCCACGAACAGGCCGCCCAGAAAGAACCAGGTCAAAACGCCCCAGGAGGTGAAGAACCGCAAGATCTGCGCCGTCTCGCCCTGCGCGTCGAACAGCCAGACGACGACGGGGCCGCCGAGCCAGAGAACGAGCCAGATGGCTGCGACATAAACCACCGTCACCGTCAGGCAATCCGTCAGCACGCGCCGTACGCGCTCATGCTGGCCGGCGCCGAAATTCTGTCCCATGATCGGGCCGACCGAGCCCGACAGCGCAAACAGGACGCCGAAGGCGACCGGCACGATGCGGTCGATCATGGCGAAGGCGGCGACCGCCTGTTCGCCGAAACCGGCGAAGACGCGCATGGCGTAGCTCTGGCCGACCGGCGTGGCGACATTGGTCAGCACCGCGGGCGCGGCGATGGTCATGATCGCCGCCAGATCCGCCTTGAGCGCGACGGCCTGCGGCATGCCGACGAGCTCATGCTCGCGCACCGCGCCCCACCAGCCGACCGCCGCGAAAACCAGACGCGACAGCACGATGGCGATCGCGGCGCCATAGACGCCGAAACCGAGCGCGAAAATCAGCAGCGGGTCGGCGACCGCCGTCGCCAGTCCGCCGAACAGGGTGACATACATCGAGCGGCGCGCGTCGCCCGCGGCGCGAAGGATGGCGGCGAACGACATGCCGATCGAAAAAAACACATTCGCCGGCAGCACGATCAGGACCAGGTTCGCCGCGATGTCGAGCGCCTCGCCGCGCGCGCCGAACAGGCCAAGGATTTCGCGGCGGACCGGCAGGATGAGGGCGGTGGCGACCACGGCCAGCACAATCCCGAGCAGCACGCTCGCGCCGGCCTGGCGGCGGGCGCGGTCGCGCTTGCCGGCGCCGAGCGCGCGCGCGACGATCGCCCCGACGGCGATGGCCAGGCCGATGTGCAGCGCCGTGACGAAGAACTGCAATTGCGTCATGAAGCCGACGGCCGCCGTCAGCGTCGGGTCGCCGAGCCGCGAGACATAGATCAGGGTCAGGAGTTCGACGGAAAACACCGCCATCAGGCCGATCGAGCCCGCCGCCGTCATCGACAGCACGTGCCGCATGATCGAGCCCTGCGTGAACACGGCGCGCCGCGCCGCGGGCTTCACGGGCGGCGACGCGTCTTCGTCAATGTCGGAATCCGGCCTCAGCGGAAGGGATCGGCGAGGTCGCCGCCGCGTCCGCCGCGCAGACGCAGAACGCCGCGCACCGTGCCGATCTCAGTTTCGGCGCGGGTGTCGACATCGACGCCGGCCGTGGTTCCCAGCCCCCGCATCGAACTGCCGTTCCAGGCCGGCGCGGCGCGCGAATGGCTGCTGACGCCGCCCTCGACGCGAATGTGGCCGCCGATCTTGATACAGGCTTCCGTGCCCTCGACCGTGACGAAGCCGGGGCCATACATGGCGACGCAGCGGTCGGTCCTGGGCTTGGACTTGGCCGGCGACGCGGCGTCGCCGGCCGAGGCCGCGCCGGCCAAAGCCAGAAACGCGCAGCCGACGGCGGCCAGACGCGCCGCGCGATCGCAGACCAAAACCCGAATCATTGCGTTGTTCCGCATGAGGAAAAGAGCCCCGGCCACAGACGACAGCATCATGGCGACTTCATGTTCGCCGCCGCAGGCGTCATCGCCAATCGCCCAGCGCGGCCTGAATCACGGCGAGCGCCGCGACGGCGGCCGTGTCGGCGCGCAGAATGCGTGGCCCGAGAGACAAACGCAAGACGTTCGGGCGCTGCAGCAGCGCCGCACGCTCGGCCGGATCGAAGCCGCCCTCCGGCCCGATGAGGAGCGTCAGCGGCCGCTCGCCGTCCTGCGCGTGCGCGGCCAAGGCCGGCAGCGCCGCGCCCTGCGCGTCCTCGTCGCAGAAAACCAGCAGCCGGTCGCCCGGAACCGCCGCGAGCCAGGCGTCGAACCGCGCGTCGGGGTCGATGCGCGGCAGGCACAGGATGCCGCATTGCTCGGCCGCCTCGATGGCGTTGGCGCGCATCCGCTCGGCATTGACCCGCGCCGCCTGGGTGCGCCGGGTGATCACCGGACACAGCGCGGTCGCGCCCATTTCGACCGCTTTTTGCACCATATAGTCGAGCCGCGCGTGCTTCAGCGGGGCGAAGGCGTAGGCAAGGTCGCGCGGCGCCGGCTGCGGCCGCACCTGCTCTTCCAGCGCCAGCGCGGCGCTCTTGCGGCCATCGGGCTCCAGCCGCCCGCGCCATTCGCCGTCGCGGCCGTTGAAGACGAGAAGCGCGTCGCCCGCGCCAAGACGCAGGACGTTGAGCAGATAATTGGCCTGGGCGCGGTCGAGCGCGAGGCGCGCGCCGGTCGCCATTGGCGCGTCGAGAAACAGGCGTTGGGAGCTGAAATCGTGCACGGCCATGCGGGTTCGCCTCGCCTTTCGGTCGGCAGGTTTTTCGCCGATGGCGGGCCGCCGGGCAAGGGCAAGTCGCGTCCGCCAGCCGGAGCGGCGCCACGGCGCCGCCATTTTTGTGATGCAAGAGCGCAGCTTGCACGCTTGCCGCGATGTCCTACCGATTGCTATGAAGGCAGTCCGTCGGCGGCGTTTCGCCATACGAGAGTGAGTTCGACATGAAGGCCTTTGGATTTTCCGCGCGGAAAGCCCTCCTCCCGCAGCGCGCGGCGCTGATCGCGGCTTCGGGCCTGGCCCTGCTCGGCTTTTCGGGCGCGGCCTTCGCCGGCTGCCCGGAGGACATCGCGGCGATCAACCAGAAGCGCATGACCTATGTGAACGCGCTCAACGCCGACGCCAAGAAGCTGAAGGGCAAGCTCAATCCGATCACCGCCTGCCCGCAGCTGCGTTCGCTCGCCTCGCTTGAGAAGCAGCTCGCCGACTATATGGTCAAGAACAAGGAATGGTGCTCCATTCCCGACGACGCCGTGAACAACGTGCAGCAGAGCGCCGCCAAGACTTCGACCATCGCCGGCCAGGCCTGCGCCGCCGTCGGCAAGATGAAGGAAATGGAGCGCCGCGCCAAAGAGCAGCAGGCGCAGGGCGGCTTCGGCGCCACCGGCCCGCAGAAGCTTCCGACCGGCCCGCTGTGAGCCGGGAGTCGCCCGCCGGCGCGGACGCAGGCGTTCTGCCCGACGCGGCCCCCGGCCAGCTCATCTTCCAGATCGCCCCGCCGGCCGTCCGGCCCTATCTGCAATTGGCGCGCATCGACCGGCCGATCGGCTGGTGGCTTTTGCTGCTGCCGTGCTGGCAGTCGAGCGCCCTGGCCGCCGGCGTCGAGGGCAAGGGCCTCTATCTGTCGCATCTTCTGCTGTTCCTGATCGGCGCGATCGTCATGCGCGGGGCCGGCTCGACCTATAACGATCTCGTCGACCGCGACATCGACGCCAAGGTCGAGCGCACGCGCGGCCGCCCCCTGCCCTCGGGCCGCGTCAGCCCGCGCGGCGCCAAGATCTTCCTCGTCGCGCAGGCGCTCGTCGGCCTCGCGGTGCTGCTGAGCTTCAACCGTTTCTCGATCGCGCTCGGCTTCGCCTCGCTCGGCTTCGTCGCCATCTATCCGTTCATGAAGCGCGTGACGTCGTGGCCGCAGGCGGTGCTCGGCTGCGCCTTCGCCTATGGCGGCCTGATGGGCTGGGCGGCGATTTTCGGCGCGCTGTCGTGGCCGGCCTTCTTCATCTACGCCTCGGCGATTTTCTGGACCATCGGCTATGACACGGTCTACGCCATCCAGGACGTGCGCGACGACCGGATCGCCGGCGTCAAGTCAACGGCGCGCTTGTTCGGCGACAATGTGCGGCTTGGCGTCGCCGCCCTGTATCTGACGACGGTGATTCTGGCCGAGGCGGCGCTGTTGACCGCCCATGCCGGCCCGCTGGCCCATCTCGGCCTGCTGGGGCTCGCCCTGCACCTGACCTGGCAGATCAAGCGCATCAACGCTGAAGACGGCGTCACGGCGCTGAAACTGTTCCGCTCCAATCGCGACGCGGGCCTGATCTTTTTCGCCGGCCTCGCGGCGCAGGCCGTCTTCAACGCGCTCTGAGCGGCTTCACTCGTAGCAGACGATTTCGCGTTCGCCGGCATGGACCATGGCGGAGCGCGCCGGATCTCCGGCGCGCCGGCGCGCGAGGAAGCGCGGACGCCGCCGCGTCAACGTCGCGTTGCGGCGGCGCTGCGGCAGGTGGCGCGCCCCGTCGGCGCGCTCGAAGCGGCCCGGCTCGGTTTCCACCAGCGCGGCCAGGCCCAGATCGCGGGCGCAGGCGCGCCATTGCGCGACGATCTCGCTGTCGTCGGCCGTTTCCAGCAGCACGGCGTTGAGATCGACGTCTGAATGGATGAGCGCCAGGCGGAAGCTCACGCCGCCGTCGCTTTGCGTCAACACCGACAGGGCGACGCCGAGATAGGTCGAAACCGGCACCTGAACGCGCATGTCCATTCCAGACAGGCGGCGATCGATGACGATATGTTCGCGGCGCAGCCAAACCTTGCGCAGGCGGCCGTCGGCGCGCGGATCACGCGAGTCGAAGCTTGGCGGCAGATAGGCGAGTGCGGACATTCTGGCGACCCCGGATGGCGCGTCACAATTGCGCGCCGTTGGGACCGATCCTGCCGGCCAGCCTTGGCCAGCGGCCTAACGAAAGCGGTGAACTATAGGTAAACGCATGTTTTTGAACGCGTTTTGACGGACATGCCTTCTCAGGGGCTGAATGGATCGTTCAAATTGTCGCTAATTTCCGGCGCATATTGCCCAACAAGTGGGCACCTTGGGCCAATTGTCGCCTTGCGCCGGTCAAAATCGCGGACTACACGGGCGCGACACATGACAAATTGGCGCAAAGCGGCGGTCAGATTGCTCCCAGACACGCGTACAGAGGCGCTTACGCTCGCCCTTGTCGACGCCGCGGTCGCGGCGGGAGAACTCGCGCTCCGGTTCTTCCGGCCCGGAGCGGCGACCTCCGCCGACGTGCGCCACAAGGACGGCGGCTCGCCGGTGACGGAGGCCGACCTCATCGTCGACGCCTTTCTGCGCGAGCGGCTCAGGGGCCTGATGCCCGAGGCCGGCTGGCTGTCGGAAGAAACGGCGGATTCGCCTGACCGGCTCGACCGTCGCCGCGTGCTGATCGTCGATCCGATCGACGGGACGCGCGGCTATGCGGCGGGCGATCTGCGCTGGGCGGTGTCGATCGCGCTGGTCGAGGACGGACGGCCCATCGCCGGCGTCGTGCATGCCCCCGCCATGGGCGAAACCTTCACCGCGACGCGCGGAACCGGGGCCTTCGTCAACGGCGCGGCGATCCGGGTTTCGGCCTGCGCCGGCTTCGATCCGGCCACAAGGCTCGCCGCAACGGCGCCGACGGCGGACGAGCTGCATCGCGCCGGCTTGGCTTTCAGCGCGCAACCGCGCATTCCCTCCCTCGCCGTGCGCCTCATCGGCGTCGCCTGCGGCCGCTTCGACGCTGGCGTGGCGGGCGACAATTCCCACGATTGGGATATTGCGGCGGCCGACCTGATCCTGCATGAAGCCGGCGGCCGCCTCACCGATCTGGATGGACGGGCGCCGCTCTATAATCAGAAAAAAACCAGGCATGGTCTCTTGCTCGCCGCCCCGGCGCAGATCCACGCCCAACTGACAGAGGCGGCCCGCCGCGCTCGCAACCTGGAGCCTTTGTGATGGCCGCCCGGCCCGAGGCCCTCGTTTCCCAACCGAATTGAACGAACGGATCGCTACATGAGCACTTCCAACGACAAGCAATTGCTGCATCTCGTCATCGGCGGCGAATTGACGGAGCTTCACGGCCACGAATTCCGCGACCTGAACAAGATCGACGTGGTCGGCGTGTTTCCCAGCTACGCCGCAGCGCATGTGGCTTGGAAAGCCAAGGCGCAGGGCACGGTCGACAACGCCCTGATGCGCTATTTCATCGTGCACCTGCATCGCCTGATGGATCCGTCCGAAGATCAGCACTGAGACAGAGCGGGGCCGGCCATGCGCCGGCCCCTCGCGACGGACCCGACGACCCCATCGGGTCTGCTTAAAAATAAAAATCTTTATAATTCATACTGTTACGCTTTTCGTTGCTATCAAGACCGAACTTTTTTCCATTCGAGTTGCGCATGATCACCCGCCCGCTTTTTGCCGCCTACAGACTCGCCAGTTCGGCGATCGGCCCGTTTGCGCCCGCCTTGCTGAAATGGCGCGAGCGGCGCGGCAAGGAGGACGCCCGGCGCATCGGCGAGCGCATGGCCCGCCCCGGCCAGTTGCGCCCGGAAGGCCGGCTCGCCTGGCTGCATGGCGCGAGCGTCGGCGAAGGTCTGGCGCTGCTGCCGCTGGTCGAGCGGCTGACGGCGCGCGGCATGAACGTGCTCGTGACCACCGGCACGGTGAGTTCCGCGACGATTCTGGCGGCGCGCCTGCCGGCGGGCGCCTTGCACCAATATGTGCCGCTCGACGTGCCGAATTTCGTCGAGCGTTTTCTCGACCATTGGCAGCCCGATATCGTCCTGTTCGCCGAATCCGAGCTTTGGCCGAACATGCTTGCCGCCGTCGACGAGCGCGGCCTGCCGCTGGTGCTGGTCAACGCCCGGCTGTCGCCGCGCAGTTTCCGCCGCTGGCAGAAGGCGCCGAACGTCATTCACGAAATGCTCGACCGCTTCGACATCTGCCTGGCGCAATCGCAGGGCGATGCGGCGCGGCTGATGCAGCTCGGCGCCGCCCGCGTGCAGGTCACCGGCAATCTCAAATACGACGCCGCGCCGCCGCCGGCCGACGGCGCCGCCGTGGCGCATCTTAGCGCGCAGATCGGCGCGCGGCCCGTCTGGGTGGCGGCCTCGACCCATGCGGGCGAAGAGGATCTCGCCTTCGCGGCGCATCAGAAGCTGACCCAACGGTTTCCCAAACTTCTGACCGTTGTCGCGCCGCGCCATGCGGCGCGCGGCGACGAGGTCGCGGCGCAGGCGCGGGCGCGCGGGCTGCGCGTGGCGCAACGCTCGCGCGGCGAGCCGATCCAGCGCGACATCGAGGTCTATGTCGCCGACACGATGGGCGAGCTGGGGCTGTTCTATCGCCTGACCAGCCTGATTTTCGTCGGCAAGTCGCTGCTGGAAAAGGGCGGCGGCCAGAACCCGATCGAACCGGCCAAGCTCGGATGCGCCATTCTGCATGGACCGAACGTGCAGAATTTCGAGGAGGTCTACGCCGAGCTCGGCGCGGCGGGCGGCGCCTGTTCCGTCGCCGACGGGCCGCAATTGGCGCGCGCGCTGGAGCGGCTTTTGTCCGACCCCGGCCTGCTGCGCAAAATGGCGCGCGCCGCCGCCGAGACGGTCGACGGGCTCGGCGGCGCGACGTTGCGCATCGAGGCGGCGCTCGAACCCTATTTCACGCAAATGCTCATCGAGCACGGCTGATGCGCGCGCCGGACTTCTGGTTCGCGCCGAAGCCCGATTGGCGCGCCCGCGCGCTGCAGCCGCTCGGCGTGATCTACGGCGCGGTCACGTCCTGGAAAATGCGGCAAAGCGGCGCGCGCGCCGGCGTTCCCGTCGTCTGCGTCGGCAATTTCGTCGCCGGCGGCGCGGGCAAGACGCCGGTGGCCCTCGCCGTCGCGGCGCTGCTGGCCGAGATGGGCGAGCGCCCGGTCTTCCTGTCGCGCGGCTATGGCGGACGGGCCGGAAAGGACGCCGCGGTGCGGGTCTCGCCCGATCACGATGCGGCGTTTGTCGGCGACGAACCGCTGCTGCTGGCGCGGGCTGCGCCAACCATCGTCTGCGCCGACCGACGCATCGGCGCGGCGGCGGCGCGGCAGGCGGGCGCGAGCGTCATCGTCATGGACGACGGGTTGCAGAACCGCAGCCTGCATCAGGACTTGCGCTTCGCCGTCGTCGATGGCGCAAGCGGGGTCGGCAACGGCCTTTGCGTGCCAGCCGGCCCGTTGCGCGCGCCGCTGGCGGCGCAGATTCCGCAGATTTCAGCGATCGTTGTCGTCGGCGCGGGCGCGGCCGGCGCGCGCGTGGCGGACGCGGCCGCGCACGCCGGCAAGCCGGTGTTGCGGGCGCGGCTTGAGCCCGCGCTTTCGGCGGCGCAGGCGCTCGCGGGGCGCGACGTCGTCGCCTTCGCCGGCATCGGGCGGCCGGAAAAATTCTTCGCCACGCTGGCGGGGATCGGCGCGCGGGTCGTCAGCGCGCAAGCCTTCGGCGACCATCATCCGTTCACCCGCGAGGAGATCGCCGGGTTGCAGGCCGAGGCGGCCGCGCGCGGCGCGCAGCTGGCGACGACGGAGAAGGATCTGGCGCGGCTCGGATCGCAGCTGACCAACCCTCTTGCGCCGCAGCCGATGGCGTTGCCGGTGACGCTGGCCTTCGACGCTCCGGCGGCGGTCAAAGACCTGCTGCGCGCGATGCTGACGCCGGACGCTTAATCGCCCTTGAAGCCGAGGCGCTGCATCTTCGCCTCGGGCGACGAATAGGCTTCCTGCGCATCGACATTCCAGTAGCGCAGCTCGTCGAGGGCGATCGCCGAGCCGGTGACGGCGCAGCGCACGAAGGCGCCGGGCCGACGGACGCGAAATTCGCCATCGAGGAATTCGACTTCGGCCTCGACGGCGCCATTGGGACGTTCAAAACGGTTCATCAGCAAAGTTCCGCGACGGATCAATTGAGTTAAAGATAATCGACGCTTGCGTCTTTCGCCACCCGCCTCGCGCATCACGACGCCGCGACCTCCGGTTGGAGGGCGTGATTGGCCATGGCGAGGCCGCCGGCGGGCACGCGCACGACCGTGACGGTGCAAGGCGCCTCCGCCACGACCTGCGACGACACCGAGCCGAGATAGCGGCGCAAGGTCGAGGAGGCGCGCGCGCCGATCAGAACGTGATCGACGTGGTTGGAGCGCACATATTCGATCAGCGCGGCGGCGGGATCGGGATGTTCAAGCACGTGGAACGTCACCTGCTCGGCGATGAGGCCGAGCGGGCGGGCCCATTCCTTCAGCTCGACGAGGCGCTGGACGTGGATGTTGCGGCCTTCGGCGTCGAGCGGATAGTTCATGGCGATGCGGTTGGTCTTGAGCACGTTGACGCAGGCCAGGCGGACGCCGGGCGTCGTCTCCAGCACGCGCTGGACGTGGGTGCGCAGCGAGTCGGCCAGAACCTCCATGCCCTCCGAAAGGTCGACCGCCGCCAGGATGATCGGCGCCTGGCGGAATTGCGCCGCCATGCTCGTTTCCGGCCGCGGATCGGAGGTGACGAGCTTCCACCAGCGCCCGAGCGCCACCGGCAGCGGATCGCGCTTCAGCCGCTCGGCGCGCGCGGTCAGCCGCACTTCGCCGGGGTTCTGCAGGTCGAAGGCGAGCTGCGCCGCCGTCGGATAACGGTATTCGGCGCGCGATTCGAGGCAGCGCAGCACGATTTCCTGCAGCCAGTCCGGAATCTCCGGCCTTATGGCGCGCGGCGGCATGGGATCGCGCCACATGCGTTTGCGCAGGCCGCGATTGTTGCGCGGGAAGCCGAACGGCCGCTGCCGCGTCAGCAGGTGATAGAGCAGCACGCCGAGCGAGAAGATGTCGGAGCGCGGATCGCTGCGGTTCTTCAGGATCTGCTCGGGCGAGATATAGGGCCCGGTGCCCATCGGCAGGTGGAATTCCTCCGCCAGCAGGTCGGGCAGCATTTCGTGGCGCGACAGGCCGAAATCGATGAAGGCCGCCTCGCCGCTGCGGCGCAGCATGATGTTCGACGGCTTGATGTCGAGGTGGAGGACGTGCTGGCGGTGCAGGTCGTTGAGGGCGCTGGCCACCTTGACGCCGATGCTCACGACTTCGTCGAGCGGCAGCGGCGCGATATCGAGCTTGGGCAGCAGCGACTCGCCCTCGATATATTCCATGACGATATAGGGCTGCACCGCGAAGTCGCCGATGGCGAACAACTTCGGCACATGCGGACCCGAGAGCATGGGCAGGATCATCTGCTCCATCTCGAAGCCGACGATGGTCGTCGCATCGTCGCCGTCGAGGATCATCGGCACTTTCATGACGATGGGAATCGAGATGTCCGGGCGCGTGACGCGCCACAGCGTCGCCATGCCGCCGGTGTGAAGTTTTTCGCCGATGAGGAAGCCGTCGAGAATGGCGCCTTCGACGAGCGGCTGCTTGGCCATGATCTTCTCCTGCGCGGCCCGCGCGGTGCTAGCGGCCGATGAACAGGCGGGCGCTCAGGATCGCCGGCAATCCCGCCGCCTTGATCTTCGCCGCCGCCTTCTCGATGTCGTAAGGCACGCGATGATAGGACAGGACGCCGCGCGCGTCGTCGAAAAGCGCATAGGCGGCGGAGGGCGTTTCGTCGCGGGGCTGGCCGACGGAGCCGAGAACGGCGAGCCAGCGGCGGCTCCTGGCCAGCGGAATGCCGACGCCGGCGGAGGGGATGAAGCAGACGGCCGGCTTGCCCGGCGCCATGTGATAGAGCTGGGGGCGATGCACATGGCCGCAGAAGGTGACGTGCTTGTCCGTGGCGGTCAGCGAGCGCTCGGCTTCGGCCGAACTCGACACGTAGATCCATTGCTTCGGCTGCGAGGCGTCGGAATGGACGAACAGCGCGTCGCCGTGTTCGGCGCTGAGCGGCAGCTTGGTCAGAAACGCCTTCTGCGCGCTGTCGAGCTTGCGCTCGGTCCATTCGATGGCGGCGCGGGCATAGGCGTTCATGCCGCCCGTGCCCTCGAACAGCGCCGCGTCGTGATTGCCGATGATCGCCACTGCGCCGTCGGAGACGCGGCTCGCCACCTGGTCGGCGACATAGGACGGATCCGCGCCATAGCCGACGATGTCGCCGAGGAAAACGAAATGCTCGGCGCCCTGACGTCCGGCATGGGCCATGCAGGCGTCGAACGCCTCGCGATTGGCGTGGATATCCGACAGGATCGCAATCAGCATTGGCGGCGGGTTCTCCCTTTCGCGCGTCTCGCGGCGCGTTGACGAGTTGATATTAACGGCCTTCAGCGCCGCGCGGGAACCCATCGAAAGACCGGGCGCGCGTCATCCCTTCGGACCGGTCAGAACAGGTCGCCCTGTTCGGGGCCCTTGCGAAGCGCACGAACGGCGCGCCGCGCGGCCGGCGGCTGCGGCGCGGCGTCCGCCTGCCGGGCCGCGACGATCCCGTCGGCGAATTCAATGTCGAGGCGCTGGCCGGGCGCGACCATGGCGGCGGCCCTGACCGGCGCGCCTTCGGCGTCGCGCACCAGCGCGAAGCCGCGCGCCAGCACCTGCCTGTAGCCGAGCGACCCGAGCAATTGCGACAGCGCGGCAAGGCGCGCCGTGCGCTGGGCGAGATCGGACGCCAGGGCGCGGCGCATGCGCCGGCCAAGCTGGTCGAGCGCCTGAGCGCCCGCGCCCGCCTGCTGGCGCGACAGAGCGACGCGCGCAAGGAAGGATTGACGCAGGCGGCCGGACAGCGCGTCAAGACGCAGCGCGCGGCGCTCGCCGCCGGCGGCGGCGGCGCGCGCGAGGCGCGCGTCG
>ERZ1645192.1489-NODE-1489-length-19475-cov-6.075850_pt1 | contig 19475 bp, 19 predicted proteins | sample MGYA00575354_ERZ1645192 | MGnify/ENA primary metagenome ERZ1645192 (study PRJEB40844, sample SAMN11349763) | freshwater sediment metagenome | isolation source: river sediment | host: Sediment | place: India: Faizupur Khadar , New Delhi | collected 2017-02-21 ... | reverse complement strand
ACAAGCTGGCGGTGGACGAGGGGCGCTTCAAGGAACTCATGGAGCAGCAGCGCGAACGCGCGAGAGCTGCGCAGAAGAACAAGGTGCTCAAGGAAGAGGCCGACTTGATCGCCGACCTGGTCAACCAGGGTGTTAAGTCGGAGTTCACGGGATACCAGACCTTGGAGGATCAGTCGCCGATTCATTTCATCCTTTCGGACGGCAAGAAAACGGATGGCTTGAGTGAAGGTATGGCCGGCGAGATCATCCTGCACAAGACGCCGTTCTACGGCGAGGCCGGCGGACAGGTGGGTGACAAAGGTATCATCCGGGGGCCCCAAGGAGAGTTTGAAGTCTGGGATACGCAGAAGCCGGGCGAGGGATTGATCATTCACATCGGCAAGATGGTGCAGGGCAGGATTTCGAGCGGCGACCGCGTCGCGGCGATTGTTGATGCCGATCGCCGCCGTCGGATCATGCGCCATCACACGGGAACCCACTTGCTGCAGTACGCCCTGCGCGGTCTCGTCAGTCCGACGATCAAACAGGCCGGCTCCATGGTGTCTCCGGACCGGCTGCGCTTTGACTTCAATTACTTCGAAGCCATCCCGGCGGACAAGCTGGAGCTGGTGGAGCGGCGGGTCAACGAGCTGATCCTGGAGAACATTGCAGTCAAGACGTTTACGATGCCGCTCAAGGATGTCGCGGGATCGGGGATCATCGCGATTTTTGACGAGAAGTACGGCGACACGGTGCGGGTCCTCGATGTCGGCGGCTACAGCCGCGAACTCTGCGGCGGAACGCACGTTCATGCGACGGGAGACATCGGCTTGTTCCGGATTCTGTCCGAAAGCTCCGTGGCGTCCGGCGTGAGGCGCATTGAAGCGGCGTGCGGCTGGGCTGCGTACGATTGGACCCGGCGCGAGCACAACCTCGTTCGCAACCTTTCCCAGAGGCTGAGCGTCGCCCCTGAGGAAATCGGCGAGCGGCTGGAAAGCCTGATCGAAAGCAACAAGAAGCTCGAGAAGGACCTCAAGCATCAGGCGGCGGCGGCGGCGTTGGGCAAGGTCGATGATATCGTGAAGGCGAAAAAGGACGTCGCGGGGATTCCGCTGATCGCCGCGGACGTTGGCGATTTCGACATGGATGCCTTACGGAGCCTGATGCAGGCCGTCAGCGAGAAGGTGACTTCCAGCGTTGTCGTGCTGGGGAGCCGCAACGAGGGCAAGGCGTGCTTCATTGCGTCCGTGAGCGATGACCTGGTCAAGCGCGGCGTGCATGCCGGCAAACTGATCGGGCAAGTCGCGAAGATCGCCGGCGGCGGTGGCGGCGGCCAGCCGAACAAGGCGCAAGCCGGCGGCAAGGACGCTTCCAAGGTGGCCGAGGCGATTTCCCAGGTAGAAGGCATCCTCAAGCAGATGCCTGCGAAGTAATGCCTGCGACGACTCCCAGCCGCGTTTCCGTCCAGCGTATGGATACGTACGACGCCGAACGCGTCCTGGATTCCATGCGCGCGGTGCTGCAACCCCTCGGCGGCATGCGCGCGTTTGTCCGTCCCGGCCAGCGCGTGCTTCTCAAGCCGAACCTGCTGTTCGCGGCAGATCCCGACAAGGCCATTACCACGCATCCGTCGGTCGTTCGCGCCGCCGCGATCCTCGCGCAGGAAGCCGGCGGCAAGGTGTCGGTCGGCGACAGTCCCGGCGTGGGCGATCTCCGGCGCGTTGCCAGGGCCTGCGGAATCGATGAGGTCATCAAGTCGCTTGGCCTGGAGTACGCCGACTTCAACACCACGCAGGTTGTCGAGCGACCCGGGAACAAGGTGTCCAAACGAATTGAGTTGGCCGCGGCCGTGTCACAGGCGGACGTGATCATCTCGCTGCCGAAGTTGAAGACGCACGGGCAGATGGATTTCACGGGTGCGCTCAAGAACCAGTACGGGCTCGTTGTGGGCGTGGCAAAGGCGCTGTATCACTACCGCCTCAAATCCCGCGACTGGCTTGCCGAACTGATCATCGACATCAACCAGACCGCCAAGCCCGCACTGGCCATCATGGACGGGATCGTCGCGATGGAAGGCGCGGGTCCGAGCGGAGGCGAGCCGCGGCCGATGAATGTGCTTGTTGCCGGTGCTGACCTCTCCGCCGTCGACGCGGTTTGCTGTCACCTGATCGGCCTGGATCCGATGCGGACGCCGATTGCCCGTGCCGCGCGTTCGCAGGGGTTCGGTGCAACATCGTTGGAGGAGATTGAGGTCGTTGGACAGAACTGGGAAAGCCTGCGCCAGTTGGACTTCAAGAAAGTCGCCGATCCGGAAGATATCTTGAGCCTGGTGCCTCTGCCGAAGGCGATTCTGAACTGGGTCAGCCGGCATCTCGCGCCCCGGCCGCGCATCATCCAGGAGAAATGCATTCAATGCCTCGCGTGTTTCAAGGGCTGTCCGGTTCCTCCCTCCGCCATCGATCCAAGGCTTCCGCGGCACAAGCAGGTGGACGACGCGCGATGCATCCGCTGTTACTGCTGCCATGAGTTCTGCCCGGCGAAAGCGATCCGCCTTGAGCGCACGATGCTCGATCGCCTGCTGAATATCAGTGGGTATGTATCGACGCGCAAGAAGGCGCGTCAGGATAGCGGCTCGGCAATCAGGTCGTAATCCAGGGCATCCGTGACGCGGACTTCCAGGAATTGCCCCAATTCAGACCGCTTGAATATCTCGCCGCGAAGATAGACTACACCGTCCACGTCCGGCGCCTGCAGGCGCGTCCGGCCGACCGCGCAAACCCCGTCGGGGATGTTGTCATCCGGCGAGGTGAACGCGTCCAGTATGACTTCCATCCGGCTCCCGACCTGATCGCGCATTCGTTCCCTGGAGATCTCGAGTTGGGCCAGCATTAAGGCGTCACGGCGGCGGGCTTTTTCCTCCGGCGGCACGTTGTCGTCAAGCTTGGCCGCCGGAGTCAGAGGTTCGCGTGAGTACATGAAAACGCCCAGGTGCGTGAACTGGCGCTCCCGCACCAGATCCAGCAGTTCATTGAACTGTTCTTCGGTCTCGCCGGGATATCCCACGATGAACGTCGTGCGTAGCGCGCCGCCAGGAATCGTGTCGGCAATCAGATCGAGAAGGCGAAGAGTTTCTTCCTTTCGCATCCGTCGGCCCATCGCTTCCAGGATCGGGTCCGAGATGTGCTGCAGCGGCAGGTCGATGTACTGGCAGAGGTGCGGCTCGGCAGCCAGCGTGTCGAGAATCTCCCGGCTCATGTGGCGTGGATGGCAGTACAGGATGCGATACCACGCCGTTGAATCGATGTCCTTGAGCTTCCGGAGAAGCGCGGGAAGACGTCCTTCGCGGTAGAGGTCCTGCCCATAATTGGATGTATCCTGGGAGATCAGGTTGATTTCCCGTGCGCCGCTCCGGATCAACTGTTTGGCCTCGGCGAGGATGTCCTCCATGGGGCGGCTGATCTGGGTACCGCGGATTCTCGGGATGGAGCAGAATCGGCAGACGTTGGAACAGCCTTCGGCCACTTTGAGATACGCGGAATGAACGCCGCCGATCCGGACTCTCGGCGATTTGAGGAAATCCATGAAGCTCTTCGGCAGGGATGGTTGAACAGACCGGTGGAGCGGGGTGGGTGCGGCGGCCTTGGAGTTCAGCAGGCCGCGGCAGATGTCCGGCAGGCGGCTGTAGTCCCGGAAGCCGATCCGCGCGTCCGCCTCCTTCAAAAAGTGGTCCAGTTCCGGGCAATCGGCGATGCGCTCGACGAGGCACCCGAGCGCAACGACGACGCGCGGCCGGCCGTGCTTCTTCAGCTCCGCCAGTTCATTGAGGACTCCGGCCGCTTCGGCGCGAGCGTCGTCGATGAATCCGCAGGTGTTGACGAGGCAGATGTCCGCATCGGCGGGGTCCTCGGCGATCAGCAGCCCGCCGCTGATCAGGCTGCCTAGGATGCACTCGGAATCCACGGTGTTCTTCGCGCAGCCGAGGCTGATCAGCGCAATGGCCGGAGGGGTTGTGTTGGTCTGCGTGGGGCGCGTCATATCAGGGCCGGGGACGGAAGGTGGACTCGCGCGCCAGCTGCTCGAACAGTTCGCGCTCCTTGCCGGTGAGTTTGTCCGGCACAACAATGCGTATCGCGACCAGCAAATCGCCGGCGGCTTTGCCTTTCGGAAGGCCTTTTCCGCGCAGACGCAGTTTCTGTCCGCTCTGGGTGCGGGCCGGGATCGTCAGCGAAACGGTTCCCGCGAGCGTATGAACGTTGACCTTGGCGCCGAGCGCGGCTTCCCACGGCGCAATCGGCAGATCCATTTCGAGGTCGTGATCCCTGACCGTGTACATGGGGTGGTGGGCGATGTGGACCGTGAGATACAGATCGCCTGCTTCGCCGCCGCCGTGGCCTGCGCTGCCCTGGCCTGAAAGGCGGATGCGCGAACCCTCGGTTGTTCCGGGCGGAATCTTCACATCGTACTTGTGCGTCTGGTAGCGGGCCTCGCCGTAGGGGGTCATCTCGGGAACCTGCAGCGCGATCGTCTTGCGCGCGCCGTGGTAGGCATCCTCGACCGTGATCGTCAGTTCCGCCTCCTGATCCTGTCCCCGCGCGGCCCGCATTGACTCCCTGCCGCGGCCACGGCCGGAGCGCGCCTGGCCGAACTGGGAGCCGAACAGGCTTCCGAAGAAGTCGCTGAACCCGCCGAGGTCTTCGAACGAGAACGAGCCGCCCTGGCCGGGCGAGCCCTGGAAATCGAAATGGATGTTCTCGAATCCCGGCGGTGGCCTGAAGTCCTGCCCGGCGCGCCAGTTCGTGCCGAGCGCGTCGTACTTCTTGCGCTTCTCGGGATCGCCCAGGACTTCGTACGCCTCGTTGACCTGCTTGAACCTGGATTCGGCCGACGGGTCCTTGTTGACGTCCGGGTGCAGTTTCTGCGCGAGCTTTCGGTACGCCTTCTTGATCTCGTCGGCCGAAGCGGTCCGCGAAACGCCGAGGGTTTCGTAGTAGTCCTGGAATTTGACGCCCATAAACGTGGGGTACACTAGCACAAAACAAGTCGCCCGCAAAATGGGTAGTGGGTCTGTTTGCCGGGTTCATCCCCATCCACCACGCCCTTGCGGGCGCGGCTACGCTTCTTCCGTACCCGCCGGCCCAAGCCGGTGGCGATCCTTGTTCACCACGCCCTTGCGGGCGCGGCTACGCTTTTTCCGTACCCGCTGGCGCAAGCCGGTGGCCGTCCTTGTTCACCACGCCCTTGTGGGCGCGGCTACGCTTTTTCCGTACCCGCTGGCGCAAGCCGGTGGCGATCCTTGTTCACCACGCCCTTGCGGGCGCGGCTACGCACACGCGATGCGTCAGGACGGTTGCTGCAAACGTGAAAGAGGCGCAGCCATGCCGCGCCCCTTTCAGTCCGCTCCTTTCCCGGCTTATTCCGCCGTGATCTCGATCGCCTTCTTTTTGGCCTTCTGCTCGGGCATCTTCGGCAGCGTGACGGTCAGAACGCCCTTCTTGAAGGCGGCTTTGACCTTCTCCTTGTCCACGCTCGCCGGCACGGGGATGACGCGCTGGAACTCGCCATACGATCTCTCGACCATGTAGTAGTTCCGCTTCTTCTCCTCCTGCTCCTGCTTCTTCTCGCCCTTGATGGTGAGCAGGTCGTCATCCAGGGAGACCTGGATGTCCTTTTCATCCATTCCGGGCAGGTCTGCGGTGACGCGGACTTCCTCGTCCGTCTCCGACACGTCTACGCTGGGCGTGATGACGTGCCGCGGCTCGAAGCGAGACAACCCCGTCCCGAACCCCTGGAAGAAGTCATCGAACAGGTCGTCCATCCTCTGATGGAGTTCGGTGAACGGTGTCTGTTCGCTGTGCGCCACATCGCCTTTTCGCTTTCTCCACGGCATGATGTTCTGCGTCATGATCAACACCTCCCTTCCGTTCCTTAACCGTTTTCCACGGGAATCTCCCTCGGCAGGTTCTTCCTGGCCTTGGGCAGAGTGATCCGCAGGACGCCGTCCTTGATCCGGGCCTTGATCCCTTCGCGCTCGATATCCTCAGACAGGGTGAACGAGCGCTGGTAGTCGCCCTCCGAGTAGCCCCGATAGAGAAGGCTCATATCCTTGGGGGCCTCGCGAGAAACGCGGCCGGTCAATGTCAGCACGTCATTCTCGAGTTGAATGTCCACGTGCTTGTCATCGACGCCCGGCATGTCGGCCACGACCACGATGGCGTCCTGGGTCTCGAAGATGTCCGTGTCCGGGGAGAACACCGGCGAGTTCCTTGTCTCCTCCGCGGGTCGCATGTTCTCGGTCTTCCTGGCTTCAACGTTTGTGTTTGTCATGTTCATTCACCTCCGATTATTCAGCCTGAACTTCGATTTTGCGCGGCTTGCTCGACTCCTTGCGGGCGAGCGTCACGCGCAGGATGCCGTTGGCGGACGTCGCTTTGACGGTGTCGCCTTCAATCTCGTAGGGGAGCCGCACCGCTCTCGAGAACGCGCCGCTGTTCCGCTCGCAGCGGTGAAGGATGTTCTCCGCCCCGATCTCGTCGGCTTTGCGTTCACCTTCGATGGTGAGGATGTCTCCCGTTACGGACAGAGACAGGCTCTTGGGATCAACTCCCGGTATCTCCGCCGTGACAACCGCCTCGTTCTCGCCGCCCCACACATTCACGGGCGGGAACGCTGAGGATCTGCTCGAGTAACCGCCGAAAAGCTGGTCCATCGAGCGGTTCATACGGCTCAGTTCCGAGAACGGATCAAACCCGATTCCATTTCTGCTGACCACTTGCCATATCATGTTCTTTCTCCTTATTTTGTAATTGCCAAACATTACCTGCTGATACCAATAGCATGAATGATGCCAATTGGTTATGAATCGTTATAAATACATTATCAGTAAGTAGTTGTGTATATACTGTATATTTCCAAACAGTGACATAGTGACTCTGTAGTGTTCGTTGTGTGTATAGGCATGAGACATTATGGCTCTTATATTCCGAGTGTATTGCGATGTGCTGGTGGTTAATGAGTGTGCACAAAGCGCGGATGGGGCTATACTTGGGCTGCTGGCAATTACAGAGGATTTGATGTGAGCAGGAAGCGGATAGGAGAGTTGAGCATTGGTCAGGTGCCGCGGGTGGTCGGCAGTATCACGCAGGGCGAGACGCTGGACCGGATTGGCCGGCTGACGGATCTGGCTTTCGATATTGCGGAAATCCGTTGGGACAAGATCGGAACGGGCAAGGCGGCGGTGCTTTCGACGTGTCGGCTGATCGAGAAGTCGGGCACGCCGGTGCTTCTCACCATTCGGTCGTCGCAGGAGGGGGGGGCGTGGAATGGGGAGGACGCGCGGCGGCTTGCGCTGTACAAGAAGGCTTTGTCCAGCGTTTCCGCGGTGGATATCGAGATCTCCAGTTCAATTTTCCGTTCGGTGATCAATGCGGCCCGCAAGGCGGGCAAGACCGTTGTCGGCTCGTTCCACGATTTCGAGCGTACGCCGGCAGTCGAGGAATTATGTGACATCATCAGGACGGGCCGGCGCGCCGGGGCGGACATCGTGAAGGTGGCGACGGCGATTCATGGACCGGCGGACATCGCGGCGCTGTTCAGCGTCCTCAAGAAAGAGGGCAAAAAGCCTCTCTGCCTGATCGGCATGGGGGAGGTCGGAATTCCGACGCGCGTGACGCTGGCGTGCGCGGGTTCGTGCCTGGCGTACGGCTATGCGGACCGCTCCGCGGCTCCGGGTCAGATGCCGAGCAGTACGTTGATGCGCAGGCTCAGGAAGTCTTGTCCGTCGTACGAGCGGGATTACCTTTCCCGGCACGGTCTCGCGCCCGCTTGAATTCGTCCAGAGACGGCAGGTTGCATCCTTCGCACGAGTCGCAAGGGTTGTCCTTTTTTCGCGTCATCTTCCAGACCAGCCACGCGGCCGCGGCGAGGACGATCATCGCAACCAGAACTGTCTGCAGCGTCTGCATTTCAACTCCATCCGAGAAGGCGGCCGCCCTGCCAAAGAACGAAGCAGGCGATCCACGCGAGCCCGGTCATGTACCCGAGTTGGAACAGCGTCCACTTCCAGCTGTTGGTTTCGCGGCGCACGACCGCGATCGTGCTGACGCACTGCATGGACAGCACGTAGAAAATCATGATGGAAAGCGCCCGAAGAGGGGTGAAGAACGGCAGGCCGGTCTCCGGGTCCAGTTCCGACCGGAGATGCGCCTGCAGGTCCGCGGCGCGGTGCGGATCGCTCATGTTGGTTCCGTAGATGGTCGCCATGGAGCTGACGAACACCTCGCGGGCGACGAAACTGCTGAGGATGGAAACGCCGATCCGCCAATCGAACCCGATGGGCGAGATCACGGGCTCGATGACGCGGCCGACGGTTCCCGCGAAGCTCTGTTTGATCTGTTGGTCGGGTGCAGCGTCCGGGCGGTGCGGATAGTTTGTCAGCGCCCACATGATGATGGACATGGCGAGGATGACGGTGCCGGCCTTCTTGACGAAGAGCAGGCTTCGTTCCCACATCGTCTGCAGGACCATCCGCAGGCGCGGCCTGCGGTAGCGCGGCAGTTCCATGGCGGGCGTTGAGGTGACACCCTTGAGAATTGTTTTGTTGAACAACGCCGCCGTGGCCACCGCGGCGACGATACCCAGCAGGATCATCGAGACGAGCACGATCGCGGGAAGGGGGATGAACCCGAGCACGATCGTGTTCGGGATGACCGCTCCGGCGAGCAGCAGGTAGACCGGCCAGCGGGCCGAACAGCACATGAACGGCGCGACAAAGATCGTGAGGAGCCGGTCGCGGGCGTTGTCGATCATGCGCGTCGCCATGACGCCGGGGACGGCGCACGCGAAGCTGGAGAAGAGGGGAATGAAGGCCCGGCCGTGCAGGCCCACGCGCCCCATGATCCGGTCCATGATCAGCGCGGCGCGCGCGGTGTAACCGGAGTCCTCGAGGATCGCGATGAAGAAGAACAGCATCATGATCTGCGGCAGGAACACCATGATGCCGCCGACGCCCGTAATCACGCCGTCCGTAAGCAGGCTCTGCAGCGGCCCTGCGGGAATGGTGTTCACGACGAGCACGGCCAGGTACCCGAACAGGTGCTTGATCCAGTCCATGGGCGGTTTGGCGAGCGCGAAAATGGAGACGAAAATCATGAGCACGATCAGGCCGAGAAAGGCCGGTCCCACGATCCTGTGCGTGAGCCAGTAGTCCGCGCGCTCGCCGAACGTCAGCCTTGCCTCGCGGACATTGCGGACCTCCGCCATGAGGGTCTCGATCCACTGGTAGCCCGCTTCCGCCTCGATCGCGTACCACGCGAAACCGGCCTGGGCGAGGCTGTCCCGCGCCGCGAGAATGGTTGTCTTCAGGGGGTCCCGCGCGGCGGCAAACCGCGGGTGCGAGAACGAGTTCTCGGTGCAGATCGCGCGCAGTGCCTCGCCGTGTGCGGATTCCGCCGCCGCCAATTCGTGGGCCTGCAGGTGGGCAGCCAGGCGGTCCACCTCCCGCGCGGCGGCGTCCGGGATTTGCACGACGCTCCGGGGAACTGAAGGCTGTTTCAGCGTGCTCAGGATTCGAGCTTTCAGTTCGGCGGTGCCTTCACGGCGGCTGCCGACGGTCGGAACCACGGGCACACCGAGTCGCTGCTCCAGCTTGACGACGTCGATTTCGATGCCGGATGCGCGGCACGCATCCATCATGTTCAGCGCCACGACCACGGGGATGCCAAGGCTGAGCAACTGGGTGACGAGAAAGAGATTTCTCTCGAGATTGCTGGCGTCCACGACTGCGACGATCAGGCCCGGCCGCGGCGTGTCGTCGCTCCAGCCCATCAGCACATCGTGGGCGATCTCCTCGTCGGGCGAGTGCGGGTTGAGGGAGTACGTTCCCGGCAGGTCGATCACCCGGATATTCCCGTCCGGATCGTCCTGCAGGACGCCCACGTGCTTCTCGACCGTCTTGCCCGGATAGTTGGCCACCTTCTGGCGCAGGCCGGTCAGCTCGTTGAAGAGCGTCGACTTCCCGCTGTTGGGATTTCCGGCGATCGCGATGTAAAGGCTGTTCGTTTCGTTCATTTCACGGGCCTGTAAGCTGGATGCGGATCGACCGGGCGACCGCCTTGCGGAGCGTGAGGTGCGATCCCCTGGCCTGGATGATGATCGGATACCGCAGGGGGGCGCGGCGCACAAGGGTCACCCGCGTGCCCACGGTCAGGCCCATTTCCATCAGGCGCTGGGCTTCCATCGGCCTCAGGTCCATCTGCACGATGCGGGCGGACCGGCCGACGCCGAGGTGATCAAGGCTTGTTGTCTTGCTTGTTTCCACCGTTCACTATTCCTCAGGGATGCGCGGCCGTCAAACCCGGCGCGCACCGGGGATGTCCGTTTAACAGGCCCGCCCGGAAAACCCAAGAACGAATTACGCGCGCCGTACGGGGTTGGCAACGGCGGGAAAGTAAGGTATGGGTGAAACCATGATGCGCCGCTTCATTGCCGTCCCTGCGGTTCTGTGCGCCCTGGCGGCCGCGGGCTGCCGGTCGGCGGGCCCGGGGCCGGCGCCTTCGTCCGATTTCCGGTCGTCGGATCGGATCGTCTTCGTCCACTACTTCAACTGGTTCAAGACGCCGGACGTCGGCGGGAGCTGGCGGAACTGGGAGTGGAAGGGGAACGGCCCGCAGCATGATCCGGAACGCGTGCTGGCCAACGGCCGCCGCGACATCGCCTCGGTCTACTACCCGCTCATCGGCCCGTACGATTCCTCGCGGCCCGAGGTGTTCGAGTACCACATGCTGACGGCGATCGCGGCCAGGATCGACGGGTTCTTCATCGACTGGTACGGCATTCCGTCCGAAGAGGAGAAGGGCTTCGGCCCGCTGCTGGACATGGCCGCGCGCGTCGGCTTCAAGATGTGCGTGTGCTTCGAAGACAAGGCCATGTTCGGCTACCACTACAAGGTGCAGACCCGCGCGGACGCTGTGCGGAACGCGATCAGCAATCTGAACTACATCATCGAGACTCACGGGAAGCACCCGGCGTATCTTCGCATCGACGGCAGGCCGGTCGTGATCAACTTCAGCTGGAGCGAGCCGGCGGACACCGTCAAACCGAAGGCCGACGGCTTTTCGGCGGCGGAGTACGCCGAGATCCTGTCGGAGGTGCGGAAGAAGCACCCGATCTGCTTCATCCATGATTATCACGCGCACATCCGCGAGTCGTACTGGGACGTGAGCGACAACGTGTACCCGTGGCTTGACGTGAACGGCGAGGCGCTCGATCGCTTTTACAACGAGGCGGCGCAAAGGCGGCGCGCCGGCCGGATCCAATTCGTGACGAGCCTCGTTTACCCCGGGTTCGACAACACCGGCGTGTGGGGGTGGGGCGACGGTCCATTCGTTACTCCGCGCGAGGACGGCGCGTTTTACGCGCGGTCGTGGGAAAAGGCGCTGTCCAACGATGCCTCGTTCGTGCAGATCGCCACGTGGAACGATTTCGGCGAGGGGGCCACTCTCGAGCCGGCGCTGGACTACGGTTACCAATATCTCGAGATGACGGAGAGCTACGCGGCCCGGTTGAAAGGAGTGCCCTCGGATGGCGGGGCGGGGTTGAGGATTCCGGCGGCGATTTACAGGGAGCGGCAAGCGCTGGCCGCCGATCCTCCCGCGGATCCGAAAGCCGCCGCCGACAGGCGCGCGAGGCTGGACCGTCGAATCCAACTCTTCCTGGCCGGCCGTTACCGGGAGGCGCAGGAATCCGCGCCATGATTCAGATGTGCCGGCTGTCGTTCTCGTCCTTGACGTGGTAGCCGGAGTCCTGCCTCTGGAAGTTGACCTTGTTCTTCTCCATGTACGCGTTGTAGACGTCCTCCGCGGACATTCCGAGGACCATCGCCGCGGACATCAGGAAATGAAACAGGTCCACGACCTCCACGCGCGCGTTCTGCGTGTCGAACTTCTGATACTTCGCCCACCACTTCCACGGGACGCTGTCGGTCAGTTCGGCGATCTCCTGGGTCATCGCGCGGCAGTAGTTGAGAATCCACTGCTGGCGCTGTTCGTCGTTCATCGCGGCGCAGTTCACGCCGATCCGCGCGTTGAGAAGCTCCTGCTTGTGGAACATGTCCTTGAGCATATCGACTTGTGTCATGTCGCCGTTTCCTTTGAGTTGGTGCGGGCAGAATAGACGCTCGAACTCCGACCGTCAATTAGGGCCTTGAATCCAAACGCCCGCCGCATCAAGCAGGAGTTTCAACCACGAAACACGCGAAACACACGAAAGAGGTGGCCTCCCCTTTGCGCCTCTTTGCGTCCTTGGCGCCTTTGCGTTCATTCCTTCCGTTAATTTTCGCGTCTTTTGTGTGTTTCGTGGTTTCACCTCTTGAGGTTGCGGGTGGCGACCGCGTTGTGATATGAAGCTCGGAACCCATTTGGTATAAGAACGCAGGCTTTGTGGTGCGGGTCGACGAACGAGGTTTTCGAATCATGGAAAAAGTGCTGATCTTGGGGACGGGCGTGGCGGGGTTGACCGCGGCCATTTACACCGCGCGTGCGAACCTGGCCCCCGTCGTCGTGGAGGGCTTGCAGCCCGGCGGCCAGCTGGTCTCGACCACCGAAATCGAGAACTATCCGGGGTTCTCGAAAGGCATCATGGGGCCCGAGCTGATGGACGAGATGAGAAAACAGGCGACGCGGTTCGGGACGCGGTTCGTCTCCGCGAGCGTCGCATCGGTCGATTTCCGCGGCCGGCCGCTGAAGGTTTCGCTGGATGACGGCAGCACGCACGAGGCCGAAACGGTGATCATCGCGACGGGCGCGACGGCGAAATATCTCGGGCTGGAGTCCGAGCAGAAGCTGATCGGCCGCGGCGTGTCCGCGTGCGCGACGTGCGACGGGGCGTTCTTCCGTAACGTGCCGGTCGCGGTCGCCGGCGGCGGCGACACGGCGATGGAGGAGGCCCTGTTCCTGACGCGGTTTGCCTCCAAGGTGTACGTGATCCACCGGCGCGACCAGTTCCGCGCCTCCAGGATCATGGCGGACCGCGTGATGAAGCATCCGAAGATCGAAGTGATGTGGAACTCGGTGGTCGAGGAAGTTCTGGATGTGGCGAAGAACGATGTCACCGGCCTGCGCCTGAAAAATGTGAAGACCGGCGCGGTCTCGGAGCTGGCGGTCAAGGCGCTGTTCGCGGCGATCGGCCACAAGCCGAACACGGATCCGTTCAAAGGGCAGATCGATCTGGACGCCGTGGGCTACATCAAGGCCGACCGCACCCGCACGAACATTCCGGGCGTCTTCGCCGCGGGCGATGTCCAGGACCCGGCGTATCGGCAGGCGATCACGGCGGCGGGTTCCGGCTGCATGGCGGCCCTGGAGGCGCAACGTTTCCTGGAAGCGCGTGAAGCATGAGCGAGCCCGAAACAAACGCGAAGACATCGGCCTCCCAGGATTGGGGGACCTATCGCCGGCTGATCCGCTACATTCAGCCGTACACCACCCGTCTGATCCTGGGCGCGGTGTTCGGCATCCTCTGCGGCGGCTCGACGGTCGGCCTTCTGCTCTCGCTGAAGAAGACGCTCGCGGCGGTCTTCGATCCGCAGAGCCTGTCGTGGGCCGTGATCGTCGCGAGCTCGCTCCTGCTCCCGCTCTTTGGATTGCTGCTCGGACTCGGGAACTACCTGAGCACGTACTACGTGGCGTGGGTCGGGAACCGCGTGGTGATGGACCTGCGGACGGAGCTATTCGCTCACATTCACCGCCTGCCGATGATCTACTTCAGCCAGAGCCGGACCGGCGAACTGATTTCACGGACGACCAACGACACCCTGCAGGTGGAACGCGCGGTTTCCACCGTGATGATCGACCTGGTCCGGGAGCCGTTTGTGCTGGTCGCCACGGTCGGCTACCTTTTCTGGCTCGACGCAAAACTCGCGACGCTCAGCCTCGTCCTGTTCCCGATCTGCATTCTCCCGGTCGCGCTGTTCGGCCGGCGCGTGCGGCGCTTCGCGCGCGAGGGCCAGCAGAAACTCGGTGACCTCACGTCGACGTTGCAGGAAACCATCACGGGCGCGAAGATCGTGAAGGCCTACGGCATGGAGGAGAAGGAGTCGAGCCGGTTTGCCGGGCAGGCGGGGGCGGTGTTCAGCCGCGTGATGAAAGTGACGCGGGCGAGCGCCGCGATCGATCCGATCGTGGTGACCATCTCCTTCGCCGGGTTGGCGCTGGCGCTTCTTTATGCGCGCTGGGCGGGGATGACGCAGGACCAGTTTTTCACGTTCGGCGCCGCGCTGGTGATGATGTACCAGCCCGTCAAGAAGATCAGCAAGCTGCACATGGCCATCCAGCAGGGCTCCGGCGCGGCGGACCGGATCTTCGAGCTGAAAGACGCTCCCCGGGTGGAGGATGGCGAGGGCGCCGTGGAGTTCGGCGAGCCCATCCGCCGGATCGAGTTCGACCGCGTCTCTTTCTCCTATGGAGAGGAACCCGTGCTCGCCGATGTCAGCTTCCAGGTCGAGGCCGGACAATGCGTCGCGTTCGTGGGAAGTTCCGGCTCCGGCAAGACGACGCTCGTGAACCTTCTCCCGCGGTTCTTCGACGTGCAGTCCGGCCGCGTGCTGATCAACGGCAGGGACGCCCGGTCGCTGACGCTGAAATCGCTCCGGCGGCAGATCGGCATCGTCACTCAGGAAACCATTCTCTTCAACGACACCGTGGCCAATAATATCGCGTACGGGCATCCCGAGGCGTCGCGGGACGCGATCGTCGAGGCGGCCCGGCGCGCGCACGCGCACGACTTCATCGAGCAGCTGCCGCAGGGCTACGAAACGGTCATCGGCGAGCGCGGGCTGCGGCTTTCCGGCGGCCAGTGCCAGCGGCTGGCGATCGCGCGGGCGCTGCTGCGCAACCCGCCGATCCTCATTCTCGATGAAGCGACCAGCGCGCTGGACACGGAGTCGGAGCGGCAGGTCCAGGCGGCGCTGGACGAGCTGATGGCGGGCCGGACGGTCTTCGCGATCGCGCACCGGCTGTCCACGATCATGCACGCGAACCTGATCCTGGTGCTGGACAAGGGCGCCATCGTCGAGAGGGGAACGCATCAGGAATTGCTCGCGCGCGGCGGCTTGTACAAGTATTTATACGACCTGCAATTTCGGGATGTCGCTTGAAACAATGCTGGAACGTTAGGTAACGGAGGCTTTTCCGATGGGCGGTTTTACACTTCGAGACATGATTATCAACGGCTGGCCCGTGCTCAGCGTGCTGACCGTGTTCTCCATCATCTCCGTCACGATCATGTGCGACCGGATCGTGACGCTCAGGAACGCCGCGCTCAACGCCCGGCTGTTCATGGCCAACCTGATCAAGGTGCTCGAGGAGCAGGGCGCGACGCGGGCGCTGAGCTACTGTGACCAGTTCCGCAAGCCGGTGGCGGCCGTGGCGGCGGAAATCCTGCTGGCGACCGGCGGGCGCGACGCCCGGGAGCGGGCTCTCCAGCACGGCTTGCAGGGTCAGGTGCGGCTGCTCGAGAAGTACGTGCCGATTCTCGGCACGATCGCCGGCACCGCGCCGTTCGTCGGACTTCTCGGCACGGTCATCGGCATCATCAAGGCGTTCCATGACATTTCCGTCAACGTGGGCGGCGGCCCGGAGGTGGTTTCGGCGGGTATCGCGGAAGCGCTGATCACGACCGCCTTCGGCCTCGTGGTCGCCATCCCGGCCGTCATGGCGTTCAACTACTTCATCCACAAGGTTCAGAAAGTCGCCGAGGAGATCGATCTGGCGGCCTACGAACTGATCGAACGGCTGAGCGCCGGCCAGGAGTCGTTCCGGTGAACGTCGGACAGGGCAAAGGCAAGTACAAGCTCATCGCCGAGATCAACATGATCCCGTTTATCGATGTCGCGCTGGTCTTGCTGATCATCTTCATGGTGATGACTCCCTTCCTCGTGAAATCCCAGCTCAAGGTCAATCTGCCGAAGGCCGCGTCCGCGGAAAAGGCCGCCGACGAGCCGAACATGATCGATGTTGAAATCGACAAGAACGGGTCGATCGCGGTGAACGGGCAGACCGTCCCTGCGGATTCTGTGGAATCGGCGTTGCGGGCAGTCCTCCTCGATGTCGAGAACCAGCCGGTGGTCATTCACGCCGACGGCGATGTGCCGTTCCAGTCTGTGGTCACCGTCATGGATGCCGCCAAGAAGATCGGCGTGGCGAAACTGGGTGTGGGCGTGAAGCAGGAAAACCCGCCGGACAAGAAGAAGCGGGACACGGTCTCCGTTCAGCCGCGGTAGCCGGGAATCGTCTTCGTCATCGCGGATGAAGATCGAGGACGACGACGAGAACGAGGACGAGGAGGATCGATCACACCCGTCCCCGGTACCGCCTCAAGATATCCTTCACGTACTTTTTGGTCGTGGGATACGTGATGCCTTCCCAGAACTTCCTGCCGCCCGGCCCGCTGATCGCGGCCCATCGCTGGGCATTCGCGCGTCCGGCATTGTACTCGGCCAGCGCGAAGGGAAGGGGATCGGGATGGTCCGACCAGCGCTGGATCGCGCGCGCGAGGTACCAGGTCCCGGCCTGGATGTTGGTCGCCGGATTGAACAACGATTCGCGCGTGAACGACGCCACTTTCCGGCTCTTCGCCCATTCCTTGCCGGCCGTTTCGGTCACCTGCATCAGGCCGACCTCCTGATGCGTGCCGACGCAGTCGGGCTTGAACCGGCTTTCCTGCCAGATCAGCGAGGAAACGAGCCGCGGGTCCACCCCGTACTCCCGCCCGGTCTCGATGATCATCTCGTCATACTGGTGAATCCGCCGCACGTACGCCACGCCGGCGAGGCAGACGACCGTCACCGCGATGACGATGTTCCAGTAGATGATCTTGAGCCCGGTCTTGAGCGGTACGCCCTTCATGCGCGAAGTGTAACCGCGCATCAACGTACAGTGGAACCACGAAATGCACGAAAGACGGTGACCGCGGATTCCGCTGATATCGCGGATGGTTTGATCCGCGAGTATCCGCGCCATTCGCGGTGAAGATTCTTCTCCGTGTCTTCGTGGTCTCTGTGGTTAAATTACAGATGATTCGAACGGAGGCGAGATCATGAAATCCTACCGCAAGGAACTCTGGTTCAACACGCAGACCCGACGTGCCTATGTCAACATCACGGAGGAAGTGCGCGAGTGCCTGCGCGCGAGCGGCATCCGCGAGGGCTTGTGCCTCGTCAACGCGATGCACATCACGGCCAGCGTCTTCATCAACGACGACGAGCGCGGCCTGCACTCCGATTTCGAGAAGTGGCTCGAGAAACTCGCGCCCGAGAAGCCGCATTCGCAATACGCCCACAACGGCGCCGAGGACAACGGGGACGCGCATCTCAAGCGCCAGGTCATGGGCCGCGAGGTGGTCGTGGCCGTCACGAATGGTGATCTGGACTTCGGACCGTGGGAGCAGATCTTCTACGGCGAGTTCGACGGCATGCGGAGGAAACGCGTGCTGGTGAAGATCATTGGCGAGTAATGACGAATGACTAAGGCCTAATGACGAAAGAATGACCAAGCCCGAATGATGAGCGGCTCAGAATCGTCATTGGGTCATTCGACATTCATTCGTCATTCGTGCTTCGTCATTAGACATTGCTTCAGCCGTGCCTCACGGGCCGGAATTTGATTCTGTGCGGCTCGTCGGCTTTGTCGCCCAGTAACTTGCGCCGTTGTTCGTGGTACGCCTCGTAATTCCCCTCGAACCACGTCACCTTGCTGTCTCCTTCGAACGCGAGGATGTGCGTGGCGATGCGGTCCAGGAACCAGCGGTCGTGGCTGACGACGACGGCGCAGCCGCCGAAATTCGACAGGCCTTCCTCGAGCGCGCGCAGGGTGTTGACGTCGAGATCGTTCGTCGGTTCGTCGAGCAACAGCAGGTTGCCGCCGCGGCGGAGGAGCTTGGCGAGGTGTACGCGGTTGCGTTCGCCGCCCGAGAGCTGGCCGACCTTCTTCTGCTGGTCCGTGCCGCGGAAGTTGAACCGGCCGCAATACGCGCGGCTGTTCATCGGCTTGCCGCCCAAATCCAGGAATTCGGCGCCGCCGGAAATCTCTTCATACACGGTCTTCTTCGGGTCCAGTTCGTCGCGGAACTGGTCCACGTGCGAGGCTTGCACGGTCGGGCCGACGCTCAGCCGGCCGGACGTCGCTTTCTCCTGTCCGATGATCATCTTGAAGAGAGTGGTCTTGCCCGCGCCGTTCGCGCCGATCACGCCGACGATGCCGCCGCGCGGCAGGTCGAAGTTCACGTTCTCCATGATCAGCCGGTCGCCGAACGCCTTGCTGAGATCCTCCGCGCGCACCACGAGATCGCCGAGACGCTGGCCCGGCGGGATCTGGATTTCCAGCGTGTCCTCGCGCGTGTCGACCTGCTGACTCGCGAGTTCCTCGTAGCGTTTCAAGCGCGCCTTGTTCTTCACCTGCCGCCCCGCGGGATTCAGCCGGACCCACTGCAGTTCCTGATCGAGCAGTTTCCGGCGCGACGCGGCCTGCTTGCTTTCGACGTCGAGCTGCGCCTGCTTCTGGGTCAGCCATGCCTCGTAGTTGCCTTTGTACGGATACGTGTGTCCGCCCTCGAGTTCGAGGATCCACTCCGTCACGTTGTTCAGGAAGTAGCGGTCGTGCGTGACGACGACCAGCGTGCCTGCGAACTTCTTCAGATACGTCTCCAGCCACGCGACGGACTCCGCGTCGAGATGGTTCGTCGGCTCGTCGAGCAGGAGCACGTCGGGATTCGAAATCAGCAGGCGGCAGAGCGCGACGCGGCGTTTCTCGCCGCCGGAAAGCTTCGCCACCGGCGCGTCCGGCGGGGGAAGGCGGAGCGCTTCCATGGCCATTTCGAGCTGATGATCCAGTTCCCAGAGTTCGTGCGTGTCGATCGTGTCCTGCAGGCGTCCGAGCTCGTCGTTCAGCTTGTCGGTTTCCGCCTGCGGCAGCTTCTGGCTGAGCTTCTCGCAGATCTCGTCGTAGCGCGCGAGGACCCGCTTCGCCTCGGCGACGCCCTCCTCGACGTTGCCGGCGACGTCTTTCGTCGGATCGAGCTGCGGCTCCTGCGGCAGGTAGCCGATCTTCATGTTCTTCGCGATCAGCGCCTCGCCCATGAACTCCTTGTCGATGCCGGCGAGGATGCGGAGGATCGACGACTTGCCGGAGCCGTTTCCGCCGATCACGCCGATCTTGGCGCCAAAGAAGAACGCGAGGCTCACGTCGTCGAGGACCGTGACCTTGTCGTACTGCTTGGTCACCCGCATCAAGTTGAATACATATTCGCCGGCCATGGGACTCCTTTTACAGGCGCGACAACTTACGCGAGAAGCGGTGTGATGCAAGAGAAAACCGCGATTACGGCGTCAGGCTTTCTTGCGGCGCTTGTTGGAGGCGGTCAACGAGTGCACCTTCTTCGTCGATTGGGCGAGGGAGAGGTAGTTTTCGCTGGTGACGACTTTGCGTCCGCTTTTCTGTTCGAGTTCG
>ERZ1645192.1488-NODE-1488-length-19481-cov-6.477659_pt1 | contig 19481 bp, 17 predicted proteins | sample MGYA00575354_ERZ1645192 | MGnify/ENA primary metagenome ERZ1645192 (study PRJEB40844, sample SAMN11349763) | freshwater sediment metagenome | isolation source: river sediment | host: Sediment | place: India: Faizupur Khadar , New Delhi | collected 2017-02-21 ... | reverse complement strand
ATCGGCGCACATGTGGGCCCCGGCGCGCTGGGTATGATTTACTACACCAACTAATAAACAGAATATAAAACAAAAGAACGGCGGACAGCCGTTTTTTTTGTTAATAGTATTTTTCTATTTTACGTATCAGTTCGTCCAGAGAAAACCCAAGAGACTTATAGTATTCGATATCCTTGGCCAATTTTACCTCAATCATTTGGTCGCGCTTGCTGAGCACATCGATTTTGGAAAGGTCGGCCACAAAGCACCCCCGTCCGACCATGGTGTAGATGAAGCCCTGCCGTTCCAGGTCCTCCCACGCTTTTTTGACCGTGATAATGCTGACCCGAAGCTCGAGCGCCGCCGTTCGGATGGGCGGCAGGCAGAACCCGGGCTTGAGCTCCCCTTTAATAATCTGCGCGCTGATTTGATCGAAAATCTGCTGGTAGATTGGTTTTTCAGATGTATTTAAAATGTTGATATTCATCTATAGATCGATGCGTTCAAAACGCCGGGCAGAAATCCTGTACGCCGAGGTTGTCATCACCAGGAAGATGATGAGGCCGACGATGAAAGCGCCTGCTTTCCATATTACCATTGCCGGGTCCGATGCGTCAAAAGCCAAATTGGCGAAAGGAACAAAGTAAACAAATAATTCAACGCCCGTAGCAAAAACAACGGCGGCAAAGGTGGCGATGATGGTGGGGATGCCGATTTTGTAGGCCGTCTTGTAGTGCATGGGGAAGAAGACAAGATTGAATACGCCGTACATCACCAGCCCAAAACCGATGAAGGCGGCGTTCGGATCCATCAGAAAATTGTTCTTCGCATAGATGATATGGTTTAGGTAACCAAATATCGCGGCAACGACCAGCTGCACTGCCTCCAGCCACACGATTGAAAAAATACGCGCTTTGACGACATCCTGTTTCCGAACCGGCAGGAGGATTGAAAATGTGATATCGTTCTGCGCTTTGTTCGTGGTGAAAACGTTGGGTACGGTGATGAACAGAATATAGGCGATCGCCACAAAGTACACCCAGTTTGGGATGAGAATCAATATGCCAAACAGCGACACCAGATAGAACAGCGGGTGGATGGACAGGCGGAATTCTTTAAAGATCAGATTTTTCATCGTGGTTCTCCTTTTTAACGTGGTAAATCATGATATCATCCAGGCTCGGGACATCCAGCGCAAACTTCTCAGGATGGGTGATATCGGCGGACTTGATGAGCCCAGTGAAACCAAATGCATGGGTCTTGTAAGAAACCAGTTTTCCTTCCAGCACACTTAACTGATCCAAAGTCCCTTTAATCAGGCGGTAAGCATCGATGAGGTCATCTTTTGACCGGCTCTCTATGATGCGCCCGTTATGGATAAAGGTGATATAATCCGCGCATTTTTCAAGATCGCTGGTGATATGGGTCGAAAATAGAATGCTTTTCTTTCCGTCTTCCACCAGTTCCTGAAACACTTCCAAAAGGTCGTCCCGTGCCACAGGGTCCAGGCCGCTGGTCGGTTCATCCAAAAGCAATAAGCGGGCCTGATGCGACAAGGCGAGTACCAGCGAAAACTTCACGCGCATCCCATCCGAAAGCTCCTTCAGTTTCTTATCGCCATTCAGCGAAAAGTGATTCATGTAATAGCGGCAGGTTTCGTCGTCCCAGTCGGTATAAAATCGCTTGACCACGTCGAGGATGCTGGCGAGGGTATGGGCCGCGTAGTAATCGACGCCGCCAAACATAAAGCCGATATGCTGTTTAAGGGCCAGCTCGTTGCGCCCGAAATCCTGTTCAAACATCTCAATCTTTCCGCTGTCCGGGTGGGTCAAGTTCAGCAGGCACTTCAAGGTTGTTGTTTTGCCGGCTCCGTTAGCGCCGATAAAACCCATGATGTAGCCTTCATCCAGCTGAAATGAGACATCGCGCAGTTGGAATTGCGCATAGCGCTTATTCAAATTGGTGACTTTAAGTAGATTCATAAAAATTCTCCGTGTGATATTGTATATAAAGGATATGCACAATATACATTAGCGGAATCCATTTGTCAAGCGGTAATACGAAAAAAAGGCACGACGCGTTAACAGGCGTCATGCCTTAAAAATCTTTTTTTTGTATTATTTCAGAAACATCCGAATCAAGTTCAGCTTGATTTTGGAGTAAGGGTGATACCGCATAGGCAAATCGATCCAGTTAAATTTCTTGATGATGCTGCGTTTGTGCGAAAAGGTGTCAAAACTGGCTTTACCGTGATATTCGCCCATCCCCGAATCGCCCACGCCGCCAAAACTGAGTTGTGACGAGGCCAGATGGATGATGGTATCGTTGATGCAGCCACCGCCAAATGAACAGTTATTCAGCACTTGCTGTTCGGTTTTTTTGCTATTCGTGAAAAGATACAATGCGAGAGGTTTTGGGTTCTTTTTAATATAATCGATACATTTGCTGATGTCGGAGAAGGGCATGATGGGGAAAACCGGGCCAAAAATCTCCTCCTGCATGACGGGGGCATCAGGGCTCACATCATCCAACAGCGTCGCTTCAATCAACCGCTTTGTTGGGTCAGTTCTGCCGCCGCATACCACTTTTTCGCCTTTCATCAACCCTGAGACACGCTCGAAATGCTTGTCGTTGATGATGGAGGGCATCTCAGTGAGGTCGCCGTTCGGGAAGAATTCGTCCAGCGCGGCTTTAAACGCGTCAATGAATGCGGACTTGACACTTTTGTGAACGAACAGGTAATCGGGAGCCACACAGGTCTGTCCGCCGTTCAGCACTTTGCCAAAGGCGGCACGACGCGCCGCCAGTTTTATGTTTGCGGTTTCGTCGATAATACAAGGGCTCTTGCCGCCGAGTTCCAACGTGACCGGTGTTAAGTTTTTGGAGGCCGCGGCCATGACGATTTTCCCAACCGATACACTGCCGGTGAAGAAGATATAGTCAAATTTCTCATCTAAAAGCGCACTGTTCTCGGACCGCCCGCCTTCGATTACCGCGATATGCTCAGGATTAAAAGCATCGCCGAGTATTTTCGCAATGGCATGGCTGGTGTTGGCGGCATAGGCCGATGGCTTGACGACAACACAGTTTCCGCCCGAGATGGCGCCCACAACCGGAGCAAGACACAACTGAAGCGGATAATTCCATGGGGACATAATGAGGGCAACGCCGTGCGGTTCGGGGGAGATGATGCTCTTGCCGTGAAACTGAGAAAGGGGCGTTGGCACGGTTTTGTCTTTCATCCAATGCTTCAAATGCTTTAGGTGAAAACTGATCTCCTCCAATACCATGCCCGTCTCGGTCATATATATCTCCGTGGCGGCTTTGCCCAGGTCTTTTTTTAACGCGTCTTCAATCAGCGCGCCATTGGCTAAGATGGATTTTCGAAGGCTAAGCAGAGCAGTTTTACGGAAATTATAGGAGCGGGTTGAACCGGCGTCAAAAAAGCGCCGCTGCTCTTGGACAATGCTGGATATACTCATTTTTCTCTCCTTGTGAATGTGTCGTTATATCGAGTTTTTAGTTTTCGTTTGGGGTATACAGCAGCGCGCCTTTGATGAACCGCATAGCCTGGTCGCGCAAACGGATGTCATCTGAAAACACGTCACTATATGTATACAGCTGCATGCGGTCTTTGTAGTACTCACAGCTGTACGAGAATTGGAGCATCATAAACAGGTTGTCGATAAAGAATGCGAAGAAACGCGGGTCGAGATCCTGACGGATGAGGCCGCTGTTTTGCGCTTCTTTGAGGTATGCGGCATACAGGTTGGACGTGACGCCTTCAATCTGCCCGGAAATCAGCATGGCAAACTCGGCGTTGCTTTCGGTCGCCATCTCGTAGTACAGCTTGTTGAATTGCTCATTTTCGATTCGGGAGTCCTGAATCACCTGGATGATACGTTCGATGATGATAAAAAGGTCGGTCTCAGAATCGATGACGCCGCCGATTTTACTGCTTAAACGAATCAGCGACCACTCCAGACACGCCAAGTACAGCGCGCGTTTGCTGTCGAAGTATTTATACATGGCGCCCACGCTGACCCTGGCCTTTTCGGCGATGATGTTGATATTGGCGCTTTTAAACCCGTTGTCCGAAAATTCCTTCATGGAAACAGAGAGGATGTTCTCTTTCTTCTTGTCATCCAAACGGTTAAAAATACCGTTGCTCGATTTTAATTCCATCATTGACCCCGTCATCAACTTGATTTACCTCATATTCTATCACATTATTTCGAAAAAATCGGCTTTAAAGGGACAATTTTCAGCCGATTTTCAAAAAAAATTGCATTTTTATCAAAGGATATTCTTGAATTTATCAATTTAAACTGATATAATCACATTAAGTGAGTGAGCACTCACTTATCAACTCACATCATTATATCATGAGGGGTAGCCAAATGTCCAACTTAAGTTCAATCAGTCAGTATCCAGACGTTAAAGCCATCAATGCGGCGCTGGATGCGTTGATCCAAAAACCGATTTATTCCATCAGCAAAGACAAGCTGAAAGAATACGAAGAAAATTATTTTGAAAAGAAATGCGCCAAATCCAAAGCGATGATTTCGGAAGCGATGCATTACATTCCAGGCGGTGTTCAGCACAATCTGGCATTCAACCATCCGTTCCCGCTGGTCATCGAAAAAGCCGAAGGCGCATACCTGTATGACATTGACGGCAACCGCTACTATGATTTTCTGCAGGCGGGCGGCCCGACTGTGCTGGGCAGCAACCCGAAAGCGGTGAAAGAAAAGACCATGGCGCTGATTGACACCTGCGGCCCTTCCACCGGACTTTTCCACGAATATGAGATGAAACTGGCCAAGAAGATTACCGAGAGCTATCCTTCGGTGGATATGTTCCGTATGCTGGGTTCGGGCACCGAAGGCTGCATGGCGGCCATCCGCGTGGCCAGACTGGCGACTAAAAAGAAAAATATCGTCAAAATGGGCGGAGCCTACCACGGCTGGTCAGACCAGCTGGCTTACGGCATCCGCATCCCAGGCACACGGTCCTTACAGGCGCACGGCGTGCCGCGGTTTGTCTTTAAACATACACAGGAATTTTTCCCGAACGATTTGAAAGATCTGGAGCGCGTGCTGAAACGCAACCGCTTACGCGGCGGTACAGCCGGTGTTCTGATTGAACCGGTTGGCCCCGAAAGCGGCACCCGTCCGCTGGACAAGGATTTCAACAAGGGCGTTGAAGCGCTCTGCAAAAAATACGGCGCGCTGTTTATCTTTGACGAGGTGGTCACCGGGTTCCGGCTGGGCACAGCGGGCGCGCAAGGCTACTTCGGCGTATCGCCCGATCTTACGGTATTCGGCAAGGCAGTGGCCGGCGGATATCCATCGGCGGGCGGACTCGGCGGCAAATCGGAATATATGCAGTATCTGTCGGCAGGTATTGCGGGCGGACCCAAGCACAAAAAAGCGCTGGTCGGCGGCACCATGGCGGCCAACCCCCTAAGCTGTGCGGGCGGATACTATACCATCTGCGAGATGGAGAGAACCGAAGCGGCGGCCAAGGCGGGCGCGTTTGCCGATAAGCTGGTGGCGGGTCTTAAGGAACTCATTAAGAAGTACGACCTGCCCTTTGTGGCGTTCAATCAGGGTTCCATCTGCCATCTGGAAACAGTGGGCACCATGCATTATTTCATCAACTGGAAAAAGCCCTGGACCATTCCGGCTGTGCTGAAAGCAACGTCCAAACGCAAAAAGGAAATGGAGCATATCGGCGCGGCATACACCGCCGAAGGCATCATCACACTGGCGGGCAGCCGGATGTACACCTCGGCGGCTTTCACCGACGATATGCTGGAAGATATTTTAAGCCGGTTCGACCGCGTATTCGCCAACGTCGTACAGATGGAAGAATAGTCTTTTTAAGGAGATAGGATATGGATATCAATCAAGCCAAAGATATCGTTATCAAAGCCGGAAAAGAGCTGGTTGCCCGCGGGCTCATCGCCCGAACATGGGGCAACGTCAGCCAGCGGCTGGACGAGAAAACCATGCTCATCACGCCCAGCGGCAGGGATTATCTTTCTTTGACCCCAGCGGTGATTGTGCCGGTGGATATCGCTACGCTGGAATACAGCGGGGAAGTGAAACCCTCTTCTGAAAAAGCGGTTCACGCCAGCTGCTACCGCATTAAAAACGCGCAGTTTGTCATCCATACCCACCAGTTGTACGCATCGGTGGTCAGCGCCTGCGGAATCGACAGCTTTGAGACGGACAAGAAATTCAACCTGCTCGGCGGACGCGTGATTGCGGCGGGCTATGGACTGCCCGGCACCAAGAAGCTGAACGAGAACATTGAAATAGCGCTGGCCCAAACAAACGGTCATGCGGTCATCATGAAGCATCACGGCGCACTCTGCTTTGGCAGCAGCTTTGAAGAAACCTTTGAAGCGGCCAAACAGCTGGAAGACGCATGCAAAGTGTATATTGAAGAAAAATTTAAACAGGTCTCCGGCGAGAAATACGCCGACCCCACGGCGATGGCCAAATTTGCGCTGGCACTGAACGGCATTCTGGTTGAACAACTGGAAACGCGCGGGATTGAGCTAAACAGCAACAAGCGCGAAAACGCCGTCATCAATACCGAGCTTGAGGTAGTGGCACTGTCCTATTTAAAAAAACCGCTCCGACCCATGGTGGATGACTTTGCGCAGATTGTCGGCACGAAGATGAAGGACGGCGGTGATTCTGTGGACAGAAGAACCCGTATTTTGAAACACGCGGGCGCCGTATTTGTCAAAGGCGTGGGCGCGATTTGTGCCGGGCCCACACAGGATGACGCCAAAGCAGTCAGCATGATTCTGGAAAAGAACTGCATGGCCTATATCGGTGCCAGCCTGCACGGCAAGGTGAAACCCATTAACCGATTTGAAAGCCGGCTGATGCGGACCGTTTACAAAATGAAGTACTCAAAGCAGATCAATAAATAAATCTATTCCATTAGGAGGACTTCCGCTTGGCTGATTTTGTCGTGACATATGACGTGGGGACTACCGCGCTGAAAACCTGCCTGTTCAAGGTGGGCAAAAAAATTGAGCTGGTTGCCGACGAGAGCGAAGGCTATGCGCTTTCCATCATGGAAAATGGCGGCGCCGAGCAGAACCCGGAGGATTGGTGGGAAGCGATGTGCACCACCACCAAGAAAGTGCTGAAGAAAAGCGGCACAAAGCCCGAAGACATTCAGGGTATTTCGTTCTGTGCCCAGATGCAGGGACTGGTCCTCGTTGACCGCGAAGGCAATTCGGTGCGTCCGGCGATGAGCTATATGGATAACCGTGCCGGTGCACAGCTGAAAAAAACCTTGAAGCGCGGGATCAAGCTGGACGGGCTCAATATCACCAAGCTTTTAAAAAGCGTTCAGATTACCGGTGTGGTGGCCAGCAGTGTGAAGGATCCGGTCTGGAAATATAACTGGGTGAAGGAAAACGAGCCCAAGAATTTCGCCCGCATCTACAAATGGCTGGATGTGAAGGAATACCTCATCCACAAGCTCACCGGCGAATTCATCATGACCGAAGACAGCGCATACGCGACCATGCTGTTGGACATCCGCCGGAATCGGCGTCAGTTTAGTCCGGCGGTCTGCAAGATGCTGGGCGTCTCCATGGCCCATCTGCCGAAGATTGTGAAAAGCACCGACCGCGTGGGCGGCGTGACCGCAAAAGCCGCCAAAGAGATGGGGCTGGCTGAAAACACGTCGGTATTCGGCGGCGGCGGAGATGCCTCACTGATTGGCATCGGCGCGGGCGCGGTGAAACCCGGCGACACGCATATCTACATCGGCACTTCGGGATGGGTTTCCACAGTCACCGAGAAACCGCTACTGGATATCGACTGCAAGATTGCGGGCATCGTAGGCGCCAATGAAAAAACATATAACTACTTTGCCGAGCTGGAAACGGCGGGCAAGTGCATCGAATGGGTCAAAAGTCATCTGGCCTATGAGGAGACGCTGGCCAGAATGAAACAGGCCCGAATCCACGGTGACTATGAGGATGTGGCGGTGGACCTGTACGATTACATGATGGACGCCATCAGCGATGTGCCTGCGGGCAGCCACAACGTGATGTTTACGCCCTGGCTGCACGGCAACCGCTGTCCGTTTGAGGATACGCGTGCACGGGGAATGTTCTTCAATATCGGCATCGAGACCAAAAAGAGTGAGCTGATTCATGCGGTCATCGAGGGCGTTTGCTACCACCTGGGCTGGCAGCTGGAATGCATCCGCAAGAAAGTGGTGCCAGGCAAGAAGGTCCGTTTGGCGGGCGGCGGCGCATTGGCCGAGAAAACCTGTCAGATACTCTCGGACATCATCAATCTGCCGGTGGAAGTGACGCACAATCCGCAGAACGCGGGCGCCATGGGCGCGGCGGTGGTATCGGCCGTCGGGTTGGGTTTAGTGCCCAGCATCGAAGCGGCGGGCAGCATGATCGCGGTGGAAAGAACCTATATGCCGACCGCATCCAACCAACAGACGTACAGCCGCGGGTTCACCGTGTTTAAGCACCTATATAACAACAACAAAAAGTCGTTTGGTCAGTTGAACGCTTAAAAGCAATACCAAAAAACGAACGACATGCAGAACGCGGAAAGAAAAAGACTTTTTCCCGCGTTGACCATCCAAAACGAAACATAAGCTTTCTATGTTGCCGATGGGGTCACCGACCTTATAATCGGGCATAAACGCATGTGCGGAGAGGAACCGACCGGCCGGCATTCGATGGGCCATCCTCTCCCGCACTGCGGTCAAAAAGAAGATTGCAGCATGGCTGTGATACGAATATCAGGGGAAATAGAAGAAAAGATACGCTGAACATTCAGAGTATCTTTTGCTTTATTATAGATTAATTGATTGGCGGCATCAGAGTGGCGACAAACGCCGCCATTTCCTTTTTGTTCATCACGTCGGGCACCGGATAGGTCTTGTTGGCTTCGCCGATGGCGCGGGCAGCGATGCGCGGAATGTCCTCCCGCAGAATCATATCCGCGTATTTCGGGATGCCCAGCCTATCGTTCAAGGCCACAATCATACCAACAAAATCTTCGGCGATTTGCCAGTCGGTTTTTCCGGCGCCGGCCAGGCCGGCTTTTTTGCTTAAGTCGGCCAGCTTTTTATATATCGCCGGGAAGGACTTCTTTAAGATATGCGGCAGGACGATGGCGTTGGCCAGCCCGTGCGGAACGCCGTACAGCTCGCTTAAGCGGTGCGCGATGCCGTGCACATACCCGACGCCCGCGGTGCGAAAAGCATATCCGCCGTACGTCGCGCCGATAGCCATCTCGTGCCGCGCCTCCATGTCGCCGCCGTCTATATAGGCGCGTTCCAGATACTTAAATATCTGGATGACCGCTTTTACCGCGTAGGCGTCGGTCGATTTGAACTTCCAGTTGCCGACATAGGCTTCCACAGCATGGGTCAGCGCATCGATGCCCGTGGCCGCCGTGATGGCTTTGGGCAGACCGGTCATCAACGCGGCGTCCAGAACCGCCACGTCGGGCGCGAGTCTGGCGTCGGTAATCGCCATCTTTTTGCGGCGGGCTTCGTCGGTAATCACGGCCGAGATGGTAACTTCCGAACCCGTTCCCGCCGTGGTGGGCACAGCGACCAGCGGCGCCATTTTCGGAATCATCGGAATCATCATATCGTAGCGTTTGACGCGCTTTCCGGTCAGCGCCACCACGCCGGTCATCTTGGCGCAGTCAATCACCGACCCGCCGCCGAACGCCACGATGGCCTGACAGCGGTTTTTCAGGTACAGCGCCTTGGCTTCCTCAATATTGAGTATGGTCGGGTTGGGCACGACGCCGTCGTAAATGGCATAGTCGATGCCGCTTTTTTTAAGACCTTTCAGCATATCGGCGAGTATACCAAGGCCGATGGGCACCGAATCGGTGATGATGAGGACTCGGCTAAAACCCCTGGTTTTCAGGACTTCGCCAACATTGCCAGAAGCACCGATTTGGTGTATTATTTCAGTGGATTTAATGCGCAGTGTCGCGACGTAAAGCCGAAGAATCTGCTGGTAGATGGTGAAAACAAGTTTTCTCAAAGGGTTTCCTCCTGGGCGATTGGGCCGCATAAAAAAGATTGAACAGCTGGTAAATTTTCGTTTCACTGACTTGAAATTCGGTTAAAAATATATAAGGATATAATTATTAGCACTACTAATTATATCATGTATCATCCATTTATAAAAAGCTTAATATATCAACTTGGAGGTTTGGTATGGACGGGGAACAAATTCTCTTAAACATGTTTAAACAGCAGCATTACGATGAATCCCAATATCGCATGCAGAAGATTATCATGATTTTAAGCGTTGGCGGCAGTGCGCTGGGCGCAATGATTATGTCCATCTTCTTTTATGATGCGCTCCATCTCTATTTTCTGATTGGGTCGGTGGTGTTGGGGAGTCTGGTGCTCTTGTTCTCAGGCCTTAAGGCGTCGCGGCTGAATACCGGCAGTTTCATCTATATGATTTTCGCTTGTTTTGTGCTGGTGCCGGTACTTTGGAATTTCACAGGCGTACAGGGCGGTGCGCCGTATATCTCGCTGGCGATTTTGGTTTCCGTGCTCTCCATGTTCTCCAAATGGCGGCTGCGCGCGATGCTGTTCACCTATCTGCCGCTTTTGATATATCTCACCGTCATTTCGGCGATTACCGAAATTCCGAAGCAGGCGGATCCGACGAGCCTCATCTATATTCTCGCCGGATATCTAATGGCGCTGGGGCTGACATCCACCTATATCCTTTCAACCATCAAGCGCTTTGAGGAGTTAAACGATCAGTTCTTAAAGAGTTCTATCAAGGATGATTTAACGCAAGTTTACAACCGAAAACTGCTGGATATGATTCTGCATTACGAGGAAACGCTCTACAAGAAGGAAAAAAGCGATTACATTCTGGTCATGTTTGATGTGGATAAATTCAAAGAGATGAACGATGAGCATGGTCATATGTACGGCGATATTATTCTGCGCAATGTGGCGCAGTGCCTGACCAAGAAAATTCGTGAATCCGACTTTATCGTGCGTTACGGCGGCGACGAGTTTCTGGTTGTTCTGACGGCGGCCACAGGAAGCAGCTTACGTGCGTTTATCGACCGCGTCAATGATGCGATGGGCATTTCCTGTGATATGGAGATTAAAATAGAGGCCAGCTTTGGATATGCCGCGCGTTCGGAATGTGCATCCACGGAAGAGGTGCTGGCGCTGGCGGATAAACGGCTATATGAGATGAAGGAAAAACAAAGGCGAGGGGCGGCGGAGAAATAATCCGGCTTTAGCGCATTAAAATCAACTGATCTTCGGGCATCCTGAAATACAGGGTGTCCTTTTCTTTCAGCGTTTCCCAGACAGATTTGGGCATCTCGAAACGGAGCAGGGCGTCGTCACTTGGCGGCACATCCAAAGGCATGCAGAGCAGAATGACCGAAAACATATCGTCAATCAACCGAACCACACGGCAGGGGAGGATGTTTGTTGAGTCACCATTGGCTAACTCAAACTGATGCGCGCGAAAGCCCACATATTTCAGGCCGTAGGGAATGGTTTGCTGTGTCGCTAAATGCACGTTCCAGCTCTCGGCAAACAGGGAGTGGTCGCCGGTTCGCTTCGCCGGGGAAATGTTCTTGCACCCCGAAAGCAGTGCCGCGGACAGCGTCTGGGGGTTGTGATACAGCTCGGTTTTGCTTAAAACAGACTGGGTGGCGCCATCCTCCATCACCGCGATGCGGTCGCAGAGGCGGTAGACCTCGTCGCGATTATGCGAGACAAACAGAATGGTGCCGGAAAATCGGTCGCGCAGTTTTAAAATCTCCTGTTCCAGCTGCCACTTTAAGAAGCTGTCCAGTGCCGAGAAGGGCTCATCCAGCATCAGTAGGTCGGGGCGGCTGGCCAGCATACGCGCCAGCGCGACGCGCTGTTTCTGTCCGCCCGAAAGTTGGGCGGGAAATTGCTTTTCCAAACCGTTCAGGAAAAAAGCGCCTATCAGTTCATCGACGATTTCTGCGCGCGAATCTTTGTTTTGGATGCCGCACGCGATGTTCTGTGCCACAGTCATGTTGGGGAACAGGGCGTAGTCCTGAAACAGATAGCCGATGCCGCGTTTGCGCACGGCCAGATTCACCTTGCTTGCGCTGTCGTACAGCACCTGCCCGTCCAGTGCGATATATCCTCTGTCGGGTGTTTCAATGCCCGCGATACACTTAAGTGTCATACTCTTGCCGCATCCTGAAGCGCCCAGAATGGCGAGTGTTTCCTCTCCGGCTTCAAAACGGCTGGTCAGTGTGAAGTCACCCAGCTTTTTTTCAATATCCACAATCAGCGCCATGCGCGGCTTCCTCCTTTGCCAAAGCTGGATGCACGGCGGGTCCAGGCGTTCATCGCAATGATGGTGATAAACGAGATGGTGAAGATGATCAGCATCCATTTGTATGCCAGTTCCCAGTTTCCGGCCTGCACGGCCGTGTAGATGGCTACCGATACTGTCTGAGTACGGCCGGGGATGTTGCCGGCCAGCATGATGGTGGCGCCGAATTCGCCCAGCGCCCGGGCAAAAGCCAAAACCGCCCCGGCCATGATGCTGGGGATGGAGTTTGGCAGGATGACGCGAAGAAATAAAGCGGGCTCGGTCATGCCCAGCGTTCTTCCGGCGTGCAGCAGGTTTTCGTCCAGCTGTTCAAATGCGCCTCGGGCTGTGCGATACATCAGCGGGAAGGCGACCACCGTGGACGCGATGACCGCGCCGACCCAGGTGAACACCACCGAAACGCCGACCGCTTTTAGAAAGCCGCCGAGCAGGCCGTTCTTGCCGAAGATGACCAGCAGGAAAAACCCGACCATGGTGGGCGGAAGAACCAAAGGCAATGTGAACAATCCGTCCACAAAGCCTTTGCCCTTTCGCATGGTCACGGTCAGCCGGGCCGCCAGGATGCCCAAAACAAACGTGAATATCGTTGATAGAAAGGCAACCTTTAGAGACAGTAGTAATGGTGAGACATCCATGGCAACGCGGCCTCCGTTCGACTAAAATTGATGGTTCCTATTTCGCCATTGCAAAGCCGTATTCGGCAAACAGGGCGGCGCATTCATCCGAGCTTAAGAACGCGATAAACGCCGCGGATTCGTCCGGATAGGTGCTGGCGGCCAAAACGGCGGCCGGATAGATGATGGCTTTGACGCTTTCGGCGGGAGCTTCACAGATGATGGTCACCTTGTCGGTGGTGGCGGCGTCGGTGGCATAGACGATGCCGCAGTCCACTTCGCCGTTTTCAACCCATGTCAGCACCTGACGCACGTCGGTGCCAAAGTTGGCCTTGGCTTCCACGGTGTCCTTGATGTTCAGCGAGGTCAGCACTTCTTCGGCATACTGTCCGGCGGGTACGCTGGCCGGGTCGCCCATGGCCACGGTGGTGACGGTGTCTAAAGCCAGGTCGTCAAAGCTGGTGATGGCGCTTTCCGAACCAGCGGGTACGATGAGTACCACCTTGTTTTCCAAAAGGTTGACGCGGGTTTCGGGAACAATGAGGCTTTCATCCGCCAGCGCGTCCATCTGTTTCTGCGCGGCTGAGATAAAGACATCCACGGGCGCGCCCTCTTCAATCTGGGTCTGCAGTGCGCCGGAAGCACCATAGGTGAACGTGAGGGTGACCCCCGGGTTCTCGGCCTCATACAGTGTTTTAATCTCGGCGGTGACGTCGGTCAGGCTGGCCGCGGCCGCAATGACCAGCTCATAGGGTTCAACCGGAACCGGCGTGGGCGTTGCAACCGGGGTGGCTTCTACAACCGCTGAGGGTTCCGCTGCGGTGTCGGCGGCGCTGGTACAGCCAGCAACGGGCAGGATGACCAACAGGAGCGCCATGATGAGATACAGTGTTTTCTTCATAATATAAACCTTCTTTCTTATTAAACACGCTTTTGGCGTGAAGGATACGGTTCAAAGCTTTTCAACAGAAAAAGCCGAGGTCTTTGCACAGGATTCATGCAGTAAACTCGGCTTCGAATTCAACGGAATATCATAATAACATCTGAAACGTTATAATATATGTAATAATGTTTAGTATTGTTATGTTTTGTTGCATTATAAGCGAAAAATCACCACAAATCAAGCGTTTTTTTCGTATCAAAATGACGAAATACGCATATATAATGTAGGTTTTTAAAGAAACAGGGCAGAAAAACTGAATTTCTTGACAGAAAAACACCGATTCTGTAGAATGAATTATAAACAAAAATAAACAAAACGATATGAGGTGGTCGCCATATGCCCGATGAAATCGTCTATTCGGCTCAGGAAGTCGCGGATATACTGAAAATCAAGAAGAACACCGTCTACAACATGATTAAACGGGGTGAACTTTCCGCCTACCTTATCGGCAACAAGATGCGGGTGAGCGACGCCGAACTGAAAAACTACATGAACCGATCGCGAACCAGCCAAGGGGGCGTATCAGCCATGCCCAGCGCCGCGGTATGTGATGACGAGTTCTCCATTCCGGCAGTGCTGGATGAACCTGTCCAAAGAACCAGCGGTTTCATCATCTGCGGTCAGGACGCCGCACTCGATACCCTCGCCAACCAGATGCAGAATTTTTCGGGCGGCATGCCGATTCTGCGATCATATATCGGCAGTTACAACGGCCTTACCATGCTCTACAAGGGACAGGCCAGCATCGCGTCCAGTCATCTTTGGGATGCGGACACCAACACCTACAATGTCCCGTTCCTGCGGCATCTGCTCCCCGGTGTACCGGTTGTGGTCATCCACCTGTTTAAGCGGACGCAAGGGTTCTACGTGGCCAGCCGCAACCCCAAACGCATTCAGACGTGGGAGGACCTTGGGAAAAAGGGCATTGTGATGGTCAACCGCGAGAAGGGCAGCGGGACGCGCGTGCTATTGGACGGCAAACTGCGTCTGGCGAAAATCGACGCAGCCGCGATTGAAGGCTACAACCGCGAATGCTTTTCGCACTTAAGCGTGGCGGGCGTGGTGGCGCGCGGCGGCGCGGATGTGGGCATCGGCACGCAGGTGGGGGCCAAGATGATTCAGGGAATCGACTTTGTTCCGCTGCAGCAGGAAAGCTATGATCTGGTCATCAAAAAAGAGGATTTAAACCAGCCCATGTACCGGCTGGCCGTCGAGGTGATCAAATCAAAAGAGTTCCGAAATGCGCTGGAAGACATGAAGCTCTATGATTTAAGCGACCTCGGCAAAATAATCGCCGAAATATGAATTTTAAAAATCTTTCAAAAAAAAGCTTGTGCTCGGGAAATAACTATGGTATCATCCTGAATCATAAAACGGTTCGGGACAATCGAACCTGCATAATCTAAAACAAACAGCATCGTCGCTTTATATGCCAGCCGAAAATCGGCCGCTTATAAAGCGTTTTTGTTTATCAGCCAGCGCGGTCTTTTATTCCAAGTGATACTTCCACTTGCGAAAAAAGGCCTTTTGTTTTTTTTAAGAGTAAAAAAAGCGGCATCCGCTTTTAATAAATTTTTGAAGGGAAATACGACGATGAGAGAGGTATTGCGGGGAAGCAATTTAGACAGAAAAGCTTAAGATCGATTGACCCAAACGGCGGAAAGCGGCCTTGTACCGCAAAGAGAAACCGAAAAAAGAATACGGGGTGAAATCGAATGAGCAAGGTATTGAACATCAACCTTTTGGAAGAACGCAAGAACTCTGTGATGTGCAACGCCAGGGACGACGCGCGTCACATCGAATGCGGCAAGAACAGCGCCGCGGGTTCGGTCAGCCAGCGCGCATGCGTATACTGCGGGGCGCGTGTGGTGCTAAACCCAATTACAGATGCATATCATATCGTCCACGGACCCATCGGCTGTTCGGCCTATACATGGGATATCCGGGGCAGTCTTTCCAGCGGTTCGGAAGTGTACCGCAACAGCTTTTCCACCGACCTGCGGGAGAAGGACATCATCTTTGGCGGCGAGAAGAAGCTGGCGGCGGCGATTGACGAGATTGCCGAAACCTATTCGCCGAAAGTGATCTTTGTCTACTCCACCTGTGTGGTCGGCATCATCGGCGACGACATCGACGCGGTCTGCAAAAGCGCCGAAGAACGCACCGGCGTGCGGGTCATCCCCGTGCGTTCCACCGGCTTTGCGGGCAACAAGGCCAGCGGCTACCGCGCGGCATGTGACGCCATCATGGACCTCATTGGCGACGCCGAACGCCCCGAAAAGCCCTCGGGCATCAACTTTCTGGGGGATTTCAATCTGGCGGGCGAGATGTGGATCGTCAAAAGCTATCTCACACAAATCGGGATCACCATCAACACAGCGATTACGGGCGACTCATCTTATGAATCGCTGAAGCGCGCACCCGGCGCCGAGCTGAACATCGTTCAGTGCGCGGGTTCGATGCACTATTTGGCGCGCCTGATGGAGGAGAAATTCGGTATCCCGTTCATCAGCGTCAGTTTCTGCGGCGTGGAGGATACCTCGGCTTCGTTACGCACCATCGCAAAGTTGGTGGGCGACAGCGAAACCATCGCCAAGACCGAAGCGTTTATCACCGAAAAAGCCGAGGAAGCCGAGCGGCTGATTGCCCCCTACCGAAAACGCCTTTCGGGCAAACACGCAGCCATCTATGTGGGCGGCGGGTTCAAGGCCATCTCGCTGATTAAGCAGTTTAACGACCTCGGAATCAAGACCGTGGTGGTGGGCACCCAGACCGGCAGGGAAGAGGAATACGAGACCATCAAAAGCCTGACCGATGAAGGCACGATTATATTGGACGACAGCAACCCGTTTGAGCTGGAAGCGTTTATCAAAGAAAAAAAAGCAGACATTCTGGTCGGCGGCGTCAAGGAACGGCCGCTGGCGTATAAGCTGGGCGTTGCGTTTTTAGACCATAACCACGAAAGAAAGCATCCGCTGGGCGGATTCGTGGGCGCACTGAATTTTGCGGAGGAAGCGGATCTGAGTCTGCTAAGTCCGGTATGGCGACACGTGAAAAAAGACAGGGGGGAAACCGATGAAAAACTTTGTCAACTTGAATGTTAACCCCTGCAACATGTGTATGCCGATGGGCGCGGCCGGCGTCTTTAAGGGCATCGAAGGCACGATGGTGCTGATGCACGGATCGCAAGGCTGTTCCACTTACATCCGACGCCATATCGCGACGCACTATAACGAACCCATCGACATCGCCTCCTCCTCGCTGAACGAGAAGGGCACGGTATACGGCGGGAGCGAGAACCTGAAAAAAGCACTGAAGAACGTGATTAAACTCTACGGCCCCAAGGTGATCGGTGTGACCACCACGTGTCTGGCCGAAACCATCGGCGAGGACATCCGCCGCATCATCGACGAATTCTTTCTGGAAGAAAAAATCGTCGGGGTGGAATGCGTGGCTGTGTCGTCGCCGGGCTACGGCGGTTCGCACTACCGCGGGCACTACTATACCGCGCGAAAAGTGCTGGAGCATTTCGCCAAAACCGGCGGGAAGTCGGACAAAATCAACGTCATCGTGGGATGCATGTCGCCGGGGGATATCCGGCACTTAAAAGAAATACTGGACTTATATGAGCTGGAATACACGCTGTTCCCCGACATATCCGAAACGCTGGACGGCGGATACCACCGCGAATATGACCGGCTGCCCGAAGGCGGCACCCCGGTGGCCGAGCTGAAAGCCATGGGCAAGGCCAGAGCCACGATTGAATTCGGGGCCATGGTCAGCGAAGCCGATTCGCCGGGCGAGTACCTGAAAGCCGCGTTCGGCGTACCGCTGTACCGCCTGCCTTTGCCGGTGGGTATTGAACACACCGACCAGCTGATGGAGACCCTGACTATTCTGTCCGGGCGCGATATGCCTGAGAAGCTGGAAAAAGAGCGGGCGCGGTTTTTGGACGCGATGATCGATTCGCACAAATACAGCGCCGAGGGGCATTTGAGCGTTTTCGGAGACCCCGAGAGCGTCTACGCCATCACGGCGCTGGGGCTGGAAAACGGATTTAAGATGTGTGTGGCGGGTTCGGGGCCCGCAAGCGAAAAACTGATACCGGCGTTAAAAGCGCTGGAGACCGAATACGGAACCGTATTCATCAAGCTGGAGGACACCGACTTTGAGACCATCGCAGGGCACGTGACTGAGACCGGAACCGACCTTCTGGTGGGCTCCTCGGACGGCGCGTTTATGACCGAGAAATACGGCATCCCGCTGATACGCACGGGATTTCCCGTGCACGACCGCATCGGGGCTCAGCGCAAAATCATGATCGGATATTTCGGCTCCATGCAGCTTTTGGACGAGATGACCAATACGGTTTTGGCCGAAAAACACGATCATTTCCGAAAGCATCTGTTTACCGAGTATGGACAGGCAAAGGAGGGCTAAACGCGATGAAGATAGCAGTCAGCGTGGGAACAGACGGCAAAATATCGCCGCATTTCGGTAAAAGTGAGCGTATGAACATCTATACGGTGAGCGACGAGGGTATCGACCTGACCGAAACCCGAAACGCACCCGACACCCTGACCAGCCACGATTTTTCGTTTATATCGGACTGCGAGGCGGTGATATCGGGAACCATCGGTATTTCGATGCAGGAAAAATTGCAGCGCGCGGGTATCATTCCGGTGGTGACTACGGGGAGTGACCCTGTCACAGAGATACAGGCGATTTTGACAGACGAGTGAAGCGAGGAATAATGCGATGAAAATAGACAGAGACAGCATACTGGAACAGAATCGATTACGGAGCATCGCGGAGCATCCGTGCTATAATCCGGCGGCGCACCAGTACGCCAGAATGCATATGCCGGTGGCGCCGGCGTGCAATATCCAGTGCAACTACTGCAACCGCAAGTTTGACTGCATGAACGAAAGCCGCCCGGGCGTGACCAGCGATGTGCTGAATGCCGAAGAGGCGCTGGAACGGTTTATCGCCGTCAAGGACAAGCTGCCCAACCTGCGGGTGGTGGGCATTGCGGGGCCGGGGGACGCGCTGGCCGAATTTGAAAAAACCAAGGCGGCGGTACAGCGCATTCGGGAGTATGACCCGGATATCACCATCTGCCTTTCCACCAACGGACTGCTTTTACCCGATTACGCGGAGGAACTGCTGGATATGGGTATTCGGCATATCACGGTGACCATGAACGCGGTGGATCCGAAAATCGGTGAAAAGATATACCGCGATATCAATTACCACGGTAAACGCTACAAAAACGGAAGCGGCGCGGCAGTGCTTCTGGAAAATCAGCTGAAAGGCATTCGGCTGGTGGCCAATGCGGGTGCAGTGGTCAAGGTGAACATCGTGATGATTAAAGGCATCAACGACCACCATATCGAAGAGGTGGTGAAAACCGCCAAAGACTGCGGCGCGTACATCACCAACATCATGCCGCTGATACCGGTGGAGGGCACGCCTTTCTACAGCATTCCCGAACTCCCGCATGAGGAACTGCACGCCATGCGCAAAAAATGCGGCGAGACCTTACGGCAGA
>ERZ1645192.1487-NODE-1487-length-19498-cov-8.007715_pt1 | contig 19498 bp, 17 predicted proteins | sample MGYA00575354_ERZ1645192 | MGnify/ENA primary metagenome ERZ1645192 (study PRJEB40844, sample SAMN11349763) | freshwater sediment metagenome | isolation source: river sediment | host: Sediment | place: India: Faizupur Khadar , New Delhi | collected 2017-02-21 ... | reverse complement strand
TCTTCCAGGCCCGCTCCAGCAAGGAGCGGGTGGTGGTGCTGCTCGACGTGGTCGGTCAGGCGACCCGGGTGCAGATGCCGGTGGGGCAGATCGAATCCTGTGGGTCCTGAGGGCCTCGCCCTCCAGACGCTAAGAACTGAGATACCCGGGATGGACCGACGTCCACCCTGGGTATCCGAAATCTTCCTGCCGCGCGACGTCAGGTCTGCCGGCGGCGCCTGGCAATCGCCCCAAGTCCCGCAAGTGCCGAACCCATGAGCCAAACGGCAGCCGGCAGCGGAGTGTGCATTGGCGGCAGTTGGGTACCGTTCACCTGAACTTCTGCCAAGCTCAGCCAGTTAGTGCCACCCAGCTGGATGCGCACTGCGTCGGCGACGGTTCCACCAATCTCGAAAGTCATGCCGGCCACGTTTGTTCCCGAAATGTCGGCGGCGAACGTCTGACTGCTGAACGATTGAACGATGTTCGCTCCAAGCAGCAGTTCGAGATTGAATGGGCTCAGCCTGTCTCCACAGCAGTCGGTCCGGTTAAAGACCACCACGTCTGAAATAGAGCCAATGCCCGCAAGGTCTACCTGCCACCAGGCACCAAGGTCGGCGTTCGTCGCCGTGACTGAACCCGCGAAGTAGTCGCCGCTGACGTTGCCGTCAATCGCTTTCGATGCCGTTCCCGGGATGGTGAAATCCAAGGTGCTGGACTGGCTAGCTACCCCGCCATTGGCGCTGAGTGCTAGATTAGCGGCATTGGCCCCGACCGGCGCCACCAAGAGCAGTGAAGCCGTCAGCGCAGCGCTGGCAGCGCTGATGCTGGGAATTCTGTACCTATACATTTCGTTAGCCTCCAAGGGACGCTGTCCAAATTCTCGTGGCGCAACCCTATGAAGCACACTCCTTGCCAGGACGTACCTTTCCAAGGAAAATCATGCGGTTGGTTGGGCTCAGGCTGATACCCTGCGACTTACACATGTAAGGTGCACCGACAAAAAGCGGCACTTCTTGTGAGCCAAGGCACAGAAAGCTCCGACGCCTCGCCTGTCAGCCGAAGGCTCACATGACGACGCGTAGGTACCGTGAGTCTCCTAGCCCTGATTGCCAAGCCTTCAGAGACCTCGGGGCGTTTTGAAAGGTCAGTAGGGTCGACCGGTCAACGCCTCGGCGCTCGGCCAGTAGCTGGGTCCTTCAGGTGAGGACGTTCGGCAGCGACACACCCGTGCCTGTGCCGACGGATCTACGAGGGCTATCCGAAGTGGAAAAAACTGAAATCATGGACCGTAATACGGTGACCCTGAACGGGCTCGCGGAGACCCTTCGAGCCCACAAGCGTCCAGCGACTGCTATCGTGAGCATCTGTTTTCTGCTTGGCGCGGTGGCGGCTGCGCTTCTGCCTCGAACGTTCACATATAGCACGACACTCGCCATCGGCTCATTAAGCGTCGATCGTGACGGCCGACCCGTCTACATCGAGGACCCCCTCAGTGTTCAGGCAAAGCTCGTGAACACCTACATTCCTATAGCTGCCCAGCAGCACCCGGAATTCACTGACGGCGGGCGCTCGCCTCCGGGGGTGGAGGTTCTGACGCCGAGAGGCACCTACCTGATATTGCTTCAGAGCCGTGGTCGTCCATCGGACGCGGGTTCGATCTCGGACCTTCATGCCGCCCTGGTCGAGATGGTCCGCAAGGAGCACTCCGGAGTCACCGACTCGGCGCGTCTCGGGTTGCTGTCATCCATCGAGGGCGTCACTGCGCGGCTGCAGAGCGTGGACGCGGAGGACGCGATGCTGCGTGCAGATGCGGAGCGTCTGGCGCAGAGGGAGACGAGGCTTCTGGAGGAGCAGGCCCGGTCGAAGGCGCTGCTCGACCAGATCACGGAGTGGCAAGGGCGGGCCGTGACCAAGGAGGAGGGGGAAATAGAGGGCGCTGGCGCCTTGCTTCTCAACTCCATGGCTACCCAGTACGAGTCTCGCGCCCGCGAGCTACGAGAGCGATTGGACGTGGAGCTACCCGGTAAGCGCGACGCGGTCCTCCGACAGATCGCTGCCAACGCCACGAGCCGCAGGGTACTGGAGGGCGAACGCGCGACTCTCCAATCGAAGCAGGCGAGTCTTCAGGCCACGAAGGCGCTGGCTTTGGCAGCGAGGTCGGTGTACCCCTCGGGCCCCTCTCGTCTACTGGTCGTCGCCCTGGCAACCCTGGTCGGGGTGGGACTCGCAGGGCTGTGGGTGGCCGTTCGGAGTGCGTCGCCTGCATTAGGTCGTCCTCCTGCGACGCCTGTGGCGGCGCCCGCCGCTTAAGATGTACGTCGATCCACGTCCAGTGTCGGCACCCATCGAGTCATGTGTGGCATAACGGGACGACTCGACTTTCGCGGACTCCCGGTAGAGCGGGAAGCCCTGCGCGCGATGTGCGCGACGTTGACGCACCGCGGGCCGGACGCTGAGGGCCTCTACTTAGGCGAGGGAGTAGGTCTGGGGCAGCGCAGGCTCGCCATCATCGACCTTTCCGACGCTGCGGTCCCGCCGCTGTCGAACGAGGACGGAACCGTTTGGGTGGTGTTTAATGGCGAGATCTACAACTTCCGCGAGATCCGCCGTGACCTTGAGTTGCGGGGACACCGTTTTCGCACGGTGTCGGATACTGAGGTGTTGGTTCATCTGTACGAGGAGTATGGGGAACGCTGTGTCCAACACCTCAAAGGCATGTTCGCGTTCGCTATCTGGGACGCGCCGCGAGCACGTTTGTTTCTGGCGCGAGATAGGCTGGGGAAGAAGCCGCTCTACTACGCGGTGACGGCAGGGTCGTTGACCTTTGGTTCGGAGATCAAGGCGATCACCGCGGCACCAGGGGTGAGTGTTGCGCCCAATTACGCAGCAATCGACGCATACCTACAGAGGCAGTACGTACCAAGCCCGCTGACCGCCTTCAAGGGAATCCGGAAACTTCCCGCGGGGCACTACGCGGTGTGCGGCCGCGGCGGTCAGTTGGAGGTGGTGCGTTACTGGCAGCCACCTGGGCCGTCGATCGACCCAGCCCGGACCCGTGACGATCTGCTAGAGGAACTGCGGCAGCGTATCCGGGAAGCTGTGCGGATCCGAATGATCTCGGACGTGCCGCTCGGTGCGTTCTTGAGCGGCGGAATCGATTCGGGACTCGTCGTGGCGCTGATGGCGAGCGAGACGTCGGAGCGTGTCAAGACTTTCTCAATCGGGTTCGAAGAGGCGGAGTTCAATGAGTTGTCTTATGCTCGCATGGTGGCTCGGCGGTACGCTACGGACCACCATGAGCTCGTGCTTCGCCCTGAACTGGGCGATCTCGTCACGACGCTTGTTCGCCACTACAACGAGCCGTTTGCAGACTCGTCGGCCATCCCTACCTTCTGTGTGTCCCGAATGGCGCGCGCTGACGTCACCGTCGCGTTGACCGGTGACGGAGGCGACGAGAGCTTCGGGGGGTATGAGCATTACGCAGCGACCCAGCGTTGGGCCGCGGCAGATCTTCCCGGAAGTGGCCCGCTTCGGCGGCTCGCTGGATGGCTCGCACGAGGGTTGGGTGCGCTCCCATATGAACGCCGGCTATCGCGCGTGCGGCGCGGGCTGGCGATGGTCTCCGCCGATCTTCATGAGCGCTACCGCATGCAGACGGCGTTCTTCAAGGACGACGAGCGGGAGTCCCTCTACGCGCCGCAGTTCGCGGCGCTGTCCAGAGAGGGAAGGTGGCAGTGGCGGGACCAGTCACCCGAATGGTTGGTCGGTGACGACTCGCTGACGTGGATGACGAGGCATGACCTGACGAACTATCTCCCGGACTGTCTGATGACCAAGACAGATGTTGCGTCTATGGCCAACAGTTTGGAGGTTCGCTGCCCTCTGTTAGACCACGAGTTGGTGGAGTTCGCGGCTCGTATACCGAGCAGGTGGAAGCGCGACGACACCGGCGGCAAGCTGATCCTGAAAGAGGCTGCTGCAGAGTGGTTGCCGGCCGAGGTGCTGGCAAAGAAGAAAACTGGATTCGGGATCCCTCTGGCGCTCTGGCTGCGCACGGAGCTGTGGGAGACCCTCAGGGGTACGCTCACAGACGAGGTGTTTCGTCGTCGTGGCCTGTTTCAACCGCGGTTCGTCTCGATGCTGCTGAGGCAGCACCGGGAGGGGAGCCGGGACTGGAGTAGTCGCCTCTGGGCCCTCCTGACGCTCGAGCTTTGGTTTCGCGAGTTCGTGGACTGAGCCGATGGAGGCACTGCCCCAGGGGGGCTGGCGCGCCTGGACGCGAAGGGCCGAGGAGGCGTCGATCGGGCCGGGGCTCGGGCAGCGGCTCCGGCGCGGGGTCCTCGGCAACGGCGCCGCGACCGCCTTCATGCAGGCCAGCGTGCTGGTCGGGCAGGTGGTCGTCGCCAATCTCCTCGGGCGCGAGGCCTTCGGCCAGTTCAATCTTGTCTTCAGCACCGTCGCGACGCTGAGCGCGGTGGCGGGGCTCGCGACGGGCCTGACTGCGACCAAGTACGCGGCGGAGTTCCGGCGCTCCGACCCGGCCGCTGCTGAGCGCGTGCTCGGCATGTGTCTCGGCGTGGCTATCGTGAGCGGCGTGGTCGCCGCCGGCGGGCTGCTGCTCGCCTCCCCTGTGGTGGCCGAGCAGGTGTTTCAGGACGCCGGCCTGACGCGCGAGCTGGTGCTGGCCGCGGGCTACGTGCTGTTCACCGTGGTGAACGGCTACCAGACCGGCGCCCTCGCGGGCCTGGAGGCCTATCCGGCCATGGCCCGGGCGGCCCTGATCGTGGCCCTCCTGCACGTGGCGCTGGTGAGCGGCTCGACGTGGCTCTGGGGCCTTGCGGGTGCCACCGGGGCGCTGGCGTTGTCGGCGAGCGTGCGGTGGTGGGTGTACTCCAGGGCTCTTGCACGGGCCCTGCGGCATCACGGTCTCGAGCCCAGCGCACGCGCCCTCGCGGGGCCGCGCGAGGTGCTCTGGCGCTTCACGCTGCCCGCGGCGCTGGGCGGCCTGAGCGCCATGCCCGCGCTGTGGCTGGGCAACTTGATCCTCGCCCAGCAGCCCCAAGGCTATGCAAAGCTCGGCGTCTACGGTGCGGCCGGAGCCCTGCGTGCCGCGGTGCTTATGCTGCCGCTGCTGTTCAACACGGTGGGGACCTCGCTCCTCAACGAGCGCCGCGGCGCCCGCGACCAGCACGGCTACCGGCGTGTGTACTGGTTCAACCTCGGCGCAACGTTCGCGCTCGCCGCCGTCGCCGCGGGGCTCACGTTCGCGGCCGCTCCCGTGCTCCTCCGCGCCTTCGGGCCGGCCTTTGCCGACGGCGCGAGGGTCCTCGGCCTGCTCCTCTTCTCCACGGTGCCCGAATCCCTCTCCGTGGCGGCCTACCAGAGCGTGCAGAGCCAGGGGCGCATGTGGCTGTCGCTGTTCGCGGTGAGTCTGCCGCGCGACGGCGCCTTCGTGCTCCTCGCACTGTGGCTTGTCCCACGGGCCGGTGCGGAGGGTCTCGCCATGGCGTACCTGCTGTCGTGGTGCTTGGCGCTGGCGGCGATCCTGGCGATCGTCCGTAGACTCGGTCTGGCCATCCACGCCAGCGGCGAGTCGCATGCCGGCTGAGGGTCCGGGCCCGGCCGAGACGGCCGGCGCCGGCCGCCTGGGCGAGGAGCCGCACGTGCGTAGTTCCACGGGAGAAGCGACGTGAAGGCAACGGCAAGGTCGCTGCTGGTGCAGATGGGAACGGCCCTGTGGAGCCGGACGGGCTCCCGCACGGCTCGAGAGGCGTACCTCAAGGCCTTCCTGTGGCTCGTACGCGGCAGACGGGTGCTCGCCACCGTGGACGGGATCCGCTATGACCTCGATCTCGGGGAGATGGTCGACGCCTGTCTGTACCTCGGGCGCTACGAGCCCGAGGTGACCGCGGCCATCGAACGTTACTGCCGCAGCGGCTGGACGGCGCTCGACATCGGCGCGAACGTGGGGGCGCACGCGCTGCGGATCGCGCGCCTGGTGGGTCCCGGGGGGCGCGTGTACGCTTTCGAGCCGACCACCTACGCCTACGACAAGCTGGTGCGCAACATCGCGTTGAACGGGTTCGCGCACGTGGAGGCCTTCCGTGTGGCGCTCGCCGAGCACACGCGGGCGGCCCAGTCGATGACGGTGCGGGCGAGTTGGCGCACGGACGGGAGCGGCGGGGCGGTGCACGAGACGGTCGACTTCGTGCGCGCCGACGACTGGGCCCAGGGGCGCGACCTCCAGCGGCTCGACCTGATCAAGCTGGACGTGGACGGCAACGAGTTCCCCGTCCTGCAGGGGGCAGGAGGCCTCCTGCGGGTCTACCGCCCGGTGGTCCTCACGGAGGTGGGGGCGTGGCACTTCGCGGACCCGGGCCGCAATCCGCTGCGGCTGCTCGAGGAGCTCGACTATCGCTTCCTCGACACTCGCTTGGGGGGCGAGTTCGCGAGCCTCGCCGAGATCCGCGCCCTCCTGCCCGAGCGGGACGAGAACCTGGGCTTCTCCATCAACGTAATCGCCGAGCCGAGGGCATCCGCGCCCCCCCCAGGCCGGCGCGAGGCGAAGAGGCTTGCCGATGAGTGAGGTCCGCGCCGGCGAGGAGCTGCGGCCGGGGCTGATGCCCGGGGACCGCCAGGAGTGGTTCAGGCAGCTGAACCTGTCGAATTTCGTCAACGCCTACTACGAGTACCGGGATCTGCAAAGTCTGCCGGGCTATCAGCGGGTGCTGGTGGTCGGGCCCGGGCAGGGCCTGGACGTCCAGGTCCTGCGCTGGCGCGGACTGGACGTGACCACCGTCGACGTGGACGAGACTTTCAGGCCCGACATGATCGGCAGCGTGCACGACCTCGGCACCTTCGCCGACCGCAGCTTCGATGCGGTGGTGGCCTCGCACGTGCTCGAGCACCTGCCGCTCGCCTACCTGCCGCGGGCGCTCGAGGATCTGGCACGGGTGGCCGAGCACGCGCTCGTGTACCTGCCGGTGCATGGACGCCACGCGCAGCTGCGCCTGATCCCCGGCTTCAAGGGGCTCGACCTCTCCCTGGTAGTCGATCTCTTCAACTACGCGGCCCGCCCGGATGGCGTCACGCCCCGCTATATGCAGGGACAGCACTACTGGGAGGTGGGTATGCGGGGCTTTCGCGTCCGCGACCTGGTCCGGCGCTTCACGCCCCATTTCGAGGTGCTGAACGTGTACAGGAACCGGGACTGGCTGCCCAGCCAGAACTTCGTCCTGCGCTCGCGCCGCGCGAGCGCCCCGGTGCGATGACCGCCGGGGCGAAGACCACCCGTGCCTTCTGGGACGGGACCCATGCCGGGCAGGTGCGCCATCGGCTGCCGTCGCGGCTCAACGTCGGCACCGCCAACATCCTGCGCCTGCTCGCCGCGCGCGTGCCCCGGGGCGGACGGGTGCTCGAGATCGGATTCGCTCCCGGCAAGCACCTCGCCTACGTGGCCGGCAGGCTGGGGGCGACCGTCGCCGGGCTCGACTACTCGGAGAACGGAGTCGCGGAGGCGCGCAGGCTGTTTGCCGCGCTAGGGATCGACGCCGACCTGCGCTGCGAGGACCTGTTCGGCAACAGCTTTGCCGAGGGGAGCTTCGACCTCGTCTACAGCATCGGGCTGGTGGAGCACTTCGATGACCCGCGCGAGGCGGTACGGTGCCACTTGGCGTTGGTGGCGCCCGGGGGGCGCTGCATCCTCGCGGTGCCGCACTACGGAGGCCTCTACGGTCGCCTCCAGCGGCGCGTGGACCCGGACAACCTGCGGATCCACAACCTCGAGATCATGAGCGAGGCCGGCATGCTCGCGCTCGTCCCGCGCGACCTCGTCGAGTCCTGCCGGGCCTACCCCTATGGACGGCCGTCGCCCTGGACCGTCAGCCTCGAACGCCGGTGGCCCGGGCGGGGAACGCGCGGTCTCCTCTGGCTCGCGAACGGTCTGGGGCTCCTCCAGCCCGTGGATATCCCCTCCCTGTGCCCGATGCTCGTGCTCGAGATGCGGCGGCGGAGCGCTGCGCCGTGAGGGTCGTGTACTCCTTCAACAAGCGGGGCTACGAGGCCGAGTATTGGCAGCGCGAGATCGCCGCGGCATCGACTCCGGATCTCGAGCTCGTTCCCTTCAACCACGACCCGTACCTGGACCCCTCGCTGTACCTGCGCGCGCAGCTGCTCGACAACCTCTACTACGCGCGCCACCCGGGCCTCATGGCGCTCTACCGGGACTTCCGCGCGCTGCTCGACGAGGTCCGGGCCGACGCGATCGTGGTGGACGCCTGCCCGCCGTACCATCCCGAGCTCCTGCGGCTGCTCGACGTCTACAAGGTGCTGCGCATCGCCGATGGCCCGATGGCCGCGTACGACCGGGACTTCGCCTACCTGCACGCCTACGACCACATCCTCTATCACAGCACGGCCTACAGCCGGGACCTCGAGATGCCGGAGAAGCTCGCCTACTGCGGGGCGAAGCGCCACGACCTCTGGCCGCTGTGGCTGTTCGATGCGATGCACGTCCCAGCGGCCGATGAGGCCACGGTCTTCGCGAAGGAGCGAGACATCGACGTGGTGTTCGTCGGCGGGCTTTTCGTGAACAAGATGCCGCTGCTCGCGGCGGTCAAGCGTGCGTTCGGCCGGCGCATGCGCCTGCACGGCCTGGGTGGCTGGAAGAAGAACCTGTACTTCAACACCCGATTCGGGCTCCCCGGATGGGTCACGCCGCTGCCGGCAGACCGCTACGTGCCGCTCTACAGCCGGGCGAAGATCGGGATCAACGTCCACAATCGAGGCAAGTACACGGTGGGTGGCTTCCGACTGTTCGAGCTGCCGGCCAATGGCGTGATGCAGATCTCGGATGGGGACGAGTACCTCGCGACCTTCTTCGAGCCGGGGCGGGAGATCGTCGGCTACGAGAGCGCAGACGATCTCGTCGACCGCATCCGCTACTACCTGGAGCACGAGCAGGAACGGCTGGCGATCGCCCGGGCGGGCTATGCCCGGGTGATGGCCGAGCATCGGCTGAGTCACCGGATGACACAGCTCGCGGGGCTCCTGAAAGGGGCCATGGCAGCCTAGGAGGGAACGGCGATGGGCGGTGGCTTGTCGGCAGGCGCGGCTGTCCTGGTCTGGGGCTGGGCGGCGGCGACGGTGACCACCGCGCTGTGGCTGCACGCGAGCCCGGCCTCGCCGGTGGCAACGCCCGTCATCGCGGCTCTCGCCTTCTCAGGCTGGTGGTTCGGCGCGGTGTGGCGGCGCAGGAGCGGGCGTTTCCGGTGGCGAACGTCGGCGTGCTCGCGATGGCGGCCGCCATGGCCTATGCGGTGCTGCCGCCCCTCGGGCTAGTGCTGGCGGGGCTGCAGCTCAGCGAGACCACGGACTCACGCCTGCTCGGTCTGCGCCTCGGTGGGCGCGAGCTCGCGGCGGTGGCGTGGATGTTCACCGCCTACGCGATCGCGATGGGCGGCGCGTTCCTGCTCGGGCTACGGGGCTGGCAGGCGCAGGGTGGCCGGCCGGGCCTGCTCGGGCCGCGTACCGAGGCCACGGCGCTGGCGATGCTCGGCGCCATCACCGCGTTCTTCGCGGCCCTCTACCTGACCACCGGCTACACCCCGCTCGCCCGCTACGAGGGCATCGGCGAGATGGCGGTCGAGTGGCTGGAGACGCCGCTCCTGCTGCGCCAGGTCTCGAACCACCTGCACGGGATGGTGCTGGTGGTGAAGCTGGTGGTCATGGGCATGCTCCTGCAGCGCCACGCCGAGCCTCGCTGGCGGCTCGTGCTGGTGGCCTGGCTCGTGCTTGAGGCGCTGCTCCCGTTCGTCCTCGCGAGCTCGCGGGCCCCGACGGTGCTGTTCCTCATGGGGACGGTCCTGCTGTTCCACATGATCGTGCGCCCGCTGCCGGCGGCAGGGGTGCTCGTGGCGGGGCTGGCCCTGCTGGTCGGCTTCCTCGTGCAGGGCGCGATGCGCGTCACCTGGGGCGGAAGCGGTCTCGGGATCCTGTCGAGCGCCAACGAGTTCCAGTCGATCTTCGCCACCGCCGCGGACGTCTTCGCGCGGGGCTCCGACCTGCCGCCGATGCCGTGGTCGGCGCGGGTCTCGGAGGTCCTGCTGGTTCCCCAGCAGCTGCTCCCGATCCCGAAGATGGATAAAAGCGACTGGTACCTGGATCTGATCGGGGCGGCCGGCACGGGCGTGGGGCTCGCGTTCGGGGTCGTGGCCGAGAGCCTGGTGGGCTACGGCTGGACCGAGCTGCTGCTGCGTGGCGTGGTGGTGGGCTACGTCCTGAGCCGGATCCACCGCTTCGCCGACGCGAAGACTGCAAGCCTGCTCTGGGCGGTCCTGTACGTCTGGCTGTGCATACAGAGCTATCAGCTGGTGCGGGTCTCCACGCTCGCGCTCGTGCCGATGCTGATGTACCAGGTCCTGCCGGTGCTGGGGCTGCTCGCGGCGGTGCAGCGCTGGGACGCCCCCGTGCGGCGGGTCGAGGTGGTGCCCGCGTGCTGAGCGGCGTTCTGCACTGCATCCCGACCCTCGAGGGAGGTGGAGCGGAGAGACAGCTCGCGTATCTGGCCACCGGGCTGCGGAGAGCCGGCGTGGACGTGGGCGTAGCCTACACCCGGGGCGGGTGGAACCTTGCCCGGCTGGCCGACGGTGGGGTCGATCTCCGCTGGCTACGCAGCCGAGGCGGCCTCGACCCGATGACCCTGCCGCAGCTCGTCGGGCTCCTGCGCGCTCACCGGCCGAGCGTCGTGCACACCTGGCTCACGCAGATGGACGTCGTGGCGGGCGTTGCCGCCCTGATCTGCGGCATCCCCTTCGTTGTGGCGGAGCGCTCCTGCGAGAGCGCCTACGGAGCGGGCTGGCGCGACCGCGTGCGGGTCGTGATCGCGCGCCGGGCCCGCAGGATCGTCGCGAACTCCGAGGGCGGACGTCGCTTCTGGGCCGACCGCGGACTGGCCGCCCGGACGGTGGTTATACCGAACGCTCTGCCTCTGGAGGAGCTTGGCGGGATCGTCACGGCGGCCGCCACGGCTGGCGTGCGCCCGGGGCGCCGGATCCTGGTCGCCGGACGATACAGCGCCGAGAAGAACCATGTCGTCCTCCTCCAGGCACTGGACAGGGCGCTGGTCGCGCTTGCCGATGTCGAGGTGGACCTCTACGGCGACGGCCCCGAGCGAGGCCGCGTCCTGCAGCTGCGCGAGGGTATGCGGGCCCGGGAGCGGGTGCGGGTCAACGGGTACTCCGAGCGCCTCTGGGCGGAGATGGCGACCGCCGACCTGGTGGTCTCGGCGAGCCTGTTCGAGGGCAACCCAAACGTCGTGCTCGAGGCGGGCGCGCTCGGGCGCCCGCTCGTCCTCTCCGACATCCCGGCCCACCGTGAGGTGTTCGGCGAGGACGCCGCCTACTTCGCTCCGGCGGCGAGCGCCGAGCAGATCGCAGCTGCGATGGTGCACGCCCTCCGCGCGCGCGAGGAGGCGGCTGCGAAGGGCCGAGCGGCGCAGGTCCATCTCCGGTCACGGTCGATCCAGGCGGTGACGAACCAATACCTCCAGGTCTATCGCGATGTCCTCACCGAGCACCCCCGGTAGGCGAAGGGCCCGGGACGCGGCCGGCAGCTCGGTCCGATAGCGCGCCCAGGCGATGTGCGGAATCGTAGGCGTCCTGGCCCGCGCGGGCGAGCTACCCGATACGGGCACGATCGTCGCCGCGGCCGAGCGCCTGCGCCGGCGGGGTCCGGACGATGCGGGCCTGTGGGCCGAGGGGCGGGTGGCCCTGGCCCACCGGCGGCTCGCCGTGCTCGACCTGTCCGCGAGCGGCCACCAGCCGATGGTCTCGGCCGACGGCCGCTACGTCATCGTGCTGAACGGCGAGGTCTACAACTTTCGCGAGCTGCGCGCCGAGCTCGCCGGCCCCGGCGTCACCTGGCGCAGCGAGACCGACACCGAGACCGTGCTGGCCGCCTACGCCCGCTGGGGTACGGACTGCGTGCGCCGGCTGCGCGGGATGTTCGCCTTCGCGATCTGGGACCGGCGCGAGCAGCGCCTGTTCGCCGCCCGCGACCGCCTCGGCGTCAAGCCCTTCTACTACCGGCACGCGCACGGGCGCTTCGCCTTCGCCTCCCGGCCGCGGGCGCTGCCCGCCGCGGGCGGCTCACCGGCGGAGACGGTCGACCTGCAGGCCCTGCGCTACTATCTTGAGATCGGCTACGTCCCCGCGCCGCTCAGCATCTTTCGTGAGGTGCGCAAGCTGCCCCCCGCGCACTGGCTCTCGCTGGATGCGAGCGGGCTCCAGGTCGAGCGCTACTGGGACTTCCGGCACATCCGCCCGGAGCGCGGCTGGGAGCAGCGGCCCGAGGAGGACCTGCTCGACGAGCTCGACGAGATCCTGCGCCGCTCGGTCCGCTGGCGGATGGTGAGCGACGTGCCGGTCGGCGCGTTCCTGTCTGGCGGCATCGACAGCTCGCTGGTGGTCGCAATGATGGCGCAGACCGGCGGCGGTCCGGTCCGGACCTTCACCATCGGCTTCGAGGAGCGCGAGTACGACGAGAGCGCGCACGCCGAGGCCGTGGCGCGGACGCTCGGCACGGTGCACGTCACCGAGACGCTCGGCGTCGCGGAGCTACTCGATCTGCTGCCGACCTTTGTCGAGGAGTTCGACGAGCCCTTCTACGACAGCTCCGCCTTCCCGACCCTCGCCGTGTCCAGGATGGCGCGCGAGCAGGTGACCGTCGCCCTGAGCGGCGACGGGGGTGACGAGCTCTTCGGCGGCTATCACTATTACCGGATCGCGGCCGGCCTGGCGCAGGCGATGCGCGTGCCACTCCGCGCGCGGCGGCTCGCCGGGCGGCTCGTCTCGCTGCTCCCTGGGCACCGTGCCAAGCTCGCCGGCGCGGTGATCCGCGAGCCCACGGTCGGCAGCGGGTTCGCGTTCGCGCGCAGCATCGGCAAGGATTTCGAGAGTGTCCTGCGCGAGGACGTCCTGCGTGAGACCGGGAGCGTGCGCGAGCTCTTCGCTGCGGCCGAGCGCGAGCTGGGCGAAGGGTTAGACCCCACCGACAGGGTCATGCGGCTCGACGCGATCTACACCCTGCCCGACGACTACCTGCAGAAAATCGACGTCGGCACCATGGCCTTCTCGCTCGAGAGCCGCGAGCCGCTTCTGGATCACGATCTCGTCGAGTGGGCGATGCGTCTGCCGCTCTCCTGGAAGCTGCGCGCGGGGACCAACAAGTACCTGCTGCGCAGGCTGGCCTACCGGTACGTGCCCGAGCGCCTGCTGACACGCCCCAAGCAGGGCTTCACGGTGCCGATCGACCGCTGGCTGCGCGGACCGCTGCGTGCCTGGGCCCGTGAGGTGCTGAGCGACCCCCGCAGCTACGAGCGCCTCCCGCTGGACCGCGGGCGCGTGGAAGCGCTCCTGTCGCTGCACCTGTCGGGCCGCAGGAACGCGCATCCCCTCCTGTGGGCGATCCTGATGCTGCTCGCCTTCTTCGAGCGCCATGGTTCGGGCACGAGCGGCGCTGCGGGGACATACGGGAGATACGCCGGGGCGATCGCGGACCGTGGATCGTCCGACGCGGCAGCTGTGTGCGGCGCCGGGACTGCCGGTTCGAGCAGCCCTGGTGCGGCGTGAACGGACCTACCGCGGCCAGCAGAGGACGCAGTGCGCCATGAGAAGAGCGGACGTCGACATCTATCGCTGCCCCGGCTGCGGATCGGACCGCCTGTCACTCTCGGTCGTGCAGGAGGGCGGAGCCGGCGAGGTCGAAGTGGGGGAGCTGCGGTGCGAGCGCTGCGACGCCCACTATCCGGTCGCGCGCGGCCTGCCGCGATTCGTGGGCGCGGACAACTACGCGGCGAGCTTCGGCCTGCAGTGGAACCTGCATCGCAAGACGCAGCTCGACAGTCACACGGGCCTGCCGATCTCCCGGGATCGGGTCTTCGCCGCGACCGGCTGGCCCGCGGACCTGCGCGGGGAGCGGATGCTGGAGGCGGGCTCCGGGGCGGGACGGTTCACCGAGGTGCTCCTGAGCACCGGGGCGAGCCTCGTGTCGTTCGACTACTCCGGCGCGGTGGACGCCAATCGGCAGAACAACGGCGATCGGCCGGGGCTCACGCTCTTCCAGGGCGACATCTATCGCATCCCCCTCGAGCCCGAGTCCTTCGACAGGGTGCTCTGCTTCGGTGTCCTCCAGCATACGCCCGACCCGGCGGGGGCCTTCGCCAGTCTGGCCCGGTTCGTACGCCCGGGGGGCAGGATCGCGATCGACGTCTACCGCGCCGACCTCCCCGCGCTGCTGCAGTGGAAGTACCTGCTGAGACCGCTGACCAGGCGGATGGGCCGGGAGCGGCTCTACCGGCTCGTCGAGGCCGTTACCCCCGCCATGATCCCGCTGGCGCGGGGGCTGCGCCGGGCCGGCGCCCGGCTCGTGCCGATCGTCGAGTACAGCCATCTCGGCCTGTCCCCCGAGCTCAACCGGCAGTGGGCGATCCTCGACACGTTCGACATGTACTCGCCCGCCCACGACCACCCGCAGAGCCTGGCTGCCGTGCGGCGCTGGTTCGACGCGGCCGGCTTGGTCGAGGTCGACGTGCGGCGGGGCCCGAACGGCGTGGTGGGCAACGGTCGCAGGCCGGCATGAAGGGCTGCGTGGGCTGAGCGCGGTGGCCGGGATCCTGCTCAACCTGCTGGCCGCGGCCATGGGCGGGCAGATCACCCGTGCGACCGCGTTCCTGAGCCGGTTCCGCCAGTACTGTCCCGAGCAGCGCCTGGTCGTCCTGACCGATCCTCGATTCCTGCCGCTACGCCCGGACGGTCATGGATACGAGGTGCGAAGCGTCAGCACCGGCCGCGGTCCACTCAGGCCGATGCGCAGGACCGTGTGGGAGAACCTGCACGTCCCGCGCTTGATGCGCCGGGAGGGTCTGGACGTGTATCTGACCTTCTCCCACTACCTCCCGATGGGGCTACAGGACGGCGTGCGCTCGGTCGTGGGCGTCTCGACCATGGCCCCCTTCTCTGCGCGCGCCTGGCAGGCGGAGCGCGGGTCGGTGCGCGCGAAGCTCTGGCTGCAACGCCGGAGTATCGTTGCGTCGGCGCGCCGTGCGACCTGCGTCATCGCGCTCTCGGAGGCGTGTCGCACAGCGCTCGCGGGGCGCGGCGTCGACTCGCGCCGGATCGCCGTGATCTCCAACGGCGTGGAGGCCATGCCGGAGGACCCGGGGGGGGAGACGAGTGTGCTCCCCGCGGCACCCTACATCCTCTCCGTCTCCCACTTCCACCGCTACAAGAACTACGAGCGCCTGATCGAGGCCTACGCCAGGCTCCCGAGGCACCTGCGCGAGGGCTATCGGCTGGTTCTGGTCGGTGAGCCGTGCAACCGGCGCTACTTCGAAGAGCTCAACGAGCTGGCGCGCCGGTGCGAGGTGGAGCAGCGTATGACCGTGATTCAGGGCCTGGACCGCCGCCGGCTTGGCACCCTGTACCGCCGGGCTGCGCTGTTCGTGTTCCCCTCGCTGGTGGAGAACAGCCCGAACATCCTGCTCGAAGCGATGACGTGCGGACTTCCGATCGTCGCGAGCAGCGCCGAGCCGATGCCGGAGTTCGGGGGCGAGACCGTCCGCTACTTCGACCCGACCTCGGCCGAGGACCTGGCGCAGCAGATCGCGCGTCTGCTGCTCAGCGAGGATTGCGGCAGCGCGCTCGGCAGCCTCGCCCGGGAGCGGGCGGCACGCTACTCCTGGGACGTTTTCACGGAACGGGTTGCTGGCCTGTGCTGCCCGCCGTGACGCTCTGGGACGGCCGGGAGCGAGCGGGGATCAGCGTGCGCAGGGCAAGCGTGGTCGGGGGCCCGAGGGCACGCGCAGCATTGGCTCCACGTTAGATCACCGGGAGTCCTGCCGCAGCGGCGGGGAGGGTGCTGCGCAGTCCGCGCGGCACGGTGCGGGAGCGAGGATCGGTACGTGAAGGACCAGGTCAACACAAGCAGGATCATTGCGGTTCTGGAGCCCATCATCCGCTCGTTCCCGGCGAAGCTCGTCGCGGGGCAGCTCACGCAGCTGGAGCGGTTCGCGTACAACATCGATCTCGTCTACAGCCGAAAGGGGGAGGCAGCGCGCGTGTGCGACGTGGGCGGGGGCTGGGGTGCGTTCTCGCTCGGGTGTGCGGCGATGGGGATGGACGCGGTCCTGGTAGACGACTTCCGCGACCCCGGGTTCTTTGACGAGGCCACGATGGAGGTCATGAACGGGCTGTACGAGCGCTTCCACGTGAACGTGATCTCCCGGGACGTGGTGGCAGAGGGCGTCGACTTTGCGCCAGCGACCCTCGATGCGGTGACGAGCTTCGACTCGATGGAGCACTGGCACCACTCCCCCAAGCGTCTGTTCCACTCCCTGCGCGAGGGTCTGAAGCCGGATGGGCTGTTCGTTCTCGGTACGCCGAACTGCGCCAACCTGCGCAAGCGGATCGAGGGCATCCTCGGACGCGCTAAGTGGACGCAGATGGGGGATTGGTACGAACAGGAGCGCTTTCGTGGCCACGTCCGGGAGCCGGACGTGGAGGATCTGCGGTACATCGCGCTGGACCTCGGCCTGCGGGCGGTCGAGATCCACGGCAGGAACTGGTCGGGCTACTACTCCTCGTCCGCCTTGGTGCAGAGGCTGACGCGCGTCACGGATCCGATCCTGCAGCGGTTCCCGAGCCTCTGCTCGGACATCTACCTGGTGGCAGCCAAGGCCTGAGGCAGGCCGAGCTTCACCTGAATGGGGGGTTAGTGTATGGCCCTGATCCTGGGGATCAACGCCTATCACGCCGATGCGGCGGCCTGTCTGGTCGCGGACGGCAAGCTCGTGGCGGCGGCCGAGGAGGAGCGCTTTCGCCGGATCAAACACTGGGCAGGGTTCCCGGCCGAGGCGATCCGGTACTGCCTCGCGGAGGGGCGGGTCCGGCCGGACGACCTCGACTACGTGGCGATCAACCAGGACGCTGGCGCCAACCTCTGGCGCAAGGTCGCCTACATGGTCATGCGCCGGCCCGATCTGAAGATGGTGCTTGAGCGACTCAACGCCAAGCGCGCGCGCGCGGGGATCGCGGAGGAGTTGGGCCGAGCGTTTCCGGAGAGCCAGCTCCGGGCCGAGGTCCGGCACGTGGAGCACCACCTGGCGCACCTGGCCTCGGCGCACCTCGCGTCGCCCTTCGAGAGCTCGGTGACGGTGTCGGTCGATGGCTTCGGAGACTTCGCCAGCGCCGCCTGGGGCGTCGGACGCGGCTCGCAGATCGAGGTCGAGGACCGGGTCTACTTCCCGCACTCGCTCGGGATCTTCTACATGGCGCTGACCCAGTACCTGGGATTCCTGGCCTATGGGGACGAGTACAAGGTGATGGGCCTTGCGCCCTACGGCGAGCCGCGCTACCTGGACCAGATGCGCAGCATCGTCCTGCTGCAGGGCGACGGCACTTATCGCCTGAACCTTGACTACTTCCGCCACCATCGCGAGAAGATCGAGTACGAGTGGGACCTCGGCGAGCCGAAGTTCGCCAGCCTCTACTCACCGCAGCTCTTGGATCTGCTCGGGCCCGCACGGGGCAAGGGCGAGGAGCTCACCGCCCGCCACCGCGACGTGGCCCGCTCGGTCCAGGCGATGTACGAGGAGGCGTTCTTCCACCTGCTGAACAGCCTGCACGCCCGCCATGCCCTGCCCGAGGTGACGCTCGCGGGCGGCTGCGCGATGAACTCGGTGGCGAACGGAAAGGTGTATCGGAACACCCCCTTCGAGCGGCTGTACGTGCAGTCGGCCGCCGGCGACGCAGGGGGCGCGATCGGGGCGGCCTACGCGGTGTGGAGCGAGATCGGCGGGGGCGAACGCTGCCCGATGGATCACGCCTTCTGGGGGCCGCACTACAGCGATGCCTACGTGCGCGAGCTCCTGGCGCGCGAGCGCGAGGCGCTCGACCGGGCTGGGTGCGAGGTCCGGCGCGTAGAGGACGAGGCGGCGCTGGTGGACGAGACCGCGCAGGGGATCGCCGCCGGCCTCGTGGTAGGCTGGTTCCAGGGACGGATGGAGTGGGGCCCGCGCGCGCTGGGGAACCGATCGATCCTCGCCGACCCGCGCCGCGCCGACATGAAGGACATCCTGAACCTCAAGATCAAGCGGCGCGAGTCGTTCCGGCCGTTCGCGCCGTCGATCCTGCGCGAGCACGTGGCGCAGTGGTTCGAGGTCGAGGACGAGGTTCCGTTCATGATGCAGGTCTACCCCATCCGTCCCGAGCGCAGGGCCGAGATCCCGGCCGTGACCCACGTCGACGGCTCGGGGCGGCTGCAGACCGTGCACCGGGAGACCAACCCGCGCTACTGGCGGCTCATCGAGCAGTTCCGGGAGCTGACGGGGGTGCCCGTGGTCCTCAACACCTCGTTCAACGAGAACGAGCCGGTGGTGTGCCGCCCGGAGGAGGCGCTCGACTGCTTCTTGCGAACCCGCATGGACGTGCTGGTGCTGGGCGACTGGGTGGTGCGTCGCAGCGCGCAGCCGTGAAGATCAGCGTCGTCACGGTCAGCTACAACGCGGCCGCGACCATCGCCGAGACCCTGGCCTCGGTGGCGGGGCAGACGCACGAGGATGTCGAGCACATCGTGATCGATGGCGGCTCCACCGACGGCACGCACGAGGTCATAGCCCGACACGGGGCCCACGTCGCCCGCTTCGTGTCGGAGCCCGACCGCGGTATCTACGACGCGATGAACAAGGGGGTGGCGCTGGCGAGCGGGGAGGTCATCGGCTTCCTGAACGCGGACGACCGCTACGCCCACGCGCGGGTGCTGACGACGGTGGCCGCGGCGATCGAGGCTGAGGACCTGGACGCCGTGTACGGAGACGTCGCGTTCTTCCAGCCGGACGCACCGCTCAGTCCGGTGCGGCGCTACCGCTCGAGCCGTTTCAGCCCGGCCCGCCTCGCCTGGGGCTGGATGCCGGCGCACCCGGCGCTGTTCATGCGCCGGCGGGTGTTCCAGCGGGTCGGCCCATTCCGCACGGACTACCGCATCGCAGGCGACTACGAGTTCGTCGCCCGGGCATTCCGCTCGGGGCAGCTGTGCTACCGCCACCTGCCCGAGGTGGTGGTGCACATGCGGGTCGGCGGGGTCAGCACGGGGGGGCTGCGCAACACGCTCCTGCTCAACCGCGAGGTGTTGCGGGCGTGCCGGGAGAACGGCATCCGGACCAACGCGCTGATGATCCTGTCCAAGTACCCGATGAAGATGCTGGAGTACCTGCGGCCCTGAGGGGGCCGGCAAGGCCCCGGCGCGCCGCGGGGCGGGGCTCGCAGCGTCGGGCGCGCCGTGCCGCGGTGCGGTCGGGGCGGTCGGGGTCCGGCCCGAGGGGTCCGGCGGCCACCGGCCGTTTGGGCTGCGGCGGCTAGCGGGGGGCGTATCCTCTTGCGGGCGTGGGGAGCTCCGCCCACGCCGGACGGGAACGATCGGGGCGGCTGCGGGCGGCGCCGGCAGCCGCCGGGCGCGGGCTCTG
>ERZ1645192.1486-NODE-1486-length-19505-cov-6.170591_pt1 | contig 19505 bp, 11 predicted proteins | sample MGYA00575354_ERZ1645192 | MGnify/ENA primary metagenome ERZ1645192 (study PRJEB40844, sample SAMN11349763) | freshwater sediment metagenome | isolation source: river sediment | host: Sediment | place: India: Faizupur Khadar , New Delhi | collected 2017-02-21 ... | reverse complement strand
CCCGGGCGCTGACCACCCCCGCCTTGGTGCAGGTGAAGTTGCCATAGGTGATACCCTCATCTTCCAGGGTGGCAGCCCCCGCCCCGCCCCCAGCCAGCGAAGCAGCATCAGCAGCGCTCTGTGAAAAGCGGCGATCCGAATAAACCATTCCCCCGTCGATGGCGAGCGCGGTGAATCCCAGCAGCACCACCAGCGCAACTGCAAAGATAACGATGATTTGACCTTTTTGTTGTTTCATAATGTTTTCTCCATGGTTCAATGGTGAGGATAAAATAGGGTGATTACTTGACTACATCCAGCCGTGGTGACCAGGTGTAGGGGTTGTTGTTGTTGTAGTTGATATTGATGGTGGCATTGCCATGAATTTTGACTGCCTTGCCAACGATCTGGGTATTGAAGGTGGGATTAACGCCCGCCGTACCGCCCACATCCACATCTGCATGGGGGGCATAGATGATGCCCTCGTAGGTGGAATCGCCATTCCCCAGGAGGGTGACATTGCCCGAGGTGGTGGTGTAAATCACAACGCCGGGGATGGCATTGCCAACCAGGTTGGCTTCCGTGGGGGCATACAGGTCAATTTCCGGGTTCCCGGCAACGCCAAAATCGTCCTTGAAATTCGTGGAACCGCTGACGAAGAAAATCGTCACGCCATTGCCAACCAGGTGACCACCGGAAATATTCAAATCACCAGACATGCAATACAAGCCGGGGTTCAGGGTCAGGTCGCCATTGGTCAGCTTGATGCGGGAATAATTGCCGGGATTGATGGTTCCCTGCCCGTTATGAGGCTTGGGGGTGGTCGTCGGGCAAACCGGTTCCGGGATGCCGTAATCCGGCATGGGTGCAGGTGCCTGCCCCGGAGCCGGGTCCACGGTGGGCGAGCCGTTTTCGGTATAGGTGGTCACATATCCAATTCCGCCATTGTTGACATCAATGGACAATGCCGAGCCGCTGGCATTAATGCAGGCATTGGAAAAGACCCCGCCGCCATTAATCACCACGTTGCTGTCACCATCGAACCAGACCCCGCCCTCATTGGCGTTTTGACAGTTGGGGCTGGTGGCAACAATGGCATTGCCAAAGGCAAACTCGGTGCGGGGGCGGACGCGCACCACCGCCTCGACGCGGTTGACATACTCACCATTGGTGAAAATCTGGGCAAAGGAGGTGTTGGTTGTGGAACTGACCAGGGTATGGACATCAATGTGTTTATCAAAATTAGCGGCATCGTTCACGCAGAGTGTTTCCACACCATGCTGATCGGCAATCTCGCCATCCAGGGTGGGGAAGTTGTTGGATGCCGCCCGGCTGATGGCAGCATCAATGGCATCGGCACGGGCTGTTGCCACGCCGCTGTTGGTGCAGGTAAATTCTGTGTAAATCACGCCCAGGTCGTCCATGGTGGAAGCCGCCACGCCGCCCCCGGCAAGCGATGAGGCATCGGCAGCCGACTGGCTGTAGCGCCGGTCAGAGTAGATCATGCCGCCGTCAATGGCAAGCGCCGTGATCGCCAGCAGGGCAACCAGCGCTACTGCAAAAATCACGATAATCTGTCCGTGTTGTTTTTCTGAAAATGTGTTCATCAGTCTTCCCTTCTCCAATATCTACTTATTACGGACAAGGTGGACGCAGAATGGAGTCGCGCACGGATGTTTCAAGGTTGATGGACTGGGAACCAATAAAAGTTCCCAGGAAGGGCATGGTGATGGGGTAATTGGGATGCCGTACAATCACCTCCACCTCGTTACCGGCGCAGGCGTTGCTGGCGGATGCCTCCACACATTGTTCGCCGTCAATCAATACATTCACCAGCACCACGTTGGGGTCGGCGTTGTAGAGGCTGGCGTACACCCGGTCAATGATTTCGTTGCAGCTGTCGGGAAATGCGGTGGCGTAAGATGCGCCTTCCTGGGCGGCATCGCGCATGGCAAGATACTGGAAGATCACTCCGCCCAGGTCCACCACGCCAGCCAGGATGATGATCATGATGACTACAATCACCGCCAGTTCCGTGAGGCTTTGACCGCGTTCAGACTTTGGATGGGAGGAATATTTTTTCAATTTCATTTCACCTCCAGTTACCTTAAAATGGTGGGCATGGCTTGTTTCCAGATCAGTTCATCCGGACAGGGGGCAATGCTGACTCCTTCTGTTCCCATCCGGAGCAGGCTGCCTGCATCGGCAGTGCGGAAGGACATCGCCGGAGTGATCACAGAACCGGCAGCATCCACCAGGGCATAGTAAACCCGGGAGTAGAAACGCTCGCCCCAGGCAATGACGCCATATCCCTGGGTATCGGTGGTCACCGAGAGGTCGGCTGCAGGGCGGTCGTCGGGCAGGCTCAGTGCCTGTACCGTTGAAACAAAGCCACCCGCTTCCACAGTCAGCACCACAAACTTAACCTGGGGGAGGTTAATCCCATCCTCTTCAATCCAGGCAACCAGCGGACTGCCATCCGCAAGGATGGTGACATCCACCCTGCCCAAGCTGGGAGCAGAAGAAATTTCCACTGGTTCCTCTACGGTGCCCGCTGAATCAATGAGGGTATATTGGATGGACACCAAACCTTCCGGGGTCGTCTCCTGGAATACAGCCAAAACCTGCCCATCCAACAGGGGGGCAACCATTGCACTATTGAATAAACTGCCGCCAAAAATGGCTCCTACCAGGCTTTCAGCCGGTCTGGTGATCTCTCCATCTGTGTTGAGAATGGCATAATGCAAATCACCCAGTATCTCCTCGCCATTGTTATCATGCACATTCCAGACAACAACAAACTGATCACTGGTGGTTGCAGTCATCACCGGCTGGCTGAAAGAACGATTTAGATCTCCCGAATTGGAATCCAGCAGAACCGGGTCGCCTTGTGGCTTGCCATAAGCGCTGATTTCCTGCCAGTAGACTTCTTCCATCATGGAATCGCCATGGGTACTGCGGAAAAACACCGCCCCCACCGTGTCATCTGGAGCCATTGCCAGCAGCACTTCATTATCATTGATACTATCCTCCTCCTGGCTGTGGTCTGCCAGGGTCTGGATCAAGCTGGAGCCACCCACAACATTCACCCGCTTGAGCGCAGAATTCTTGTAGTTGTCTCCACCGGGGGTGTATCCGCTGATTTCCCAGTGGGGAAGATAGTATGTATCCCCCATGTAGGCAAGGGAGAGTGCCGTTCCGGAATAGCCGCTTTGTACCTGCCGAAGAAACTGGCGGGCGGGCGTGGTGATTTGCATCTGGATATTGTTTTCACCCAACAAGGCAGCCGTAAAAGGTGCCGCCACCGCGGTCTGCCGGATGATGGTCACTGGAGTAGCGTCTTGTGCATTTGCTGTGATTGCAACCCGGGAAAAATCACCACGGGCGGCACCATCCGGGGCGGTAACGCGCAAAATCATCCGCTCCTGTTCGCCCACACCCAGCAAAATCCCTTCCGTTGGAATTTCGGTTCCGCTGCTATCATAAAAAACAAAGGACCACCCATCCCCCGGTGTTTTTCCTTCCAGAACGTCCAGGGAAAGCGTGAACTGTGATGGGGCTGTCCCTGTATTCCGCAGCGTAAAAGCCAGGTCAGAGGCATTGTTCCGCAAAAAGCCGCCTTCATACAGGGGGAACATTTTCATCCGCTTGCCCGGGTCAGGATAGGAAAAAGTGATCTTCTGTAAAGGAACCAGACCAGGCTCATTGTAATAAACCAGTTCTCCATCCACGCCCTGGTCATCTTCAATGCCCACCGTACATTCTTGCGCATTGATCGGCAGGCTGTCATATTGAAAAATGATCATCCCACTTTCGTGCAGAATGATTTCAAAGCTGAATGGAGAGGGGCTGGCTTCGCCCAATTTGAGAACCCGGTAATATTCAATGATTGTACATCGACCCGATCCCACCGGACAATTGTCATAATCCAGGTAATAAACCCGGCTTTGCTGATCATTGACAAGGATCAGATCATCCCAAAAACCGGCGATCATATTTTGTGGCAGATACCCCGTTGGAATGGTCCGGTTTGTCACATACGAATTGCCCGTTTGTGGTCCAAACAGGAGTAAACCATTGGTGGAGACGAAAACATCGGCATAGGTATTCTCAAAAAATGGGAAGTCCATGCCCAGTGGGATGGGACCGATTTCTTCCTGGAGATCACAGGTTCCATTGTTGTTTTCGTCATTACAACTCAACCCATCATCAACTCCCTTAAACACGATGGAATGAGCATTATCGTCTCCATCCAATTCCACCCACTGCGCACCAGGGTAGATGTCAACTGTATAGCCAAACAGGTTGGTATCCACACCCGGCGATGCCTGGACATCACCGGCAGCTGGAGCTGCCAGGATGATGAGGAGCAGGAAAAAGGGAAGCCAGAGTCTGGTCATCAGGTTACTTTAGATCTCCATAACGGCAGGTGGTTGGCGGGTTGGTGTTGAAAGTGAACGTAAGGTATAGAGCATTGACAGTCACAACTTCCGGATTGTCCTGGTAGAAGACCAGCTGCAGGTTGCTGGTGCCGCCCACACCCAGAACGCGCGGGTCCACCGTGCGGTCAATATAATTTCCACCGCCGTCCATCAACCAGTCATCCGGGGAGGCACCTGGAATATTGAAGAGAGTGGCAGACTCGTTCCTCGAGGTGGAATAAATCGCCGGACCATCAAACGTAATGGAGGTTAACCGGCTGGATTTATTGGGTTTATCGCCCACAAATGCCAGTTCTGCCAGGATCAACGTTCCGCGATAGTGGGTATTGTTGTTAAGGGTCACCTGGAGCTTGTTGTCCACAATTGATCCGGCAGCCGTGGCAGTCAAATTATTGCAGCTAAAGACCGGCGGATCGTCCACGTCGGTGGCAACATTATTGGCAAGATTCGGGTCCAGTACGTTGTCGGGCGGGGTGATGGATACCGAATTGACCAGGGTGGTGTTGGCATCCAGCCAGATGTTTGCCGTCACCTGGTAGGTGATGCTGCTGACAGCCGGCAGGTCAATCACATCACTGAAGTCGTAAACGCCATCCCCTGCCGGGTCGCAGCCGGTTGCCCCGCCAATCGGCGCCAGGCAGGTCCACGACCAGCTGGTAACAATATCTCCTGCCGGGAAGGCATCATTCACAATGACACCCTCGGCAGGGTTGGGACCGGAATTATTCACGGTGATCAGGTAGGTGATGCTGCCGCGGGTGTAGTTTGCCATCAGGTCGGATTTTGTGACGCTGATATCCGCCATGGGCGGGGTGTCCGTATCGGTTGCCTGGTTATTGGTCAGGTCAGGATCGGTGAGACCCATGGGCGGCAGGATGGTCACGGTATTCACCAGGTCACCGGTGGCATCGGCAGCAACCCGGGCGTTGACTGTATAGGAGATGCTGCTGCCTGCCGGGAGACTCACAATATCAGAGAAATCCGCAGTGCCATCAGGAGCGCCATCGCACCCGGAAGCCCCGTTGCTGGCACCCGCACAGATCCATTCCCAGCTGGCAACCTGGGCGGGTCTCAGGTCGGTGACACTGGCGTTCATAGCTGCATCGGGACCAATATTGCTGACCGTGATGAGATAGGTGAGGGTCTGGTCCGGCAGATAGACTGCCAGTCCATCCGTCTTGGCAGCCTGCAGGTCGGCAGTGGGGGGATAATCCACATCCGCCGCCCGGTTGTTGTCGGGGTTTTCATCGCCAACACCTTCGGGCACTTCGGCAAGGACAATATTCGTCATCACACCGGTGGCATCAGCGGCAATCTGGGCGGTTACGGTATAGGTGATCACCCCACCGTTGGTCAGATCCACCACATCCGAAAAATTACCGGTGCTGTTGGTCACGCCGTCACACCCGGAAGCTCCCGCCTGGGTGCAGGTCCAGGTCCAGCTGGTAATCTGCCCGGGCTTGCTGTCGTTAATCACCACGCCGGTAACGTCGTTGGGACCAGCGTTGCGAACCACAATGGTATAGGTGGTGGTGGTACCCGCTGTGTAATAATGCGTGCCGTCCGTCTTTTCAACACTCACATCCGCCCAAACTTCCGGCGTGCTGGTGGGCGTGGGGGTGGGGGTGTTGGTGGCGGTTGCCGTGGGTGTCACCGTGGGGGTGGGAGTATTGAGAGGTACGGGTGTGTATGTATTCACCGGCGGCGGCGGGGGTGGATTGCCGCCCAGTTCCACATCGCGAATAATGGTGCGATGGGAGGTGTTGGTGACAGTGATATCCGGAAGAATGCCAATCAGGGGATCAAACGGCAGGGTAATCCGGACGCGGATTCGGTCCGCCAATGCGGTAATTGGTTGATCATCGCAGGTTGGCAGGGCATCCCAGGAACGGGCATCATCCGGTCCGGTGTCATAGACGATTTCCACCGTATCAGCGGTCACGCCAACCGGTCCGCCAATGCGGATGGCAGCATCCCGGATCCCGGCGCAGTCCAGCACGTGTTCCACTCCGCTGGCATTGGTGCCAACGGAAGCCCCATAGCGGGCTGCCTCACGGGCAGCGGAGAAGGTGGCACTGTAGGTATAGAACAACCAGCCAAATTCAATAATTCCAAGAATCAACATCAGGAATACCGGCAGGGCAAGGGCAAACTCCACCATTCCCTGAGCCTTGGACCGGCTCCGCGGGCGGCGGTGGAAAAAAAGTTTCAGGTTTGGGCTTTTCATGTGCTTATCTCCCGGAAACAGCCAAAAATCGTGCCTGGTTTTTGGTCACGCTAAGAGTACCCCAATTCATTTGGAAAGGAAATAAGGGACTCTACGTATTTTATCCCCCGAGGGCTTGAAAACCGCCTGTTTTGGGGGTTTTTGACCTTACAAATTTGAAAGCTGCGGTTCATCGGTCTACTGCAATTAACCCGCGGCGGATGGCGTACCGCACCAGGTCCGTCTGGGTATGCAGGTCCAGCTTGTGCATAACATTGGCGCGATGAACTTCAACGGTGCGGGGACTGATGTACAATCGCTCGGAGATTTCCGTGGTGGACCAGCCCTCCGCCATGAGCTGCAGCACCTCCCGTTCGCGCCGGGTGAGGGTTTCATACGGGTCGAGCGGGGAGGTTTGCGAACGGGTCAGGTATGTCTGGAGGACATGGTCCGAAAAGGGAGCGCTCAGGAACCGCTGCCCATCCGCCACCTTCTGCACTGCCTGGATCAAATCGGTTGCCGTGGATTCCTTCAGGACATACCCATACGCGCCGTGGTGCAGGGCTTCGAGCACATACGCCTCGTTGGCATGCATGGACAGGATGATGACTTTGGTCTTTTCGTGTACCTGGCGCGTGACCTCCAAGCCATTCAAGCCCGGCATGGTGATATCGATAATGGTAACATCCGGTTTGAGGGACTCAACCAGTTCCATGGTTTGCCAGCCATCACTCGCCTCTCCCACAACAACAAATTCACTGTTGGTTTCCAGTACCGACCGGATTCCCTGGCGCACCAGGTGGTGATCGTCCGCCAGCAATATGGTAACTGTCATGTTTTTCCTCCTGAATCCTTGCGGTCTTCCAGCCCCACCAATGGAATTTCCGCGGTCAAACAGGTGCCGCTGCCCGGCTGGGTTTCGACTTCCAGCCTGCCACCCAGGAGCATCAACCGCTCGCGCAATCCGCTGATTCCCCGGGTGTTCCCGTTCATGGCATCCTCCAGGTGAAAACCGCGCCCGTCATCCTCCACCTGCACCCCCAGGGTGGTTTCATTACACCACAGGTGAACGTGCACCTCATTGACCTCTGCATACCTCGCCACATTGGTGAGTGCCTCCTGTACCATGCGGTAGGCAGCTGTCTCCAGTTCGCCGGAAAACCGCCTGCCCTCCACGCCGCTGTGATTGAAGATCACCTGGATGCCGGTCTGGGTGGTATAGCGATTGAAATGCCAGTATAGTGTGGGCAGCAGTCCCAGGTCATCCAGAATGGACGGGCGCAGGTTCAGGGAAATCTGGCGGACACGGTCAATCAGTTCTTTTACAAGCCCCTGGGCTTCCGTAATGCGCTGGAGGGAATCGGCGGGCAGGCTGGCAGGGTTAATTTCCAACAACAGGCGCAGCCCGGTCAGAATCTGCCCAATTTCGTCGTGCAATTCCATGGCAATCTGGCGGCGTTCCTGCTCCTGGACGTTGACCAGCTGGCGGGAAAGATCCTGCAGCCGCTGACGCCCTTCCATCACCTGCTCAAATAAGAGCGTATTCTGTAAAGCTGCGCTGGCAAGGTTTGCAAATGCCTGCAAGGTGGGTAAATGCTCTTCATTAAACTTGTTCTTATCGTTCGAAAGCAACGCCAGGATGCCCAACGACTGGTCGGGGTATGCCAGGGGCACATACGCCGCTGCTGCAATGATTGCAGGATGGGTGGATCCCGCCCGTGGGGGAAAATCGTTCACCAGTACAACCTGCCCTGTGCGGTAAGCCTGGACTGCCGGATGAACATCCGCCGCCTGGAACCGCAGGGAAAGATGATCCGGTGCGCCCGGACATCCGCTGGTGGCAACGATGGACAGACTGTTTCCATCCGCATCCTCGCGGGCAAGCCAGGCGGCTTTCATGCCAAAACGTTCCACCGCCAGCAGGCACACCCGCTGCTGCACATCCGCAGACTGCGCCTGGTTGAGAAATATCTGTGATACTTCAAACAGGGCAGCCAGTTCTTCCACGCGCTGGCGCAGGCTGGATTCAAGATTTTTCAGAGTGGTGATATCCCGCGCCACGCCCACCACCCCGGTGATTTCCCCCGCCGGATCGTGAATGGGGGAAAGCGAAGCAAGGTAGTGCCTGTCGCCCCCTTCCACCGGCAATTCCCACGCATGGGTCAACCGCTCCCCTGCCATCACCCGCTGCACCAGGGGCATCTGCCCGACGGACAGGGCGCGCTCAACCTGTTCCCGGGTGAGGGTGCCGGTCGAACCAGTTTGCCGGGCGGGATGGCTCAGGACTTCCAGCCAGCCCTGGCTGCGATCAATCGTGAACACCACATCATCCATCGACTCCACCAGGGAGCGGAACCGCTCCTCGCTGACCTGCCGCAACGTTTGCGCCTGCTGCAAATCCGAGAGCATGGCATTGATGGTTCGGGCAAGCTCGGTTAATTCGTCGCTTTGTTCCACGCCAACCCGGCGGGCAATGTCGCCGCTTTGCCCAATCCGGGTCATTTCCTGGTTCAAGCGCCGCAGGCGGGAGAGTACTTTCATTTCCAATACCAGGAACAGGATGGTGCTGAAGGTCAAACCCGACATGGCAAGCGCAATGATAATGAAATTCATCAGCCGGACGCCCGTGCGATATACCGAGCGCGCCTGCTGAATCTGGAGGATGGCGGCAGGATCACCCTGCACGTCCTCCAGCAGAAGGTACCCGGCACTGACGTGGCTGTCCAGCGGGCGGATGGTATAGGCAGCTCCTTCGGACAAATCCAGGTATGCCACCTGGTAATCCGGTGGCAGGGTCTGCGGGGAGGTGAACCGCTCCAATTGAACAGGGAGCTGTACCTGGGTGGAAATGCGCCGTAGCTGCGCTTCATCCAGGACACGACCTGCCAGCATGGCTCCACCGGAAGAGCCATCTTCATATAAAACCTTGACAGCCCCCACCAGCCAAAGGCGCGTGCCATCCAGGTAAGCCAACCCGGAATTTGACCCATCCATTCCCTGGAGAATGGCTGCCAGTTCCGCCGGCAAAGGCTGTAGAACCATTGTCCCTTCCGGCAGGTACCAACCCGCCGGAGTGCCGTCCGCGGGCAGCCAGGCAACCAGTTGAACAGCCAGGTTTTCCATATCCTGAGGTTTCAATTCCGAAGGCATGCCGGTGCGTCCCAGCCCCCCGGCAACCAGTTCCAGGTCACTGACCTCCTCATCAATCACCCGCCGGACTTGCTGCAGGTTTCGCTCAATACTTTGCTGTTGTTCCTGCTCAAAATAAGGCAGCATCACCGCCCGCACCGTGATCAGCAGAACGCCAATCAGCGCCAGGGTGGTGATTCCAATGGTCAGCAGGGTGGTATTGCGGAGGTTCATCCTCCCTCCCGGTCTGGAGAAAACAAGGCGGGTAGAAATCAGTTGCTCTTTGTTTCATTATAATCTTGATTGGAAACACCGAAATGGATTTGTGGTACACTTTGCCTGTTATGGACGAGAAAACGCTGGTAACACTGGAGTTTCCCAAAATCCTGGAAAGGCTGGCTGGCTATGCGGCGTTCAGTGCATCGCATGACATGGTGCTGGCACTGCGCCCCACCACCCGGCTGGAGGAGGCGCAAGCGCGCCAGGCAGTCACCCGGGAAGCCTGTGTTCTGCTGAGCGTCAAGTCCGAAATCACGATTGGCGGGGCAACAGACATCCGCCCCCTGGCAGACCGGGCAGCACGCCGGTCCGTCCTGATGCCGGGCGAGCTGCTGGAAATCAAGAACACCCTGATCAGCGGGCGGGACCTGGCAAGGACGTTTGAACGCCTGGGCGGGCAGTACCCGCGCCTGGCGGAAATCTGTGCACCGCTTGCACCCCCGGCAGGCTTGATTGAATCCATTTCCCGCGCCATTTCCGACCGGGGTGAAATCCTGGACACAGCTTCCCCCCAGCTGGCATCGATTCGCTCCGAGATCAAGGTGGCGCACGAACGGCTGCTCAGCCGCCTGGAGCGGATTGTCAATGATCCCAAGAATGCCCCCATCCTGCAGGAAAGCATCATCACCCAGCGCAACGGGCGTTACGTCGTCCCGCTGCGGGCTGATTTCAAGGGCAGGCTGCGCTCCATTATTCACGATCAATCCTCCTCCGGGCAGACCCTGTTCGTGGAACCGCTGGTGGTGGTGGAACTGAACAACCGCTGGCATGAATTGCAGCTTGCCGAACGGGACGAGGAACGGCGCATCCTGGCAGGTTTGTCTGACGCCGTTGGAGAGCATGCCGCGGAACTTTCCCTGCTGGTGGATGCCCTGGCAAAGCTGGACCTGGCGCTGAGCTGCGCCAAATATGCCGAAGATCTGCGAGCGGTAGAGCCGGTGCTGGTTCCCGTGCAGAATGCCCGCAAGGGAGACCATCCCGGCACAACCATCAAGCTGTACCATGCCCGCCATCCCCTGCTGGACCCGGCTGCCGTGGTGCCCATTGACGTGGACCTGGATGAGGAAACCTTTGCCATTGTCATCACCGGACCAAATACCGGCGGCAAGACCGTGACGTTGAAAACCGTGGGACTGATGGCGTTGATGGCACAAACCGGGCTGCATATCCCGGCGCAATCGGGGTCCACCCTGAGCCTGTTTGAAAATATCTACGCCGATATCGGCGATGAACAATCCATTGAGCAATCCCTGTCCACGTTTTCCGGTCACATCACCAATATCGTGCGGGTGCTCAACCGCGCCAACCGGCGCACCCTGGTGTTGTTCGATGAACTCGGTGCCGGGACGGACCCGCAGGAAGGGGCAGCCCTGGCGCGGGCAATCCTTGCCCACCTGGTGGAAAGGCGGATTCCCTGCCTGGTTGCCACCCACTACCCGGAATTGAAAGCCTATGCGCATGGAACACCGGGCGTGGTGAATGCCAGCCTGGAATTTGACCTGCAAACCCTGCGCCCCACCTATCACCTGACGATTGGTCTGCCGGGGCGGTCGAATGCGCTTGCAATTGCCGAACGGCTGGGGCTTGCCAAAGGCATCATCTCGGCTGCCCGGACCATGCTGGATCCAACCGATTTACAGGCGGAAGACCTGCTGGATGAAATCCACCGCCAGCGCGACCTGGCACGCAAAGCCCGGGTGGAAGCGGAAGCCACGCGCGACAGGCTGTCTGCCCAGCAGACGCAGCTGACCGCCCGATTGGACAGGCTGGAGGAAGAACGGATGGCGCTGCTGGCAAAAGCACGCGCCGAGGCGGATGAGGAACTGCGGGACCTGCGGGCGGAACTGGAGGAAGTGCGCCGCTCGCTGGCACGCGCCCGCCAGCCGCTGGAAGCAATCAAGCCGCTGCAGGAGAAGGTGGAGAGCCTGCAGGCAGAGGTGGAACAGCCAGTGGAACGCCGCTCCCTGCCGCAACAGGCAGCCGCCCGCCCCATCAAGTTGGGCGACCGGGTAAAGGTTCGCAGCCTGGGCGTGGAAGGGGTGATCACCACGCTGGGCGAGGCGGATGCCGAAGTACAAATTGGCAGCCTGCGGGTGCGCGCCCGCCTGGCGGATATCCAGCGCCGCTCCGAATCTGAAGCCGAAACCCAGCCCGCGGTTCAACCCCTGCAGCGCGAGGTCACCGGCAGTGTTACCACCCCATTCCAACCCTCGCCCGGCATGGAAGTGGATTTGCGCGGCCAGCGGGCGGAGGATGCCCTGGATATGCTGGAACGCTACCTGGAATCAGCCTACCTGGCTAACATGCCGTTTGTACGCATCATCCACGGCAAGGGAACCGGCAAGCTGCGCCAGGTGATTCGCGAGGCTTTACGGGCGCACCCCAATGTGCGCAGTTTTGAAACCGGCACCGACAAGGAAGGGGGCGATGGTGTGACGGTGGTGAAATTTAAAGAATAAGAAGAAACGGTTAAAAAAGAAAGGTCAATCGTAATTTTCCCCAATACGATTGACCTCTGCACCGACCCCTGCGTTCGCCTCGGCGCACTGGATGGCAGGATGGATGATATCTATACAACACATTATAAGGACGGGCGTGGACAAAACGTGGACAAAACAGCAAAAAATGCCCGTTTTTTATCGTTTTCCCAAGGAATATGACAAATGTCATGCAATTTAGGTTTATTTTATTCTGTGCCATGCCTTCTTTCGAAATGCCTGGACGCTCTCCTGAAGCGCTGGTGTGGAGGTGTTTTGCACCAGTTCATCCAATACCAATTGCGCATTCCCGGGTGAAGGAAGGGTATGACCTTCCATGCGCATGCTTGCCATCATCAATTCCAGGCTTTGCAGCCGCAGCCAGATGTTGCCCTGCTGCTCGGCTTTCTCCAGGAGCTCCTTGCTCAACCGGAAAGCTTCCTCGGTTTGCCCCTTTTCCAATGCCATCTGCCCAGATGCCCATTCGGGGGCAAAGTACAGTCCTGATATTCCGCGGGTCTGGTATTCCGCTGTGACCTGGTCCAGGTAGATCCTCGCCTGATCGTATAAACCCAACTTCCAAAAATTGTATCCCTGGATCATTTCAGCCTGAAGGTACACGGTTCCCAGTCCAGCCTGTCTTCCCAGGCTGGCTGCCTGGGTCAGCAGGGCTGCCCCGGCAGCGGTATCCCCATGCAGCGACATAGCCGTCCCCAGTTCCATCAGGTTGTATAACCCGGCAGCAGTCTGGTTCTGCTCCCATGAAGCCTGGCGGAATACTTCCATCGCCCTGGGATAATCCTCCAGGTACAGGAAAATTTCCCCCTGCATGGTTTGGGACAATACCAGCAAATCCTCCTGTTCATGCGCCGCGGCTTCTTCCAGCATTTCCAGGGAAAGCTGCCAGGCAAGATCAAGCTGCCCGCGGATGGTGTGAATATGAGCCAGCAGCGCCTTGATGAAAATGGCTGCCCAGGGGGTCTGAATTTCCCGGGCTTCCTCCAGTGCAGTTGTCAACCCGTTGAATGCCTCCTGCACCTGCCCTTGCGCCAGGGCTGCAAACGCCAGCATCGCCCGGGACAGGACCACCCCGGATGGGTACACCAAGCGGTGGGCGTCCTCCAATGCGGTCCTGGCTTTCTCCGTTGCCTTTAATGGATAGCCGGAATAGACATAAAACCGCGCCAGGTAGTGACCAATGGTCACCCGCCCCAGCAGGAGTTGTGGTTCCTCCCTCTCGTAAACCAGCTGGAGGGCGCGCTCGTAGATTTCAATCGCTTCGGAATAGCGATTCAGCAGGGCATGGCAGTTTGCCCAGCTGGAATAAAACCCTGCAAGTTCAAAAACGTTGTCTGCCAGTACCAGGTAGTGATAGGCGCGTTCAAGAAAGATCAGGGCTCGGGATGGCTGACGGACAAGAACGTAATAACTGCCCTTCCGCCGCAAACCGATGCCCAGCAGGAAGGGATTCTGGCGTTCCTCACCAGCCTGGATCAGTGCATCGGCACTGTGCTCAATTTCCCGGTAGTCAGAATTAAAATATCCCACCCGGTCCCATTCAGCGTACAGGCGGTAAATATCCTCATCCGAGACCTGTATTCCCAGTTGTTTCAGCAGGGCTTCCGCCCGGTTGAAGGCATGGAATGCCGTCTCCCGGGAATAAACCTGGCGGGCATGAATTCCACTGGCAAGCCAGCTGGTAAATGCAGCCTGCAAATCCCCCCCGGCTTCGTAATGATACGCCAGCACACCTGCCTGGGCATCATCCGAACCAGCTGATGCCGCCAAAGCCCGGGCAATTTGCAGGTGCAGCAATTGCCGGTGGGGTGGATTGATTTGTTCGTAAATAATTTCTGCAAACTGATCATGAACAAACCGGTATCCACCGGAACCTGAATGGTCCTCATCCGCCTGGATTAAGCGTTTTTTCAACAATTCTTCAAGGGTTGCCAGGAGCTGCTCCGGGGGCAACCCGGTGACTGAATACAGCAGCCACATGGGAAAGCGCGAACCAATGACTGCCGCGACGGTGGCTGTCTGTTGAGCGCCAGGAGTTAACTGGTGAAACCGATCCCGAATCACTGCCTGCAGGGAAGAGGAAACCGGGATATTCACCATTTCACCCGGAAATTCCCGCAGGGTCTCAATTAAAAACAGCGGGTTGCCGGTGGTTGCCCGGTGATACTGCTGCACCAGGTTCGGGGATGGAACATGGCGCAGCAGGAAAGCTGCCAGTTCGGTTGTTTCCTCCATATCCAACGGCTGGAGGTTGATGACCTGAATCTGCCTGCCGGGCTGAGCCCGGGACAAAAAATCGGTCAGCGCATGGGCATCCTGTTCCGGGCGGGCAGCCAGGACAAGCAATCCGGCGGATTGAAAGACATACCGCTGCAGGAGATAATCCAGCGTGCTGAAACTTTCCTCATCACAGTCGTGGGCATTATCGATCACCACCAGCAATCGCCGCCCTCTGGAAACCAGTTGAATCAACTGGTGAATGGCTTCAAACAGCAGCGGGCGGGCATCCGTTGCCCAGGCAGCGTCCGGGATCGATAGACGTGGCTGCAGGGAATACAGTTCGGGTAAAATGCGGGCAATCAACGACACCCAAACGGGATCGAGCTGAAGCCATTCCTCCCTCGTAACATGACGCCGCAGCAGGTCAATCCACGCCTGCATGGGAACATCCGCATCCCCCCGATGGCAGGAAACCATCATCAAGCGCGGGGAAGGTTCCACACATCGTGACAGTTCATACAACAGGCGGGTTTTTCCCAAACCTGCTTCCCCCAACACCAGCGCGGTGCCCCCCCGGGTGTACAAACGCTGCAAGGTATCCAACTCTGCCTGGCGCCCCACAAACCGCACAGCATACTCATCAGCATTCTCCCAGGCAGGATTTGTTTCTTTCTCTGCCGGGGTTCTCCTTGTATTCACCTTCTGGCGGAATTCCGCCAGCACCTGGAGCAAACCTTCCTCCTCCTCCGGCAGGCGGCTGGAAACAAAATCACAATGCGACTGCACCTCGGCATACCGTTCCAGGCGGAGAAGCCATTCCAGGAGCCGCCGGTGCAGCCCAATGTTCACAGGATCCGCCACCAGGCTCTGCCTGACATAAAAAAGGGCATCCTCCAGGTCACCCACTGCCGCCTGGTGATCCGCGAGCCGCAGGAGAACGTTTCGCCGGAGAGAATCCAGCTGGGCGGAAGTGACCGTCAGCCAATCATCCAGCGCTTCGGTGGATGGCAGGTCTGCACCCGCCAGGAATTGCGGATACCGCCATAAACCAACCGCCTGTTGATAGCGTTGGAATACCTGCAGGGGCAACACCGGGTCTCCCACGGCACGGGGATTGATGCCGGTGATGCGGGTCAGCTGGCGAAATTCCCGCACGTCCACAAAGATGCGGGAAAAATCCAACCCGATCTGGTCGTTCGGCGTGATGATCAACGAGGGATCGGGCAAAGCGGAGCGCAGCTTGGTCAGCGCCTCCCGCAGGTTCCGCCGCCCTTCCGCTTCATCCTCCATTGCCCAAAACACGTCCACCAGGTGGGATCGTTCCACCGGTACCGACTGGCAGGCAAGATAAAACAACAGCGCCCGAATTTTCCGCCGCGGGATGATGAGGGGTTCCTCATCCAGATAGACGGCAGGGGGACCAAGCAGGAGAATGCGGAGGGCGCTGCCTTGTTGCATGTTCATTATTGCGGGGGGTGAACCTGCTTGTTTAATTCCATGGCGCGCTGGCGTGCCAGCGCCAGGGCTTCCTGGGCTGCCGAACGGTTGGCAGCGCTTAAGCCACCCAGCATTTGCGCCAGTTCATCGCGCCGGTTGGAATCGTTTAACAATTCCACGCGGGTGGTGGTGCGTCCCCCATCCACCAGCTTCATCACACGGATATGCTGGTCGCCAAAGGCTGCCAGCTGCGGCAGGTGGGTGACACAGAACACCTGGTGCGAGCGGGCAAGCTGCCAGAGCTTTTCACCCACAGTCATGCCAACCCGCCCGCCAATGCCCTGGTCAATTTCGTCAAAAATCAGGGTGGGGACGGAATCTGCTTCCGTCAGCACTTTTTTCAGGGCAAGCATCAGGCGGGATGTCTCACCGCCGGAGGCAATCCGGACAAGCGGTTTCAATCCCTCGCCGGGATTGGGGGCAATCAGGAACTCACAGCGGTCACAGCCGGTTTCATCAAAGCCAACCGGCTGGTCCAGCCCAATATCCAGTCCCTGCAGATCGGGATTGGTGTGGAGATCCACGGCAAAGCGGGCTTCCGCCATGCGTAAATCATCCAGTTCCACCTCCACAGCACCAGCCAGGTCAGCCGAAGCGGCATTCCGGGCAGCAGAAAGTTGTTTTGCCTGATCCGCCAGCCGGACGCGGATGTGCTTTTCCTGCTCTTCCAGTTCCGCAATCCGCTCGGTGGCATGGGTGATTTGGTCCAGCTCGCGGTGCAACCGCTCCGCAGTGTCAAGCACTGCATCGAGGCTGCCGCCATACTTGCGTTTGAGGTTATGGAACAGTTCCAACCGCTCCTCCACCTCCTCCAGGCGGCGGGGGTTATATTCGATCGATTCCTGGTAGGAACGCAGCGACCGGGCAAGGTCGGCGGCAGTCTCCGCCAGCGTGGCTGCCCCCTCCGATAAACTGGTCCGGGCAGGGTCAATCCGCGCCAGGCTGCCCAGGGCATGAACAAGCTGACCAAACAGGTCGGTGACTGCCGGGTTTTCAGGGGTGCCCTCATCGAGCAGCGCCAGGGCTTCCTGCACCAGTGCTGCCAGGTTTTCGGCATTTGCCAGCCGGTTGCGCTCCTGTTTCAATTCCTCTTCTTCGCCAGGGCGCAGGCGCGCAGATTCAATTTCGTTCAGCTGAAAGGTGTACAGGTCCACCCGGCGGTCTGCGTCCCGTTCGGCAGAACGCAATTCCGCCAGTTCATGACGCAGCTGCTGCCATTCCCGGTAGATGTGAAGATATGAGGCGTGGAGGGAATCCGCCCGGGCAAAGCGATCCAGCAATCCCAGGTGCTGGCGGACATCCAGCAGGGAGAGGTGCTCGGATTGACCGTGAATATCCACCAGGCAGCTGCCCACCTCCCGCAGCAGCCCCAGGCTCCCAGACCGCCCATTGATGCGGGCAACGCTGCGCCCATTCTGGCGCAGTTCCCGTCCCAGGGTAATCTCATCCGGGCTTTCCAGCAGGTCCTCCGGCTCCAATACCCGGTGGATGGCTGGCTGCAAGGCGGCAGGAATATGAAATACCGCCTCAACAATTGCCCTCTCCGCACCCGCGCGGATCTGGGTCAGGTCCGTGCGCCCGCCAATCACTGCTTCCATTGCATCCAGGATGATGGATTTGCCTGCGCCGGTCTCCCCGGTCATCGTGGTCAGACCCGGCTTGAAGATCAACTCCAGGCGGTCAATGATGGCAAAGTTTTCAATACGAAGTTCGGATATCATCGGATTTAGCGGATTTGAATCCCGGATAAGCGGTAATACAGTGTGCTGACCACAAAAAAGGTATAAACACCCTGCCAGATGAGTGGCAGGAAATAACCAAAGGAAAGGGGATACCCATTACTCAGGGCAAAAATAATGGTGAGGAGAGACATTACCACGCGAGGCAGGCTGCCCAGCCCGGCAGCGATTGCTGCTGCCTTGAACAGTGCGGGGGACCGGCGCCGCCGGGTGACCCAGTTGACTGCCATGGCAATCAGGACGCCAATGATGGGCGAAACAAAGATCGTAAAAAAGCCGAGCACGGCGGAATAACTGCCCAGCCAGGAAAGCACACCGGCAGTGAGAAACGCCAGGGGAACATCCATGCGGGTGGCGGTTTCAAACACTTTTTGCTGCCCGCGCACACACTCCTTGCATCGGTATCCCACGGGCGTTTTAATGGCACACTGGGTGCAAATGGGTTTCCCACAGCGGTTGCAGCGCAGCAGGGTCTCCCGATCGGGATGATTGGCACAATACAGCGTATCAGGAGCGGGTTCAGTCATGTTTAATCACCTGCCGTGGGGTTTTGTTCCATATACCTGGTAATGTTGCGGTAAAAATAGCCTGCATCTTCAAAGCGAATGAAACAGGCGGAAAATTCATCCATTGAGACGCGCACCGTGTCCCCTTCGGCAAGCGGCTGGGGAGCCTGACCATCACCGCTCATCACGGCATCATGGCTGTTTGCCTGGACACCGATGCTGACATGCGCACCCTCCGCCAGGACAATGGCGCTGTCCATGGATAGGTGGGGGGCAACCGGGACAATGACGATATTGCGCATTTCCGGCGGCAGGATGGGACCTCCGGCAGCGAGTGCATAGGCGGTGGAACCGGTGGGTGTTGCGGCAATTAACCCATCCGCCACGTAGCGGGTGAGGAGAAAACCATCCACCCAGGCTTTAAGGCGCAGGGGGCGCACCACCGAGCCGCGGCAGACAACCACATCATTCAACACCCGCCACACGCCCAGGCATTCCTCGTTGGTCCAGTGTTCCACCCGCAGCATCATGCGATGCTCCAGGCGGTAATCACCCTCCAGGAGCTGGTCCAGCCGGGAACGCCAGTCCTCCCGTGAGATCTCTGTGAGAAAGCCAAAATGCCCCATGTTGATGCCCAACATGGGGACACCTGCCGGGGCACTGAGATGGCTGGCACGCAGCATGGTTCCATCCCCGCCCAGGGCAATCAACAGGTCAAACTCACTGGACTGCAGCCGTAAACGGGCAGATTCGTCATTTAAGGGAGCGCAATCAGCGGATATTCCCCGCCCCCGCAAGACCCGTAAAATTTCTCCGCCCTCGCGGGCAGAATCCGGCAGGGCGGGGTGGGTAAAAATCATGACGGAACGGAAGGGCTGTGCCGATTTGTCCATACCATCCCATTATACCAAACCGCCCAAACCCTGCAAAAAGCGATTGGAAACCTGAAAAAAGGGGGGAAAACCCAGAAATTGCCTCTTGACAATTTAGAATGTTTGTTCTATTATATGGTT
>ERZ1645192.1485-NODE-1485-length-19506-cov-6.096036_pt1 | contig 19506 bp, 19 predicted proteins | sample MGYA00575354_ERZ1645192 | MGnify/ENA primary metagenome ERZ1645192 (study PRJEB40844, sample SAMN11349763) | freshwater sediment metagenome | isolation source: river sediment | host: Sediment | place: India: Faizupur Khadar , New Delhi | collected 2017-02-21 ... | reverse complement strand
TCCTACATCAGGAGGCTCTTTTTTCTCAATGTCCATTTTTAGGGGTTCAGTTCACGATTCACACTTTTTTATTTTGCCGTTTTATAGTATAGTAATTGAAGCTGTAACGAGGAAAAGGGAAATGATGAATCAGGATTTAAAAAATCGTGTCGTCGTAGGCATGAGCGGCGGCGTGGATTCGGCAGTGGCGGCGGTTCGGCTGAAACAAGCCGGATATGACGTGGTCGGCGTGTTTATGAAAAACTGGGATGAAACGCTGGACAGCGGAGAGTGCACGGCGACAGCCGACTTTCGGGATGTTCGCTCGGTTTGTGATGCCATCGATATCCCCTACTACACGGTCAATTTCCAGCAGGAGTATTACGACCGCGTATTCACCTATTTCTTAAATGAATATCAGAACGGCCGCACACCTAATCCGGATGTGATGTGCAACTCTGAGATTAAATTTGATGCGTTTCTTTCCTTTGCCTACAAAACCGGCGCTTCGGGCATCGCCACCGGTCATTACGCGCGGCTGGACAAGTCCGACGGCATCAGGCTTTTAAAAGGTAAGGATGCGGGGAAGGATCAATCCTACTTTCTCTGTATGCTGACACAAAATCAGCTGAAGGATGTTCTATTTCCCGTGGGGGACATGGTGAAATCCGAGGTGCGCGAGATTGCCGCAAAGCTCAATCTGTCGGTGGCCGACAAAAAGGACAGCACGGGCATTTGCTTTATCGGAGAGCGGAAATTCAAGCAATTCCTTATGCAGTATCTGCCCGCCATGCCCGGAGAAATCCGAAGCCTTTCGGGCGAATATATCGGACAGCATGACGGTCTGATGTACTACACGCTGGGCCAGCGCCGCGGGCTGGATATCGGCGGCCGGGGTACGGGGGAGCGATGGTTTGTCGTGGACAAGGACGTAAAGAACAACATACTGGTCGTGGTTCAGGGCGACCAAACGCCATTGTATTCCAAGGCGCTGAATACGGCAGGGTTCAACTGGATATCCGGCAGGCCGCCCGCAGAGCCCTTCGACTGCACCGCCAAATTCCGATACCGCCAGTCCGACCAGGCTGTACGCGTGACGCCGAATGAATCCGGCGTGCATATCGACTTTGCCGAGCCGCAGCGTGCGGTGACGCCGGGGCAGTACGCCGTGCTGTACCACGGCGAAGTGTGTTTGGGCGGGGGCATCATCGACCAGGTGATCAAATAAAAAAAGACACATTGTGTATAAATAATGTGTCTTTTTGTTTATTGGTTTAGTATCCGAAATAGGGATCCACGATGATGTGCTTTTTGGCAATGCCTTTACTTTTCAGCCGCTTAATATAAGCGCTGTTCATTTTAGGCGGGCCGGAAACAAAGTAATACGCCTTGTTACCGTATTCGCGCGCCAGATCATCGAGGATGGATTCGGTCACTTCGGATTCATGGGTGAAGTGCATATCCAGCTTTTTATTTCTCCATTTGGAGAGCTCGTCCTTGTATAGATGCGAAGCGGATGCCGCGTGCACCAGATGAATCATCCGGCTTTCCTGCTTCAGCGCCTGTGTCAGCACAGCCCGCGCCGCGGTGATGCCGGTACCGCCCGCGATGAGAACGACAGGAGAAGAATCATCCGGCAGTTTGTACCACCCAAAGGGCCCGCGCAGAGTGACGGTGTCGCCCGGTTTCATCTGGGCCAAAGTCTGTTTAAAACCGGATAGCGGATTGCCAGCCCTGGTCCCGATGCGGACCACGCCCTCGTCCGGGACACTGGCGATGGAGAACGCCCGCCATTTTCTGCCCGCAAACGTTTTGCCGGGCAGTGTGAATATGCCGTGTTCGCCCGGCAGCCATTCCAGCCCGCCGCTTTCCAGCTCCACTTTGATAAACCCTTCGGCCAATTGCTCGGCCGACTTGACACGCAGCGCATGCGTATTGAAAACGCCTTTTATATCAGATAGTTTCATGGTTTTATCACCAACATTTCATTAAGTATTAAATTCAGTATACGCCTAAAAAAAGACAAAACCAAGTGGTTTTGTCAGGATTTACGGCTTATTCAAGCATTGTTTATGATGTGTTCAAATATCGTGATTCATGGGGAAAATCAGTTTTCGCGTTCTTCCAGCGCGGCATCCACAGCGGCCAGCGCGTGGATATCGGTGGTGTTAAACACGGGAACCGAAACATCCTTTTGACCAATCAGCATGGGGATTTCGGTGCATCCCAGAATAACGCCCTCGGCGCCTTCGCCGATTAGGCGGTTGATTATCTGCTGGTACTTCTTCCGCGAATCATCCGAGACGACGCCCTTGATGAGCTCGCCATAGATGACGCCGTGGATGATGTCGCGTTCTTCGGCACTTGGAATCATCACATCAAGACCGTATGAACCGGCTAAAATCTTGGTGTAGAAATCGCCCTCCATCACATAGCGGGTACCGAGGAGAATCACCTTTGAAAGGCCCTGCTTTTTCACAGCCTTTCCCGTGACATCGGCGATATGCAGCACATCGATATCCGCGCGGGATTCGATGGCCGGCGCCATACGGTGCATGGTGTTGGCGCAGATGACGATGAAGTCCGCGCCGGCTTTCTTTAATGTGCGCGCCCAGCCCACCATGATATCGGCGAGGTCATCCCAACGTCCGGCGGCCTGCAGGGCTTCCACCTCGGCGAAGTTGAACGAATACATCAGAATTTCAGCCGAGGCGGTGCCGCCCAGCCTTTTCTGCATTTCGCGATTGATGATGTCATAATAAATGGCGGTGGATTCAAACGAAAGCCCGCCGATCATACCGATTCTCTTCATAGGAGTTCCTTCCCGATAGATTCTTCGTGGTTTACTTCATAATACATGCCGGCGGATTTCGGCTCGGTCAGCTGGAATCCAAATTTCTCATACAGGTATTTGGCGTCCCCGTCGGCGATGAGGCTGACGTAGCATGTTTCGGGCAGACTGTGTGTGACATAGTGCATGATATGGCTTAGAATCATTTTGCCGACGCCCTGCCCCTGAAATTCGGGCAGCACACAGACATCGACCACCTGACAGGCAGTTCCGCCGTCGCCGACCAGCCGGCCCATACCGATGGGGGTTTCGTGGGATTTGACCAGAACCGAATACAGCGTGTTTTTAAGGCCGGCTTCGGCCGCCTCGGCTGATTTGGCAGAAAGACCGCTGCCCACCCGAAGCTGGCGATAGACATCCACAGGGATGGGGGCTTCGATAACATGATGTTTCATGAGAGTTTCCTTTCACATAAGCGGGGCGCTGAACGTGCCTGTTTCACTATTTATTTTAACATACTTTTTGTAGAAATATCAGAGTAATTGTGCTGGATTTTGCCGTCCGTGTACGAACGCGCGGTTGCCCAGACAGCGCGCGATGGTTCCTATATCCACTCATTCGCATGAGCCCGAACAAAAGCGATTTCGTCGCGATACAGTAGCTGATGGCCTTCCTGCTTCATTCGGATGAAGGCGGGGTCACCTTTTTGACACTGAACATCAAACAGATCGACCAAAGCTTGCAGCCGCAGAGGAACTTGCTGCAACACGGCCGCGGCATCCACTCCGCCGTACGCGTCCACAAAGGCATAAAGCAGTCGCTTCCGTATGGCAGCATCCTTGGAATCATAGGGGCGGTATCGGTTTGCGCCGGGGTCAAAGGTCTCCCGACCCAGCGGGATAAAACGATAGACCGCATAAGCGATGTCCCAGATTCGGGGTGCGGGGCAGGCGGTATCAAAGTCTATGAGCCCGACCGGCATTTTGTTTTTAAACGTGATGTTATAGGGCGCAAAATCGTTGTGACATATGACTTCCCTTGGTAAATCGCCGGGATAGGAAAGAAACCATACATCGTTGGCGCTCTCTTTAAAATCCGCCGAGGCGTCGTGCAGGGCACGCAGCATTTTTGCCGCGGCGCGTATGGCGATTTCCTGCTGGCTCGGCGTGCGGGAGAGCGGATAATCTGCGGCGACTTGGCCCGGCATAAAGCTGATCCTCTCACAATCGCCGGATACGCCTAAAAATCGGGGTACAAAATCGATACCCTTGGTGTTAAGGTGTAAAAGCAGGCGATGAACGGAGGGGCTGTATGGCCTTAAATTGCGCAGTACCGTATTGCCTTCAATTTCTATTTCGGACAGATTGCCGATAGGGGTATCTTCTGTTGGATTCTTCATGCGGTTAGCTTTTTTCATCTCATTCATCAAAATCATTATAACATAAAAAGAGCCGGATAGCGTCATGCTTGCCGGCGGTGTGAACGGGTTTGTCTAATAGACATGAATGTCGTTGCGTTTTTCTTTAGCTGTATACAGTGCCTGATCGGCGTTCATAAAGAGTTCGGCGGTAGTCATACGATCGGAAAAATTGGCCAGACCAAATGACGCGGTGCGCTTAATTTCGGGGTAGCCGTCAATCACCAGCTTTTTCAGCCGATTCTGAGTTTCTCTGCAAAAATCGATGGCCTGTTTCATCGAAAGGCCCTTAAACAGCAGACAGAACTCATCGCCGCCGTAACGAAAAACAGAGCATGCGGTGCTAAGATTCTTTAATATACTGGAAAAGCTGACGAGATAGGCGTCTCCGGCCTGATGCCCGTACTGGTCATTGATGGTTTTAAAATGGTCAATATCCGCAATCGCAAAAATATACGTGTTTTCGGATTTTCGCAAAGCGAGGTCGCGCATGGCGTCATGCAGGGCTTTTCGGCTGAACACGCCGGTCAGTTCATCGATTTCCAGTTTCTGCTTCAGCATCAGACGGTCCAGTTCCTTTTGGATGCTGGCGTCGTTCTTTTTTTTGCTGAAACGGATTTCGACCAGACTGACGGCGAAAACCGCGAGCAGAATGAACACGGCGATGAGAAATTCACCCAATCGCTGGCTGCTGGTGAAAACACTTGGCTTGTCTAAATCCCAAACGATGAAGAGCTCGGAAACGGACATCAGCGTAATGCTGGAGAGCGAAGTCAGCGTGGTCAGAAGCGGATCGACATAGATAGTGGTCAGCATGATGCTGAAGATGAAGAACAGATAGGACGCGACAAACGCGCTGTGCGCCGTAAACAACACCGTGGAGGTCAGCACAAAAATCATGGACACGGTATAGATTTTAAAGGTTTGCGTAAAACTTTTTGAGCGGGTGATGAGAAAACCGGCCAGCAGAAGGAGAAAGTTGATACCGCTGGGCGCGATAATGAATTTCAGAATATATCGCAATTCTGTGGTCGTGACCACTTCGGTGTTCATCAGCACCTCAGCCATAATGCATTCCACAATCAGGGCAAAGATGACCAGACCGGCAAACACGCGAAAATGCAGACGCAGCCAGTTGTCATCAATGCGCCGGTATTCGCTTTTTATCTCTTCCACTAATGCGTCGCTGGGCCTCGGCTTATCGGGCACACTGGAAAACAAAATCATACTCACGGATACTTCCCCCTTGTATTCGCGCTGTAGCTTAAAACTTGTATGTATATCTAAACAGAATCGGGGGAATTTAACCACCGAAAATACAAAAATCTGTAGCAGAAAAAAGGGAAAACGAATCAGAGCTTATTTGGAAGGCTCAGCACTCTGCGAAATCATATCGCCAAATATGACGGAATGGCTGTGAATATAGAATTCCTCCTGACAGGGCAGAACTTTCTTCTCGAGACTTTCAAAACCTTCGTCAAAACGTTCGGCTTCCGCTTCGTCGATATCCATCACGAGGCTCTGGTGATAAAACCACCTTCTACCGTCCAAAGCGTCGGGTTTAAGTTCTTTCACCATCATGGCCGAAGGGAATGCTCCGCCTTCCAGACACACGTTAAACTTCCTGCAGCTCTTAAACCCGCGGCCGACGTAATTGCCCGGGTTCCCGAAAATCACGATGACATCATACCCCAAAGCCGCCGCCTTCTCGAAGGAATATTCCATCAACTGTTTGCCAAGGCCTTTTCGCTGATATTCCGGCAGGATACAGACCGGCCCGAATGTGAGGATTTGCTTTTCCTCTCCAGCCTCATCCACCAGTCTGGCGCGCGTGTACATGATGTTCCCGACGATTTCACCGTCCGCTTCAATCACAAAATCCAGCTCAGGGATAAAATCCGGATGGGAGCGCATGATATGGACGAGGTAGTGCTCGTTGCACCCCGGGATATACAGGTTCCAAAAAGCTTTTCGCGTGATGTCTTCCACGCGAGCATAGTCTTTGGGTTCTTCGTTTCGGATATGGATATTCATTTTTTTCTCCTGAAAATAGAAATCGAGTTTGCGCCTACATCAGCGCATTGATGGCTTTCAGCGTTTCGCCAATGCCCGCGTGAATCTCGATACAGCCGGACGCGCTGTGGCAGGGCGTCGGAGTCTGGTTGATGATGATGACGGGTTTGTTCCCGCTCTGCAAAAACAGCTGGGGGATGATGGCCACGGGATAGACGGTGAGGGATGTGCCCAGCACCAAAAGCAGGTCGCACGCGTCAATCAGCGGGTACACCTCGCTCATGCGGTCTACGCTCTCCTCGTACAACACTACGTCCGGCTTAACGAGACCGCCGCACGCACAGAGAAAGCCGTTTTCCAAAACATCGCGCGTCGGGTGCTTTTTGCCGCATTCCTGACAGGTGCAGGTTTGGAGCGAACCGTGGATTTCGATGACGTTTTTCGACCCCGCGGCGGTGTGCAGTTCGTCAATGTTCTGGGTGACGATGGTGAGGTCTTTTTTCTTCTCCCATTCGGCCAGAACCCGGTGCCCGATGTTGGGCTGGATATCGGTGTAGTTCATGTTTAGGGCAATGTATTTCCAGAATAAATCGGGGTGGGCAAAAAAGAAACTGCGAGAGAGGATGGTCTCGGGATTTAACCCCTCAAAGGCTTTGGAATACAGGCCGGTATCCGACCGAAAATCCGGCACGCCCGATTCGGTGGACATGCCCGCGCCGGTAAGGCAGAGGATTTTATTGGCGTTTCGGATATGATTGGCGCATTCGGTAATGGGTTCCATGAGAGCCTTCTTTCATTAATGCTTCTTATGCACAGACGGACAGCATCATCCAGCCGGTCAACGGCTCTTTTCTTTCATCATAAGGTATTCGGTGATGCCTTCGCGATATAACCCGGGAATGGCGCCAACCTGCTTATAGCCGATGCGCTCATAGAAGCGTTTTGCATCAGGGTTGAAGTCTGCGACGACGAGAAAATACTTGTCCCGCGGGACGGCATTCTCGAAAAAATCGACCAGCTTCTTCCCGATGCCAAGACTTCGATATTCTGCTTTTACGGCGACTACGTGAAGATAGGGAAAGCTGTGAAAAGCGCCTTCTGGGAGAAAAAATATAAACCCGGCACAGCGACCCTGTACCATGGCGACATACAGCTCGCCGGAAGATAAACCTTCCTCAATGGCTTTTCGCGCACTGCCTTCTTTTTCGAAATAGTGCGCGCCCAAGGACGAATGGGTAAGTGCCGCCTCGCAATCGGACACATGTGTAAGATTTCCTTTGATAATCTGAATATCCAAATAAGATACCTCTCAAACCAGAGAATAATGATGCCATTGATGATGAAACGAAGTATTTTTGAGACGATCTACCTTCGCATCCCGTTCTCGTCGAATGTCTCTTTTAAGGCGCGTTCGATGGGGAAGATTGATGCGACCAGAACCACGCACTGGGCGATGGACAACCCTGCACCGAAGCCGCCAATCGTGCTTTCGCTGTGGCCCATCAGCAGAATTAAAATAACCGCGGAGGGAATCAGCATCAGCCATCCGCGCTTCCACCACAGCCGCCCGCAGAACTCGTGCGCGAACTGCCAGGTATCCATGTTCATCATGGAACGCGGCGTACGATATCCCATGAAATAATTGATTTTCTTCGGGGTGTGCTTCCACATCATCCATCCGGCAAGGATGGTGACGACGGGTATCAATAGCACACTAAAAAACATAATCCACCAAAGACTCATTCTTTACACCTCACTGATAGAGACCACCGTCTTTACACACGCTCCTTATGGAATAACCTAAAACCAAACTCTACCGTCGGATTCCGTCCGCATCGAATGTTTTTCTCAAAGCACGTTCGGTGAGAAAGACCGACGCCAATATGAGTAGAACTTGAATGAAGGACAATGCCAAAGAAACGTTGTCCAAGGTGTCTTTAGCTTGGTGCAAAAGAAGAATCGGAAGGAGTACATTGGGGATCAGCATCAGCCATCCGATTTTCCACCACAGGCGTCCAATATATTCGTGCGCAAAGCGCCATGTATCCATGTTCCGCATGGAAAGCAGCGTATGGTAGCCGGCCCAAATCGTGATTTTCTTTGGGTAGTGTTTTTGCGTAAACCATCCGCCAAATATCGCTATGGCAGGAACAAATAGAAATTGCTTGATATATACTGACCACCAAGACGACATATTTTTACACTCCTCTTAGTAATACCACCGTCTCCACATGCGTGGTCTGGGGGAACATATCAAACGGCACGGCTTTTTCCACCGTGTATTTTTCGCTGAGCAGTTTTAGGTCGCGCGCCAGCGTGCCCGGGTCGCACGAGACGTACACCAGGCGTTTGGGTGCGGCTTTCAGTATTTGGTTAATCAGCGCTTCGTCCAACCCTTTTCTCGGCGGGTCGGCGATGAGCACATCAAATCCGCCCGCTTTTTTGGCAGTGTCGGCGAATTTCTCGGTGCAGTCGCCGCAGACGAATTCGGCGTTGGCAAGGCCGTTGGCCCTAGCGTTTTCCTCGGCGTTGTCGGTGGCGGCCTTTACATATTCGATGCCGTAAACCTTCTTGGCCTTTTTGGCCGCAAGAAGCGAAAGCGTACCGATACCGCAGAACAGGTCGCAGACCACGTCGTTTTCGCCGATATCGGCCAGATCGATGGCCGCGCGGTACATGTTCTCGGTCTGTTCGGTGTTCACCTGCAAAAAGGCCGTAAGCCCCACACGGAAGGATAGCCCGCCGATGGTGTAGGTAAGCGCATCCTCGCCGAAGAGCGGAAAGTTTTCGGCGCCCAGCAGGGTGTTGCCCCGAACGGTATTGACGTTGATCATCACGCTCTTTAGGGTTTCAATCTCTTTCAGCGCTTTAATCAACTTTTCGGTGTGCGCAATGTTTTTGCTGGTGGAAACCAGCCCCACCATCAGCGCATCGTCGGTGGTCACGCGCGCAAAAATCTGGCGGATGAGTCCGCGGTGCGTCGCTTCGTCGTAGACCGAAATCTGGTTGTCGGTAAGCCATGCGCGGATGATGCCCATCGCGCGGTTGATGGCCGGATGCTGGATGGCGCAGGATTCAATATCCACCACGTCGTGACTGCCCTTGGCGAAAAAGCCAATCTGGATTTGCCCGTCCTTCTCGGAGACGGGGAACACCGCCTTGTTGCGGTAATCGTAGGGTTTGGGGGAGGCCATGCAATCGCTGACGGTGAAGCCCAGCCCGCCGATGCGCTGAAGGGCGTCCTGCACGCGCCGGGTTTTAAAAGCCAGCTGTCCTTCGCCGGACAGGTGCTGGATGGTGCATCCGCCGCAGCGCTTAAAGACCGGGCAGGGGGGCGCAACGCGGTCGGGCGATTTCTGGATGATTTCCTCCGGCCTTGCGATGAAGAATTTCTTGGTTTCCTTGATGACCTTGATGCGCGCGGTCTCTCCGGGCAAAAGGCCCTGGCAGAAGAGCACAGCGCCGTCCTTTTTGGCGATGCCGAGGCCGTCCACGCTGATATCCGAAACCGATACGGTTAATTCGTCGTTTTTCTGAATCACTATGATTTTCCTTTGTCGTGTATTTGGTTAATTCATTATACATGAAAAGCGATGCGCACACAAAAAATGTTATTGAATAAACTGTTAAAAAGAGGGACGACGCTTGAACAGCAGGCAAAAATTGATATATAATATGGGGTATGGTTTTTACGAGGATTTGACGTTAAGGAGCCGGATTTTGAAGAGACTGGGTTTAGCGTTGGGCGGCGGCGGCGCCAAGGGCATCGCGCATATCGCTTTTCTGGAAAAGCTGGATGAGATGGGCATTACGCCCAGCGTTATTGCGGGCACATCGATGGGCGCCATCGTGGGCGCGGTCTATTGCTCGGGCATGAAGGCCGGCGATATGATGGCGGTTTTAGAACGCATGGATGAGAAAGCGTCCCGCCGGAAAAAAGGCGGTTTATTCCTGCGCCTCACCACCGGCACACCGGCCTATCGCGGCGAATTCATGAAACGATTCATCGACAGTCTGCTGCCCGTGAAGACCTTTGAGGAGCTGAAAATCCCGTTCAAGGTTTCGGCGGTGGATTTCTACACGCTGGAGGAAAAGGTGTTTACATCGGGTTCGCTGCTGGATGCGGTGATGGCTTCGGCCGCACTGCCGCCGGGGGTGTACCCTTACCAGATCGGCGACCGATTCTATATCGACGGCGGGGCGGTGAACAGTGTGCCGGCCACACTCATCCGTGATGAGTGCGATGTGCTGGCGGCCATCGATGTCAGCAAGGTTCGTCCGACGGCCCCGGGCACCAAACCTACCTTGAAGAATGCGCGCAGCGCCATGATGATGGCCGGAGCGAGAGCGCTGATGGCGTATAAGATGGAAGAAGCGCAAACAGACTTGTTTTATAAGGTATTATTTGATAATATAGGGACGCTTGATTTTTTCAAGTTTCGTGAGGCGTACGCCACAGGGCAAAGATACGCTGAACGTTTTGCCGAAGACATTCATCACATTTTAAAATAATTTTGGAGGATTGACAGTAATGGACAAAAAAGTGGGCCTGGTATTGGGCGGCGGCGGAGCCAGAGGCATCGCGCATATCGCTTACCTGAATGCACTGGACGAACTTGACATAAAGCCGGATGTGATTGTCGGCTCGGGCATCGGCGCGCTGGTCGGCGCGCTGTATTCCGCGGGAATTTCTCCCGATGAGATGGTCGGCATCTTAGAGGAGCTCGATTACCGGCGCACCAAGGGGCTCAATAATTACAGCTTTAAGGACAGCAAATTCGGCGTTTTGGACGCCATCGGTCTGGAGGAATATCTGGAGCTGGTTCTGCCCATCAAGATTTTTGACCGGCTGTATACGCCGCTTAAAATTGTGGCCGCCAATTATGAAACCCGCAAACAGCATGTGTTTGATAAAGGCAAGCTGGTACCGGCCGTGCGCGCCAGCGTATCGGTGCCCGGCATCTTCTCGCCCATCGAGGTGGAGGAGGAGATTTTCATCGACGGCGGCAGTATCAACCCGCTACCCATCGATGTCATTCGTGACGAGGTGGATGTGCTTTTGGCGGTGGATGTCAGCGGTAAGGCCGCAACCGATTTGGAGATTTCGGTGGCTTCGACAGCCAACGACCTGTCCCAGTGCTACCAGATTCTCACCGGCGCGCTGATTGCCGAAAAACTGAAGAATACACCGGTGGAAGTGATGGCGGCGCCCGAACTGGCGGGTGTGCAGTTCCTCGATTTCTTTAACTACGAAAACATTCTGGACGCGATGGACGAGGATATCGACGCGTTTAAAGTGGAAGTCTGCAAGCTTTTAAAGCCCGAGCTTTTGTCCAAGAGCGGCAAGCCCGCCAAGAAGGCCGAACCGGCGCCCAAGAAGAAAGCGGACGAAAAGCCGATTCGGGGCATCGATGCCAAGATGGAAGACATTGAGCTGATGGAAGAACTTCTGGACGAAGAGCCGGCGGCCAAGAAAGAAAAGCCCGCGAAACCCGTCAAAGCCGCTGCCCAGCCCAAGCCGAAGAAGGCCGAGAAAGAAGCTGACGACGAGCTGGTGGTTCCCGAAGGCATGAGCAAGGGCAAAGCCAAACGGCTGGCCAAACGCGCCGCCAAACAGGCCGAAGCCGAAGCTTACCTGGCCATGCTGGAAAAAGAGCTGGCCGAGGATGGCGAGCTCAATGAATTCGACGATTTTGAATAATTCAAGATAATATAAAATATAAAGGACAGGCTAATCACCTGTTCTTTTTTTAAGCAAACAAAAAGCCTTTAAGGATTCCCCTAAAGGCTTTGGTTTTCTTTGCGGTTATTTCAGCAGAGCTTCGGCCTTGGCCACGATGTTCTCCACCGTGAAGCCGAATTTTTCAAACAGGATTTCGGCGGGTGCGGCAGCGCCGTAGTGGTCGATGGTGACGTAAGCGCCGTTGAGACCCACATACTTGCCCCAGCCGAACGAGCTTCCGGCTTCGCAGACCAGACGCTTGGTGACGCCGGAAGGCAGAACCGATTCCTTGTATTCGGCAGACTGGTCTTCAAACAAGTCCATGCAGGGCATGGAGACCACACGGGCGCCGATGCCTTTGGATTTTAGGATGTCATAAGCTTTTACGCAGAGATCGACTTCCGAGCCCGTGCCGATGAGGATGACGTCCACCTTGTCGCTGTCCTTCATGACGTACGCGCCTTTCAGGGCGATGGGGCCGCTTTCGGCCTGCAGAGCCATGTTCTGGCGGGTCAGCGCCAAAACGGAAGGCGCTTTGGCATTGATGGCGAAGGTATAGGCCGCGGCCGCTTCCTTGCCGTCGCACGGACGCCACATATAGGCGTTGGGGATGGAGCGGATGGTGGCCAGCTGTTCAATCGGCTCATGGGTGGGACCGTCTTCGCCGACGCCGATGGAATCGTGCGTCAGGACATAGATGACCGGCAGACCCATGATGGCGGCCAGACGGAGCGATGCTTTCAGGTAGTCGCTGAACACGAAGAAGGTAGCCACATAGGTGATGAGGCCGCCGTGCAGTGCGATGCCGTTGGCGATGGCGGCCATGGCGAATTCACGTACGCCGTAATGGATATTGGAACCGCCGTAGTTCTGCGGGCTTAGGTACTCACGTTTTTTCATGACCGACTTGTTGGAGGGGCCAAGGTCGGCCGAACCGCCGATGAGGTTGGGGAATCGGTCGGCCAGACGGTTGATTAAGACTTCCGAAGAGATACGCGAAGCCATGGGCTTATCTTCAAAGGCCCAAAACTCCTGGTCTGCGGCCAGATCGACCATAATCTTTTTGCTGAAGTAGCGGTCAAATTCGGCGGCCAGTTCGGGATTCTCTTTTTTGTATGCGTCAAACAGCGCATTCCACGCCGTTTCTTTCTTGGCGTTTTCGGCGTTCAGGCGTGTAATTTCGGCCTTCACTTCGTCGGGCACAAAGAATGCTTCCGCATGTTCCCAGCCCAAAAATTCCTTCATCGCGTCGATGTTGGCCTGTCCCAGCGGTGCGCCGTGGCAGTTGTGGTTGCCCTGCATGGGCGGGCATCCGTATCCAATCAGGGTTTTAACGATGATGATGGATGGACGTTTTTCGTCCGCTTTGGCTTCGGAAAGCGCCTTGTCGATGCTGTCCACGTCCGTGTTGCCGTCGCCAACGTACAGCACCTGCCAGCCGTAGGCTTCATAGCGCTTGCCGACGTCTTCGGTGAACGCGATATCGGTATCCCCTTCGATGGAGATATTGTTTTTGTCATAAAGGACAATCAGCTTGCCGAGGCCTAAGTGACCCGCCAGAGAGGAAGCTTCGGAAGAGATGCCTTCCATCAGACAGCCGTCGCCGACCAGAGCATAGGTGTAGTGGTCTACGACCTTATATTTTTCGGTGTTAAACTTGGCGGCCAGATGCGCTTCGGCCAATGCCATGCCCACCGCGTTGGAAACGCCCTGACCTAATGGGCCGGTGGTGGTCTCTACGCCCTTGGTGTGACCGAATTCAGGGTGTCCCGGAGTCTGTGAACCCCATTGACGGAACTGCTTTAGATCGTCCAAAGTGAGGCCGTAGCCAAACAGGTGCAGCAGAGAATAGACCAGCATGGAACCATGACCAGCGCTTAAGACAAAGCGGTCGCGGTCCAGCCATTCCGGATTAGCAGGGTTGTGTTTTAAGTGTCGGCTCCAGAGGGTGTAGGCCATCGGCGCACTGCCCATAGGTAGACCCGGATGGCCCGAATTGGCTTTCTGTACAGCTTCCACGGACAGAAGCCGAATGGTATTGATCGCCAGATTGTCGATTTTGTTCATTTTTTATCTCTCCTCAAAAATTATTTATATATTTTTCATAGATATCCAAGTATTTTTTGACCTGTACTTGCCGGTCATAATTCATCGCCTGCGCTCGGCAGTCGGCCGCCGCCAGAGGATGTGCTCTCATCGCCGTCACGGCGTTTAGCAGGCCTTCTTTATCATCCCGCGTCACCACAACACCGCAAGCGGGCGTTAGGCTGTCTTTGCTTCCGCCGCTGTCATAGGTGATGACCGGCGTGCCGCAGGCCAGCGCCTCGAGATTGACGGTGGGGAAAGTGTCTTCCTTGGTGGGGTTGATGAATACGTCGGCCATACTGTAAAGCTCGGCCATCTCACTTGCTGAGCCGACACGGGAAAGACCGATAATGCTTTTGGGCAGCGAATTCAGCCGATGGGTTTCAAGCCCGACTAAAACCAGTTTATACCCTTCGGGCAGATGTTCAGCAAGCCAGATGAAGTCGTAATAACCTTTCCGATCCGAAAGGGTGCTGGCGGCGCCGAGCAGAATATATTCATCCGTTATCCCCAGCTTTTCTTTCAAATCGCTTTTTGTGGGGGTAAATATTTCAAGATTGATACCCGTGGGGATTTCCACCCTGGGGTATTTGGACAAATAGGAGCGTGCGGCCACGGAAGCCAGCCAGGCTGACGGCGCAATCAGCGTCATTTTTTCCGGCGAAGTAAACGCCGCTTTTTTAAGTATATAGTTCTTCCGGCTTCTGTCAAGCAAAAAACTGGCGGGGTATTCCCCTTTCTGAGGGCATCGCGAACATTGCGTCAGCCATTTATCACAGCCGACATATTCGAAGTGTGAGCAGTGCCCCGTCATGGCCCAGCAATCGTGGAAATTCCAGACCACAGGAATATGCTTCTCGCTGATGTACTTAAACAGTAAGCGATAATTGACATAATACCCGTGGATGTTATGCAAGTGGATAACATCCGGCCGAAAGGAGTCCAGCTGCTTTAACAGCTTTTTTGTATTCCGCCGGTTATTCAGCCCGTGGGTATCAAAAAAGCGGGTCTGGGCAATCGAGATAATGGTGGATAGACGCGAGCCGATGCGCCAGGAATTGATATCTGCGCCACCTTCTTTTCTGCCATATGCGACAAACGCGGCATGCCCGTTTTGGATGAGACTGTTGTATTGGTCAACAACGATTCTGCCGGTGGAGCCGTAGCCGCAGACCGAATTGATAAAGGCAACGCGCATCTATTTCCTCCAGACATACTGATTGATGATTTTGGTGTAGGACTGGATGATCTTGACCACCTTGACCGATACGTTGGTGTCGGTGTAGTCGGGCGCCAGAACCGTGGGCTCGGAATTTTTCTGCATCGTGACCGCCAGATCAATGGCCGGCAAGACATCCTCGCCTGTGATGCCGCCGATGACCACGGTGCCCTTGTCCAGCACCTCAGGGCGTTCGGTGCTGGTGCGGAGCAGGACGCCCGCAAAGCCCAGCATGGCCGATTCTTCCGAAAGCGTCCCCGAATCGGAAAGCACGCAGAAGGAATTCTTCTGTAAGTGGTTATAGTCGATAAACCCGAATGGGGTTAAATTCTGTACGTTTTTGTGGAACTTGAAATTCCGCGCTTCGATGAATTTTTTGCTTCGGGGGTGCGTGGAATAGATGACCGGCATGTCATAGGTTTCGGCGATCGTGTTGATGGCATTCATCAACGAGAGAAAGTTCTCTTCGTTGTCGATGTTTTCCTCACGGTGCGCCGAGACCAGAATATACTTGCCTTTCTCAAGGTGAAGTTTCTCTAGAACGTCCGAGGCGTCAATCCTGGCCATATGGCCTGTGAGCACTTCCTGCATGGGCGAGCCGGTGACAAAGATATGCTCTTTGCGAAAACCCTCGCTTAAAAGATAGCGTCTGGAATGCTCGGTGTAGGGCAGATTGATGTCCGAAATGTGGTCTACAATTTTGCGGTTGATTTCCTCGGGCACATTCTGGTCAAAGCACCGGTTTCCGGCTTCCATGTGGAAGATAGGCACCTTCAGGCGTTTGGCCGAGATGGCGCAAAGCGCCGAATTGGTGTCGCCCAAAATCAACAGTGCGTCGGGTTTTTCTTTTGTCAGGATTTCATAGGATTTCGCGATGATGTTGCCCATGGTCTCGCCTAAGGTCGCCCCGACTGCATTCAGATAGTGGTCGGGCTCTCGAAGACCAAGGTCCTCAAAGAACACCTGATTTAAGGAGTAGTCCCAGTTCTGACCGGTATGCACCAGCACATGGTCGAAGTATTCGTCACATTTTTTGATGGTAGCGGCCAGCCGGATGATCTCGGGGCGTGTACCGATGATGGTCATCAGTTTAAGTTTTTTCAAGGTTTAAACCTCCAAATAGTAGGTATCCGGTCTTCCGGGGTCGAAAATTTCGCTGGCCCAGATGATGGTGACCATGTTTTCGGTGCCGGTATTGACGATGCTGTGCGTATAGCCCGGGGGCACATCCACGACCATCAGCATACGGTCAGAAACCTGGCATTCGGTAATCTCGTCGCTGTCGATTTTTCGGAAACGGATAACACCTTCGCCGCTGACCACCAGGAATTTCTCAATCTTGGTATGGTGCCAGTGATTGCCCTTGGTGACGCCAGGCCGAGAGACATTGACCGAGACCTGACCACTGGCGGCGGACTTAAACGCCTCGGCAAAAAAGCCGCGCGGGTCTTCGTGGGTGTTCAAGGGGTAGGTGAAGTCGTCCGGCTCCAGGTAGCTCAGATAAGTGCTGTAAAGCTTCTTGGCAAACGCGTCGCCCACGTTGGGCACATCCAGCGTCTGGCGCGAAGCCTTGAACCCATAGAGCAGGTCGGCGATATCGCCCAAAGATTCCGCGTAATACGTTTCCACCACGCAGAATTCGCCCTGACGGGTTTCTTTGCCCGAAAGCGCGCGCATGAACTCGGCTAAAAGGTCGTCGATATAGACCAGCGGCACGACGGTGGCGCGGTCGTTGACCGTGATATCCAGCCCGTGCGCGATGTTGTAGCAGAAGGTGGACACCGCCGAATTGTAGTTGGGGCGGCACCACTTGCCAAAGAGGTTCTGTAAGCGATAGACCAGAACCTTGACGCCCTGCGCCTTGCCGTAAGCGAATATCGCGTCCTCGCCCGCGCGTTTGGAAATCCCGTAAGGGGTGTCTCCGGCCGCGTGGATGGAGGAGGTGATGAGCACAGGCGCTTTATTGTTGTTTTTAATCAGCGCATCCAAAAGGGTGGTGGTGAAACCGAAGTTGCCCGCCATGAACTCGGTGTCGTCCTTGGGACGGTTGACGCCGGCCAGATGGAACACGAATTCGGCTGATTTGGTGTATTCGTCCAACAGGGCCGGGTCGGTGTCGATATCATAGAGCAGAAGGTCGGCATCGGCAAAACCCTGATTCCTCAGTTCCCAGACCAGATTTTTGCCTACAAACCCGTTTGCGCCGGTGATTAATACTTTCATCTTATTTATCCCAGTTCTTAAGTTCCTGCTGGATATAGTCCAGCTTGAGTAAGATTGCTTTGACCTCGGCGACACTTAAAAGCTCGGTGTTTTGCGAATTGTAATCGTCCACCGAATCCATGCTGGTTTCGCCTTCTTCAAAATACTTGTCGTAGTTTAGGTCGCGCTTGTCCGACGGGATGCGGAAGAATCCGCCCATATCCTCGGCGACCAGATGCTCCTCGCGCGTCAGCAGGGTCTCATACTGCTTTTCACCATGGCGGGTGCCGATGACCTTGATTTCGCTCTTGGAACCGAAGATGTCGAGGACGGCTTCGGCCAGAACACCGATGGTGCAGGCCGGCGCTTTTTGCACCATGATGTCGCCGCATTCGGCGTGTTCAAACGCGAAGATGACCAGTTCCACCGCTTCATCCAGACTCATAAGGAAACGTGTCATGTTCGGGTTGGTGATGGTGATGGGCTTTCCGCCCTTAATCTGGTCGATGAACAGCGGAATCACCGAGCCGCGGGAGGCCATGACGTTGCCGTAGCGCGTACCGCAGATGACCATCTTGTTGGGGTCCACGGTCTTGGACTTGGCGACGAACACCTTTTCCATCATCGCTTTGGAGATGCCCATGGCGTTGATGGGGTAGGCGGCTTTATCGGTGGAAAGGCAGATGACTTTTTTAACGCCGTTTGAGATGGCCGCGTTCAATACGTTTTCGGTACCGAGGACATTGGTCTTCACGGCTTCAATCGGGAAGAATTCGCAGGACGGCACCTGCTTTAACGCCGCCGCGTGGAAAACATAGTCCACGCCGACCATGGCGTCCTGAATGCTCTGGCGGTCGCGTACGTCGCCGATGTAGAACTTAATTTTATCGTTGCTGTAGGCTTTCCGCATATCGTGCTGCTTTTTCTCGTCGCGCGAAAAGATGCGAATTTCCTTGACGCCGGTGTTCAAGAATCGGTTGAGTACGGCGTTTCCGAACGATCCGGTGCCGCCGGTAATCAGCAGGGTTTTTCCGTTAAACATGGTTGTCCTCCTAGGGCCGCTGTTCAGCCAAAAGGCTTTTCAGCGTTTTTAAAAATATATCGGTGGTAAAATGTTGTTCGTAGTATTTTCGGGCGTTTTTGCCCAGCGCGGCTTTATCTTTGCTTTGGATAAAATCACGAATCGCCTGAGCCAGCGCCCTTTCGTCCTCGGCCGGAGCGGTGAACCCGCATTTTGCTTCGGCCACCACGCGGGCCGATTCTTTATCCGCCGAGGCGATAATCGGTTTTCCCGCCGCCATATAGCCCATAAGCTTGTTTGGCAGGGTATGCGCGATGAGATCGTTTTTTGCCAGCGTCAGCACCATCGCGTCGGCCGACGCATACAGCGCGGGCATCTCGGAGAACGGTTTTTTCCCGAGAAAGGTGAGGTTGGTCACGGCCAGCGCCTCGGCCAGCTTTTCGCAGGATTCTTTGGCCGAGCCGTCGCCAGCCACCGAGATGGTCACATCTGTGTCTTCCAGCAGTTTGGCCGCTTTCACCAGCGTCTCCACCGACTGTAAGTGCCCGATGTTCCCCGCAAAGACCAGATGCGTCTTGCCCATCGGTTTTTCCGCCTTGGGCAGAACCATGTCCGCTTCAAAGAAGGGCAGATAGAACACGTTGTCGCGGATGCCGTGCATGTCACGGAAGTATTCCCGGAAACCGTCCGAGGAAACAAAGATTTTGTCCGCCGAAGCGTATACCCACCGCGAAAACTTCCCGATGCGTTTATAGAGCCAAGACTCTGGCTTAACGCCGCCCGCGGCCAGACTTTCGGGCCACAGATCAAAGGTGTAGATATAGAGCGGCTTTTTGGTTAAGCGTTTTAAAAGCATGCCGGGCAAAGCCATGGAAACCGGGGAGGACTGGATGACCAGAATGGCATCGAAATCCTTTTTCAAAAAAAATGCCCGAATCGTTCCGAAAAACGCGAAGGACAGATAATATAAAAAAAGCTGCGCATTGCTGCTGCCCCGCGGAATCAGACTGGCGCGGACGACATCCACGCCGGAAAGACACTGCAGCCGGTTTTTACA
>ERZ1645192.1484-NODE-1484-length-19516-cov-7.471147_pt1 | contig 19516 bp, 16 predicted proteins | sample MGYA00575354_ERZ1645192 | MGnify/ENA primary metagenome ERZ1645192 (study PRJEB40844, sample SAMN11349763) | freshwater sediment metagenome | isolation source: river sediment | host: Sediment | place: India: Faizupur Khadar , New Delhi | collected 2017-02-21 ... | reverse complement strand
ACACACATAAAACTAAAAGATTTAGATAAGGATTTTTGGGAACAGAATAAGGAGCTATCATACATGGCCCCTTTTTCTGCATTTAAGAAAAAAGCAAAGTCTGATAAGATAATGAAGGCCATATACATGATATATGACTCAAAATCTACATTCAGGCGTGCGGGGATGGCTACAGAAGAAATTATAGAAGACGTAAACGCAAATTTCTTAAACAACAAAGACTTCGACTGGGAGCAATATACTGAAATAGTAGAAGCCTACCAAGATAGGTGCCAAAGCCGTGTGTACAAAAAACTTCTAAAACTATTAGACGAAATTGATGATATAGAAGGAGATAGAGAGGGGCTATCATGGGCAGAGCCTGGTGAAGCAGAGTTAAAGCTAAAACTATTCAATGCGAGCAAACAACTTTTTAAAGATGTAATAGACTTACAAAAAGAGCTTGACGAAGAAATAGAAGCAGTAGAGTTAGAAGGAGAGTACGCCATGTCAATGACTGAGGGATATGCAATCGAATAGTGAGAAAAAAATAGATAGGTTTGTATACTTAGACGGTATAGAAGATTTTGCGGTAGACTTATTTCCTTACAAAATAAAAGACCCAAATAACTTTTATTTTAGAAACCACCCAGTTGGATTAAACCCTAATACATTTAGGTACAAAGCTTACTGGAAATCTTTTGAAAAGCACTGCTTAGAAGGAAAGTGGATTAATGATAATGGCACGTGGGTTTACCTAATGCCAAAATTATTTTTCTATCTTAACTACGTACTTATATCAGATAAAGATAGGAACACTACCCACCCAAGACTTATGGATAACGTGATAATAATGTTCACGTATTTCTTATGTTGCGAGGGGTTTAGTGGATTCGACGGGGATGATGAAGTGACGTGCAACAAGTACGTCGGAAAGATAGTAAAAGGGGAGAAATTACAAGACTTTGAAAAAGAAGCTTTAGAGAAATCTACAGGAGTAAAAAAACCAAACGGAGAGTATAAGAGATACGTAGAGCCGTGGAAATACTTAACCGAAACATACTTAATTACAAACAAAAAAGATAAGCCATTAGGTAACCCTATTTATGACAACGGTTATTATAATGGTATGCTGCTTTGTGCTAGAGCCACGTTTAAAAGTTTTAACGTGTTTTTAGGATTATTACTACATGAGTGGTTGTTCTCTGGGGTTAAAAAACAATCTGATTATAAATCAGTTAACAATGCGTTGAACTTTGGTTTAGCGGCTTCTGATACTAAAGCTCTTGCAAGGTCTATAGCTAACTTAGATAGAGCTTATTTTAGTTTCCCAGGTCAATATGACTTCCCAACCAAAGTAAAAGGTAAGACAGTAAAATACTGGGGGCCTTTTTATAAGAACACAAGGGGACAGTGGAGAGTAGCTTCTGGAGCTTCAGAAGTTAAGCACATAGTAAAAACTAAGCAAGGTAAGACTATTATTAACGGCTCTATGGTGCAGATAAGTCCTATAGTCGGTAATAATGATAAGATATTTACAGGTGACCGCTTTAGATTAGGAATAATAGAAGAAGGTGGTTTCGTTGCAAATCTGAAGAATATTTTCATATCCGCACAGGATGCTTTTAAAGTTGGTAAAACTACTACAGGAAGTATTTATACTATTGGGTGTGTTTGCGAAGGCACTAAAGTATACACTAAGTTAGGTGAGTTAAAGAATATTGAAGATTTAACTATAGGGGATGGTATAGTTGGGTATAATGGTGACCACTCATATGGTCAAGACTTAGCTTACATAAACCCTCCACAGAAAAAAGAATGTCTTAGGATAGTTACATCAGGCGGTAATACAATAGAATGTAGTTTAGACCACCCTTTTATAACTAGGAAGGGTACAAAAATAATAACTAAAAATGGGTTTAAAAGTAAGGTTGTAAGTTATTATGAGGCAGAGGAGTTAGAAGTAGGGGATTACTTACTTACTACAGAGTGTGTAGACATATTTGGTAGCCAAAGTTATGAAGATGCCTACTTGTATGGGTTAATGCTTGGAGATGGGTACTTTAAACATGGCACTGTGTCTGTAGATGACAATAATATAAAAGAGTACTTGGATAATACTTACGGAACAAAAGTAAAGAAAAACTTCATTACTAAAGATGGTAAAAACTATTGGGAACTAACGATTAAAAATTTTAAATCTTTACTTGAAGGTCTGAATACTGAAGGGTGTATTAGAGATAGTAAGTTTATAGATAGTGTCGTTTACAAATTTGATAAAGATTCTATATCAAAGCTAATAGCTGGAATAGTTGATTCAGATGGTAATGTATATCATAACCATAAAAAGGGTACTAGGGTGGTTGTAACTAATACATCTTTAAATCTATTAGAGTCTTTGAAGTACTTATTAATAAAGTTTGGTATACAGTCAAATATATATAAAGAAAATAGAAGCCAAGTTCCACCTAAAGGCTATGAAGGGCAGAAGAGTTACATATATAGGTTGTATATAACAGACAATGACAGTGTAGAAAAATTTAGATATAATGTAAAGTTATTACACTCGAAAAAGTGCAATACATTAGAAAGTTTCTCTAATACAGATAATAGATTTAAAAGTAATGATTTTATATTTAAGTATAGAGGAAAGTGTGTAGATGAAGAATTTATACAAGACGGTAAGAGCTTAAAAAATACTTATTATCAAAAGATAAAAAGTATTGAAAAAATAGGATTAAAAGATGTATATAACTTAAACGCACTAGGTAACCACAATTACATAGCTAATGGTTTTATAACAGGCAATACGGGCGGTGATCTTGACAAAATACAAGATGCTAAAGAAATGTTTGAAGACCCAGAGTCTTTTAACATATTCCCAATACCAAACTATTGGGCGAAGTCAACTACAGTTGAAAAGAAATGTGGAATGTTCGTCGGAGCATACTACAAGGCGGAGGAATTAAAACTAAACGGAAACACAAAACTAAAAGAGGCTCTACTCGACGTAGTAATAGACAGAGAGGAGAAAAGAGCTAAATGGAGTAGATTAGAATTTTCTAAAGAACTTTCCTTCAACCCTATATACCCAAAAGAGCTACTAAGGCCAACTACTAAATCACCAGTACCGCAACAAGAATTGGCAGCGTGGAGAGATAGGCTTGTTGATGATAAGGTAATGGAAAAAACTGCGGCCATCGGTTCTTTTAAATACAAGAACGGTAAAATAGAATTTCAACCAGACTTAGAGAAAACAATGACTCCAATATTAGAATGGGGTAAAGATGAAAAATTAGAAGACCAAACAGGGGCGTGGATAATACACGAGTTCCCACCAGCTTACATACCAGAAGGATTGTATTATGTACTCTATGACCCATACACACAATCAGGGGAGGGTACATCAATGCAGTCTATTCTTATTTACAAGCATAAGTTCAAACACAGTGGCGGAGACCAGAGTTTACAAGATACAATAGTAGCATCTTACATAGGTAGGTTAGATACATTGGATAAAGCTTTTGAAGAGCCAATTAAGGCTGCACTTTTCTTCAACGCAAAAGTGTTTCCTGAAATGAACTCTATTGGTTTTGCAGAATTTGTAGACAGGCGGGGATACCAACATATGATGCAATTTATAGATAAAAGGGTATTGGAAGCTATAAAAGGAAGTACAGCAGCATCTCACGGAAGATCTAAGTATGGGTATGGTATTAAGGTAAACAGAGATATGAACATATGGTCAATAAACCGATTAGCTAATTGGATGACAATACCTGTTAGAAAAGACGAAAAAACAGATATACCAACGTGGTGGAATTACCAGAATATTAGAGATTTAAGGCTACTATCGGAGGCGGCTAATTTTGACTTTGAAAACAAACAAGATTTCGACGCAATGTCCGCATTAATGTTACTGCCATATTTATTATCATACCTAGATGATTTTGTAGTAGAGTTACAAAGTGAGGAGGAAGCTTATGAAAAAGAGTATGAAAGGTACAGTAGATTAGGAAAGGCAAGAAGGGAAAAGAGAATACTAAAATCTAAACTTTCTGAAACAATTTAACAATGCAGGGAAAACTATACGATAAGTCTATTATAAGGCCGACTGTAAGCAGGAATGAAAAACAAAAAAATAATTTCGCTAGACAAATAGCAATAGCAGATTATTACGACCAATTTTTCGGCAGCTATCGTGATGATAATAGGTTAAAAAAATTTAAGATAAATTACGACTTAGCTAACGGGAGGTTGGATACATCACTGTATGATGTAGAAGACGACTATTGCATGATAGAAGGTGAGCAAGTGACAATTGCAAAAGGGGAAATACCACATATACCAATGACATCTTTAGTCATAAAAGCATTGCACGGAGAGCAGTTACAAAGGCCGTGGAAAATTAGTGTGGAAGATGAATCTCCACTAAAAGATTCTATACAGACAGAAGAGTGGAGAAAACAGTTGAAGGCTTACATACAAACTAATATAATAACTCCTTACGAGCAACAGGCCACAGATAGGATTATGGCAGAAGTAGGTCAATTAGATCAAAGTTTGTTAAGCCCAGAAGAAATTCAAAACATACAACAGCAAATTCAGCAACAAGTACAATCTGAAGTATCTTTCAATACGCCAGAGGAGCTTTTAGAATACATGTCTAATGATTATAAAAACCCTATTGCAAAACAAGCGCAGGAAATAATAACACACTTAGATAAAAAATTTAACATAAAGGCACTTGAAGTAGAAGGTTTTACGCACATGCTACCAACGGCTGAGGAGTACTACTATGTTAATATGAACAGCCACGGGTTAGAGTTTGACATGGTTCCACCAGATAGTGTTGAATATGGAGGCCCAGCTGAAGAGGTGTGGGTACAAAAGATGGACTGGTGTAAGATAGAAAGATGGACCACTGTAAGAGAAATAAGAACTAAGTATGCAGAAGTACTTAAACCAGCCCACATAGCAGAGTTAGATAAATTATATGAGCCAAGGTACGGATCAAGTCACTATCAGAACGACAACAATGCGCACTTTAAAAGATACATGCACGAGTTTAGCTCAGACCCAGATGGTATTCAAGAAAGATATGGTAATCAGGATTGGAGGTTAAAAGAGAATTTTAGTAATATAGCTAATGCTTTTTTTAGCATTAAAGACAGATGGGGGGCAGATGCAAACTTATCTGAATTTGCTATTAGAGAAACTAAAATTTTCTGGAAAGAAGATAGGGTAATGTACCGAGTTTACAGGCTCGAAGAAGGGAAGGTAGTAAGACATTATTACGACGAACACTATATACAATCAGCGGAAGATTTAGAAGTAAAGAGGATAATAGCTCCAGAGGTGTGGGAATGTACAAAGTTAGGTACAGAGGATCCAATATACTTAAACATAGGGCCATTAAAAGGTCAGTACAAAAATAATGAAAACCCTTTTGAAGTAGAGCTACCAGTCATAGGACGTAAATTTAATACGTTTAGAAACAGGACGCAAAATGTTTCAATGGTTGACTTAATGAAGCAATTTCAAAGAGATTATGACACAGAAATGGCAGCCCTAAGAAGGGACTTAAAAACTAATATGGGAAATGTATTAACTATGTTAGTTACTCATAAACCTAAAAACATGAGTTGGTCTGACATGTTTAATATAGCTAAAGAGCATGGAGTCTTGTTTATAGACCCTACCCAAAGAGGCGGAGCAGGTATAGACCCGCAGTTTATGAAGCAAGTCAATCTTACTAAGATGAATGAGATTGCAGAAAGGGTGAACTTACTACAGAATATATTAGCAAACCTATACAGAGTTGCAGGCTTTAACGAACACAGAGTAGGTCAAGGCGGGCAATATGCAAATGCTATAAACATACAACAACAAACTGCCGCAGCATTCAATCAAACAGAACCTATGTTTGACATGCACAGAGATGTAGTTGAAAAAGCTCTTACAAGGCTCATGAACATAGCAAGGGTTTATTACAAAGAAAACCCAGAAGAACTTAGAAACATACTCAGCCCAAGTTCTTATATAGAGTTAGAGTACGGGTATCCGTTCTGGTATTCTCATTTTAACATTAGATTGGAGAATAGTGGTAAAGTATCAAGACAAGTTGCGGAATTAAAGCAATACACACAAGCATTCATCCAAAACGGTATGAGCCCTATAAACGTCATACACTTAGCAATGGCGGAATCTAAAAATGATGTATTAGACGTACTATCTAAAATAGAAAAAGAACAGAAAGAACAAATGCAAATGGCTCAACAAGCACAACAAGAGCAAATAATGACCCAAATGCAGATGGAACAACAGAGAAGACAAGAAGAGCAACAATTCTTAATGGCTATTGAAAAAATAAAATTAGAACAGAAAGACGTGGCATCACAAAGAGAAATGCAAAAATTCCAATTAGCCAACGATGTTGACAGAGATGGAAGGGCAGACTTGTTAGAATCTAAGATATTAGAAATAGACCAAAGAGCAAAGGAGCATGAAGACAAAATGGAACTTGCAAGGCAGAAACAAGGTGAAACTACGGTAAGGGCAAGCATATAACATTTACAATTATAATAAAAACAAAAATATTTTTTAACAAAACATTAAGATTTGATAAATCATAATGTATATTTGCACTCATAAATAAAATGACGAAAGAGGAAACTAAATTAATTGAAGACCTTTACGAAGGTGACGGCGGATTCACAATCCGTGATAATAGTTGGGGGGAAGGTGACGAACCACAAGTTTTCGGAAGAGTAGATTGGACAGACCCTTTTGCAGAAACATCTGACGAAGATGCAGAAGACACAGATGAAAATTCTGAAGACCCCCTTGCATCAAGTGTAGTAACTTCAGTAGAGCCTTATGAAAAAGAAGAACCTTCAGAAGAAACTGCGGAGGAAGTTACAACAGAAAATCCTGTTTTCTTTTTAACCAAACAAGCTATAGCCGACGGTCTAATAGAATTGGAAGAGGGAGAAGCTATACCAGAGGATGTTGACTTAGGTTTTGTGTATAACAAATACGTAGAGTCAATAAGACCAAAAGCAGAACAAGCTATTTACCAAGAAGTAAACCAGAAACTGCAAAGTGCGGGAATAAAAGACGAGCACTTACCACTACTACAAGCAATTGAGAATGGAGTACCAGTAGATGATTTGTACGTAGTAAGTAGATACCAAAAATATGCTAATGTATCTCCTGATGATCTTGAAAGTGATAAGAAGATAGATATTATAAAAGAGTGGTATGCAGAGAGAGGCCTTACAGATAAAGAAATTAAAAGGCAACTTGAAGCAATTGATATTAACGATGAAGTTGATTCAGAACTACAAGAAGCACAGCAATTTTTCGCACAAACAGTGCAGGGATTTGCAGAACAACAACGACAAATTGCAATACAAGAACAAAAGGCTGCGGAAGAGTTGCAGAAAAAAAACTTGCAAATTGTCAATCAAGTAATAGAGACAAAAGAAGTGCTTGGGGACAAATTTACTGATACCCAAGTTAAAGAGCTTAAAAATTACATATTCCAAAGAGATAGGTACATAAACGTTGGTGACCAACAAGTACCAGCAAGCGCATACGAGGAATTTATTTACAGAATAAATAACGACCTTGCATACGCTTTACGTGCGTTTAAAAGAGATACTTTCAGAGAAAAAGATTTAGAGGTAATGAAAGAGGTTGCGGCTGAAGAAGCTAATAAGGACTTCATTAGTGCATATAAGAAAGTACAAAATAAAAGCAGCAGTAAAACATCCCTCAAAAGAGACGACAGCGTAGATGCTAAAGACCAATACGGAAGAACTATAAGAAAAACGTCTACTGGCGGAACTATTATGGAATTTGGCTAGAATTAAATTACAAATACTATAAATAAAATTACAAAACTAAAATATGAGCGGCATTAGACTTAAACCAACGCCTAGTAAATACATCGTCCATAAGGAAGACGCTAAAGCAGATAAATTATTTTCTGGGCACTTTAGATATGAAAACCTACTCGCTATGAGAGGTGCTACTGTAAGAGATACAACAGACCTTACAGAAATGGCAAGAGGGTATTATTCAGGAATGTCCGAGTCACTATCTGAAAACACCGCCCCATTTATCCAATGGGTAAAAGGTATGTCAACTACTAAGGACGTTAAAACTCAGTATGTTGAGTGGAAACAATATGGTAAGCCAAAAAGAAAGTTCTTGGCAATGGGTAACCCTAACGGTAACTGTGAGTTTATCGGGGCGGCAGGGGCACCATTCAAAATTATATTTGACGTAGACCACTTCCAACCATCTGACCAATTGGCACCAGTTGAAAATGGTAGAGCTATTATCAGAATTACATCTTGGTCTAGAAAAGTAAGCGGTGGATACCAATATGAGGCCATCCTATTAAACAACGAAGCACATCTACCAAAGTCTTACCTTACAGGTAAATTCTGGACAAAAGCGGGTCAAGCATCTTCTTACAGAGAGCCTATTTCAGGTCTTGCAGGAAGTTTCTCTTGGACTGCAGGTTGGGCTTACCTTAGATTTGAAGTTCCATTGTCCACCATGACTAAAGAATACTCTATCGACATGGAAACTCACTTGAAAGAGGGTTCATTGGCCGTGGGATGTAAGTATGAGGACAATGTAATTGTAGAAGGTGTTACTAACAGATTAGAAATTGAGTTCGACGCAGCATTTGAATCAGAAATGGAGCACTTGTTGATCCACGGTGAAATGTCTAAGCACTTAATAGACCCCGTAAACAGAAGAGCGATTACAACAGGTCCTGGTCTATATGCATATTTAGAAGAATCAAACTTGATTAAATATAATCCGTTTGTTAATTCAATTGACATGATTGTGGACCTTATTCAAGTTTACTGGTACGATAGAGTTCCTGTCAATAAGAGAAACTTAGTCTTGATGACAGGTGAAGCAGGATTGAAACTATGGCATGAATGGATAAATGAGAAATACGGAGCAAATGCAGTACAAGTAGAGCACAACTTTATATTAGACTCTGCAGCAGCACACGATGCTGCAAAAAGAGGTTATGCTTTAGGTGGATTCCAATTTACTAAATTCCACATCCAACCTTTCGGTACAGTTGCAGTAGGGCACATGCCAATGTTGGATGATACTTTGTACGACGCTAAAATGATGCCAAACTCAATCTACACAGTTAGATCACATGAGTTTATTGCTTTCGACTGGGGGATGGGCAATCCTGGAGTACAGTTAGTAAAAAATAGTCAAAGAAGTCATGACTTACTTATTCCTGGATACTGGTCACCTTACGGATTAGTAGGGGCTAAAAACCCTATGTACAAAGTGCCAGCTAATCCTGAATTAGGTTACACTTATCAGTACAGAAAGACAGAGACCTTTGGGCTAGTAGTACGCGATTCTAGTCGTATTCTCATTTTTAGGCCTGCTATTTAAAGACGCATCAATAATGTTGCTCAGAGAAGTTAAAAAACTGTTAAAAACAATAATAAAAATAACAAACCTAAATGTAGGAACGTTATATAACCGATAGAAAGATTGCAAAGGTATTTAGCTTGGCGGCGCGCCTTTGCTTTCTTTTATTTAAAAGTGCCGCCAAAAATTAAATATAATGACACCGCCAAACAAAAAAAGAATAGTTAAGACTATTAAAAACTTTTTACAAGAGCTTTCATTAAAGAACGAAGCTTTCCGAAACGGAGAAATTGAAATTGTTAGTGAGTACCAAAGTGACTTAGAGCTAGTTGAAGTAAAAGACAAATACGGAATAACTTTAATAAGCCCAATGTCCTTACTTAAAGGAGCAAAACCGAGACTTCTCGCAGCTAAAGACAAAAACACTTATTTTAGAGAAATGTTAAGAGAGGTTTGGGGAGATGAAAATTACCCTAACTTACTTACAGATTACGTAGATTGGGATACTAAACTTAGAGTAGAGAAAGATGGTTTTGTATTTTTAGTTAGATCTACATCTTTACTTTTAGGAAATAGGTACGACATAATAGAAAATGCAGAAGACCAGACAGCTTATGCAATAAGTAAATTAGTGACAGTACACGGAGACAGATACGACTATAGTAAAGTTAAGTATAATAAAAGTGGTAATAAAGTTACTATAATTTGTAAGGAGCACGGCGAATTTGAGCAAGTTTTTAACACACACTTAATGGGGTCACATTGCCCTAAGTGTATGATGGGTTGGTCAAACGACTCTGACATACTTGTCATAAACAAAGACAACTTTCTACAAAAGTTAGAAGAAAGTAATGCTCAATATAAAAACGGTGAACTAAAAGTGTTGGGAGAGTTTGAAAGTATGTTAAAACACATCTTAGTAGAAGATAAATATGGTAAGGCTTTAATGTCGCCAAGATCATTATTAAAAAATATTTTACCACATTTAGCAACTGCAATTGATAAACAAGAGTACTTTATAAGTAAAGCCACCGACGTACACAAAGGTAAGTACACTTACGAAAAAGCAGTATATAAAGGTAGTGAAAGTAAGATAACAATCACCTGCCCTATCCACGGAGATTTTGAACAAGAAGCACAATCACACCTACAAGGTAAAGGTTGTACAAAGTGTAAGAACGAGAAAACAGGTTGGACCTATACATCGTGGTCTAAAGCCGCACCAGGTAACCCAGGAATACTTTACGTACTAAGATGTTGGAACGACGATGAGGAATTTTATAAGATAGGTATTACGTGCCAAAGTAAGGTAGGGGCGAGATACCACAATAAATTAAGGATGCCTTATAACTTCGAGGTAGTAGAAGAAGTAGTTTCAGACGATAGGAAATATATTTACAAGTTAGAAAAAGAATTAAAAAGAAATCATAAAGAATTAGCTTACGAACCAAAGATAAGTTTCGACGGAAGTAAGTCAGAATGTTTTACTAATTACATAAAAACAAACAACCATGAAAAATAATAAAGGAGGCGGCTGTGGCTGCGGAAGACCAAAAGGCGGTGGTTGCGGAAGACCAAAATAAAAACAAATAAAGATGGCAAAGGGAAAACAAACAGAAGCGGTACAAACATTAGAGCCGATTATTGTTAAGAAAAAAAGTAATTTAGCACAGTATCGGCCTGATACTAATATTTACTTTCAAAAGGATAGGAACTACGACGAGCAAGGAGAGGTAATTCCAGACGACAAATTCAACCCTACACAGAATCTAATTGGAGCTATGCAAAACATAACCCCACATTGGGACGATGAAGCAGGTAAATGGTCGTTTTATGGTACAATAGAAGACCTACAAAGAATTGCTAAAAAATTAGGACTTACAGATGCTAAGACTAAGCAAATAATTACCGTAGGAGAAGACGACCTTTATAACAGGTATAGCCCATTTTGGGGGCATGCTACATTGTGGAAATCTTTGTTTATAGAGGACGCTTCAAGATACTTAGAAGCAGATAAACCAATAAACGAACTATTCAATAGGATACTAAGAGGACGTGAAGACCTTGAACAACCTGGAAGAACAGACCAATCAAAGTTGATTACGGACAGAGCAAGCTTTGAGCTTATAAGTCCAACGATTGAGAAAGATAAGAAAAAACAAAGCGCTGATGAAGTAACTAAAGCAATGAAGCTTTATATAGAACTTATTAGTAACGAAGATAGACTAAACTTAGTTTATCTTGTACTCGACCCTCCTGACTATGAGGAAAATAAAGATGATAAAGGAGCTATAGAAGCAGACTTACAAGAACAATTTGTCAACGGGGATGAATATGTTTCTAAGTACAAAACAAGTACACGTAAATTCTTTAATGAAGTTGCTGCGCTTGATAATGCAGAATTAGTAACGTATTCCACCGCAATTAGAGCAAAGAAAGCAGGAGTAATACGACCATCAATGAACGATGGCTATACTTTCAAAGGTGAGAAATTGGATATGGGAAATATTAAATCAGATGCAGAGCTTTGTAAGTTTCTTTTAAGCCCAGATAACTCAGACATATTTTTAGCCGTTGAAGAGGCTCTTAGCATAAATAAACGATAATGCCTAAAGTTAGTGCGAGGAAATTAATATATGATACTGCTAGAAAATCTAATATACTTATAAGCGGCGGAAGTCAAAACGTAAGGGTAATAGATATGGTGTCAGCAATTAATGATGCCTACGAGATAGTAGTAGAAAATAATATTAAACTTGCAGATACTAACTCCTTCATAAGGGAAAACCTAAGAAAGCTTGAAGTAAAGAATTATAGTTTAGAGTTAGAGAAAAAGGACGGGTACTATTTTGCAAAATACCCAGACAATTTATACAAACGCTTAAACCATGTAGCACAAGTAACATGCAAAGATTGCGATGGGGTAAGCAAGATTATTGTTCCTAGAATAGTGCAATCAGACGACCTGCACGATGCCAGAAAGAACCCATACAGAAAAGCAGATTTTGCATGGGAGCAACTTATAATGGACGAGGCTGGCGACGGGCTTTACGTGTACACAGACGATAGCTGTGTTGAAGTAAATAGCCTTAAAATAGACTACTACAGGACTATAAATTACATACAAGCCCCAAGTTTATTAGAATGTGCAGACTATCAATATAGAAACTACGACGACGAACTAATAATAAAAGACATAGATTTCGACCTTGATAATACTTATATTAGTAGAAAGGTAACAGACGTGGCGGCATTATTAATTGATGTTGATACAAGAGATACAGAAGGAACAAACTTAAAATTACAAAAGCTATTACAAGTAAACAACATAATATAAAAACTATAAAAAATGGCAGATAAATTATACGCTAGAGCCGAAGAGACAAGACACTTAGTTACGGCGGGCAACGTGGGGTTTGTTCCAGCAGGAACTGACCTATACAAATTGTTCAGAACTGGTGATAAGTTTAAGAAAAAATATAATGTAGGAATTGGACAACTTGTTATGTGGTCAGCAGACCCAACATGTAGCACTGTACCTACTACATTAGATCCAGCAACACTAACTATTGCAGAACTTCCATCTATTAAAATAGGTGTAGGAGTAGATATGGATGGAGATGGTTTAGTAGACGCTATTAGAAGTATTAGCCCTCTTGACTTACAAGGATGTACCATAGATGCACTTGATGCAACAGGTCCACAATGTGCTGTCCCACAAATTAAAGCAATTTACCCTGAGTGTGTAAGCTGTGATGCTATCAGTGCAAGAGTAAGAGTGTATGACCAAGATTCTATTAACTTCAGTGAACACGCACTAAAAGCGTTCCATGAGTTTACAGCTACTTATGTTCCAGATTGCTCATCTTGTGAAGACTGTCCTAAGACAGTTACATGTGATGAAGTAGTTTGTGGACTTGTAGACGCACTTAATAATGACACAGATTTCAAAATTGACGGAGAACCATACCCACACTATTATAATACAGGAGTAGAAAGACCTTTCAAAGCGTTTAAACTTTGGAATAAATTTGATGCTTACTGTATAGCACCTAACCCTGGTACAGAGTGTAAAGAGTGTAATAGTATTGCAGCCCTTACTACTTTCACAGTAAATGGTGTAAATTACCCATTTGAATTGGTTAACCCATCAGACAACACACAAACACTTTTGGTACAGTTGGAAACAGCCGTGGATGTAATTAACCAGAAGTTTAGTGAAACAATTGGAGTACACGGTGGATTTGCATTTATTAGCAGGGGCCAAGGAACTTGTTGTCCGTTACAGTTGTTTGTTACGACTTGTGATCCTACTTTTGCAATTGCAGGTTTGACACCTTGCCCAGATACAATTAACCCATTTGCATCTTTCACACCACCAACAACTTGTAAGCAGTGTGGAACTACTGCAACACCAGTTCCAGCAACTTGCGGTATTGGAGTATTTGTAAGACCTGACACTACACCTTGTAATTGCTGGGATTTAGAAAGACCAAGCCAATTCTTAGGTAGATGGGTGGAAATAGATTTAATCTCAGGCTCAGGTAATGATAACACACCTAAGTACAGTAAGAAAGCTACTCTATTAGAAGGCCAAGTTGCCAGTGGATTTGGCTCTGAAATTCAGTACTTAGAGTATGCTAACAATATAGAGGCTATAGGCTTTGAAGGTTTCCAATATGATTTAGGTAACGACGAAGAAGGGTGGCAAGGTCTTCCAAGAAAGTCAAGTAGAATTAGAAATGCAATTACAGCGGATTGTAATAAGTCTTATTGTTCATACTACCTAAGACACAGAGCACAAACAGAGTACGGTCCACACAGAAACTTTATAAACAAGTTACTTGATGGTTTCATACATGTGCCACAAAATGACACAGTAACAAAAACAGCAATAGAGGCATTGTTTGCTAAGTTTGTAGAATTAGTTCCACAGACTTGTAAAGTTCTTACTACAGCAACTTGCCCATAAGATACCCTTCTTTCTAATCCATCTTAATCACTGATTTAGGGGCGGCGTAACACAATGCCCCTTTTTCTAAAAATAAACACAATGGCAAAACCTTTAATTAATAAGACTAAATCAGGAATACCCCAAAGAGAGTTATCCTTAGCTTTAGCTGAAGCCACTAAATGTGGGGGTTGTGGAATAGAGTGCGAATGTTTTGGGTATCTATCTTTACCTAATTGGATCTCCGCAACAGGAGAAAGACAAGATGGTTATGTACTATACATAGTAGACGGGGCACCAAAAATAGCAACTAAAGCAGCAGCTGAGGCAGAAATACAAGGTTACAAAGACCTTTAAAATAAAACTATGAAGGAAATTACAAAAGATTGCGCTTGCATAAAAAAGGAAGTGCAAGCATTTGATTTTTCTCTTAATACTTATGACTGTAAGACTATTATAGCTACGGATTTAACTAATTGGATGGACGGGGATGGTTACCAAATACCAGAAAACTACACGGTAACCATTACCCTACCAAACCAAGCAAAAGTAGATGTAAACTTTAAAGGAGGTAGCACTACTAAAATAAGCTCTAAAGAGTTATCAGGACAAGAATGTTTATTGGACGGTATTTACTGTTTTAGGGTAGAAAGTTGTGGATACTCTTATAGTAGAAATAAAGCAATAGTTTGCACACTTAGGTGCAAGTTAGATAACTTAATAAGTAAATCAGACGACTACGAAGAAATAACTAAGCTATCAAACATGATAGATCTTATTGAAGTAGACGCAGAAATGGGGCGGGAACTCAACGCCAAAGAATTGTTCAAAATAGTGGACAAAGAGTTAGACAGACATAGTTGTACCTGCACCTGTAGGTAATCAAAAACAAAATACACACAATGGCAAACATAGTAAGTTGTTGCAGTTGCTTTGGCAATACTGTAACATTAAACAATTGTACTAATCCTACTCCCACACCCTGTGGAGGTTGTCTTACATTAGGACGCATAGTAGTGGGATGTGAAAATAGTATTGCGCCTTGCGATACAAGTAGTACATTGAAAGTACCTTTCGATTGTTTTTGTTTTCCATGCGCCACACCAAAATTTAAAATTCTTAACCAGAGTAGTATTAAATATGCTACCGTTGTGTCAATAGACAAAACTGGGGTTGTTATCCAACCTGACGGTACTGGCGTAGCTAACTCTAAAGTTGAGATAGCTTTTAAAGCAGTATGTGAAGATGGCTGCGACACAAAATCAGATTATGGAAGCGTAGTAATATACCTTAAAGATGTATGTAAGGGTGTGCTGTGCACAGACACACAAGAGTGTAACCAATGTACTGGAAATTGTGATGAAGTAACTATAGACTTATCCGCAACAAGACCTTTATTAGATACTGAGGTAAATACTTCAGGATTTGACATTTAACATAAAAGAAATAAAATGAACTATACAAGCCCTTCCCCAGCAAATGTTGGGTTAAATGGAAACCAAACTACATGGTGGATACCTGCCAGAAATTTAAGTACAAAGGCCGCAGACAACGTAGTTGTCACAGTTACAGTTAGCCCCACTACAGGACTTGCTCCTGTGACGTATTTAGCAGACGTAGGCACGTTTAATTTTACCACAGGCAAGTGGAATGTAGGTAAGCTTGCTCCAGGTGCTGTAAAATGGCTTAAAATAGTCACAAGTGTGTCTGATATAGGTTTAGCACCTTGGACGATTACGAGTGTTATTACAGGGGACGGCATAGATGTAAACAATGTTAATAATACTTTAGTACAAACGCTTACAAGTGTAGTTTGTGACCCAACAGCGGGGGCAAATGACAGCCTTAATTTATATTCAACTATTAATGTATCTAATAATGACCAAGCGTGTAATTATGGAGTAACAGAGTGGAGGTTGGATACTTCTTCAGTTACAAATAGTGTCAGCTATAATTGGGATACATTAACAGGTATTGGAAATTTCACACACGTTGACCCTACTTTACCTATTACAGGTAAGTACACTATTTGGTGTAATCCAGGTACTGGGTTCGTAGAAGTTAGTGGGCCAGCTAATTTTAGTCTTATACCACTTATAGAAAATAAAAATATATTTAATCATGTTCCTTATTTTATACAAGGTTCTGATTTAACACCTGATGAAATATCTATATTACAAGCACAATATCCGAGTATAACAGGTATAGCAGATGTTTGTTGGAATATAATCAGAAATGGAGATGGGGTACTGACAGGAGGAATACCAGTAGATTGCAGTGAGGAGCAAGATACTCGCACATTTTTTGAGTGTACCACAGAACCTTGCTCTATAACAAACCCTTGTTCATCTTGCCCACAAAGCTATTTACCAGACGATGTATACACATCAGTAATGGATGCAGTAAACCACGAGCCTGAATTAGGAGATACAATATTCTTACAACATCCAACAGGCCATAGCATACACAAATGGGATGGTAGTATGTGGGTTAGAAGTGAATGTGGATGTGTTAGTTATTTAAGTCCTTATCCAACAGCAATAACAGTTACAGGAGGGGCTACCAAGACAGTTACAATTACAATGTCTGAAGGACCTCCTTTAACAACTACATTCACGGATTTAAACACAAACACAAATACTACTTACACATTAGTGCCAAATGCAGGTAATACAGCATTTGATTTAGTAGATAATAACAATAATGTAGTTAGCACTATTACTTTCCCAATTACTAACTGCCAATCCTTAAACTTTGCATTGACAGAAAGCTTAGGAGGTCCAGGTGATCAAGTATTTCTTTATGTAGATGGCATTGATAACACAAGCCCGCTATGGGATACGTGGGTGTGGCAATATGCATTAAGCTATCAATATGATGGAACAGCAACATGGGTAGATGCACAAACAGGAGGAAGTAGCTATACTATAGCTACAGATGACACATCAGTAAGAGTAGTTTTAACAAATGGTACTTGTGTTTATTATTCTAATGTATCTGGTTACTATCCATCAATAGCTGGTGATAATTGGGGGACACAAGTAATACAACATGCGCCTACAAGTATGTCTTCAGGAGATGGAACTTCTTCTGATCCTTTATTTGTATGTCCTGATATAACTTTAGATGTGTTACCACAAATATCTGAAATAAATAATATATATACATTAACCGTAAACGGTATAGACAATACAAGTCCTCTTTGGGATACATGGGTATGGCAATATTCAAATAAATATGATATAGGAACTAACTTAAATACTAACCCTGTATGGATTGATGGTCATACAGGCGAACTTACATACTCACAGGGAGGCGATGACTTAGTAGTAAGAGTTGTACTAATAAATGGTACTTGTGTTTACTGTTCTAATCAAAGCGGATATATACCATCAGTAATACCAAAAGTAGGTACAGATATTAGCGTTACTTATTCCCCACATTCACATTTTGAAATAGGATATGTTTTAGACACACCTATAAGATTAGAAGCATTTAATTATTCATACGGAAATGAAGTATTTCCTATTATAACAGGAGCAGGAGACATTACTAATCCATCAACAGTAGCTTACTCTCCTAATAGTTTTACATTTCAAAAAATGAATGATACTCCTCCATATTTTACATTTACTGATGTACAAGTTGGCGAAGACCCATCATCATCAGATTTAAAATATGTAATTAATTTATTACCATCAGAAACTTATGCTTCTATAAGAATAAAGTATTCAGTAAGTGGAGTTGATTATTATAGTAATATTGTAACGTTTTATGCTGTATAAAATTAATTTCCCACAAAAGTGGAGTCCGTTAAATAACGAGTAAAATAAAAATATGTCAGAACAAAATAGACATTTAGCTAATATAGCTTTGCATACTAAAAATACGTGGAATAAACTTTGCGAACTTGTAGAATCATTTACTCCTATATCTTTCACAGTAACAGGAGCTAATTGTGATGGAGGGGACCTACTTATCAAATGAGGAATATTATAAATATTCACAAATATATCCAAACATAAAGAAATCAGACTGGGATATACGAACTCAATTTAAAACAAATGTCAAAGAGTACGGAGGCCATAAACTTGATATACAATTTGGCGAAAAGGGGGTAAAAGTGTAGTGTATTTTAATTTTCAGTCTTAATCAAACAAAAATTAATTAAATTGATTAGTGAAATTCAGTCTATATTTTCTGACTTTAAAGAAATATTAAAGTACAGTTTAAAAAACGTATTAATAATACTCTTAGCATTAGCTCTATTATTTCTATCGTGGCAGTACATTTCAGCCACAAAAGCTTTTTACACCAAAGAAACACAATATAAAGCAATGTGCGACTCTCTGTTACAGGAAAGGGGGAAACAAATATTTGAAACAGAATTAGCTTATAATAAAAGTTTAGCGGATATTAGAGATAAAAATAAAGAAGAAATTATTACATACTACAGAGATATAATAAGTAATTTCAGAACATTGTCTAACGCTCAAAAAAGTTTGAGATGAAAACATACATAATCTACTTACTAATACCTGTTGCTTTAGTCTTGTTTGCGCAAACAACTTCTAAGAAAGAAGTTGTGGTGAAACAAGTACAAACATACAACATAAATTCCCTTGTAAGTGAAAGTGAAGCTATAAAACAACAAATATTACAAGACACAAAAGTTTTTAAAACGCAAGTAGATAGTATAAAGGAGATTACAAAAAATTACTTACAAGAAATAAAAAATACAGAAAAATATACTAACTTTTCATCAGACGCAGTAGAAGTAAGCATAGTAAAAGAAAGGAGAGGAGGAAGCTAACAATTGATAAAATAAAAATAAAGAATAATGTCTAAATCTTGTAAACCAATACTATTAAATAACACACTTTGTAATTGTGTAACGGCAGTTACTTCAGCAGGTGCATACGGGGTAGCTTCTCCCTTATATCCTACAACAGCATCTTTAAACGCACTACATACTGTACAGTACGAGGACAGAATAGTAATGTATAAAAGAACAGCTGCAGGATGGACAGAAGTACAAAACTATGAAATAGGAGGGACAACAGATACAGATACAAGTATAAGATTTGTACAAGCACTTCCTACAGGAGAATGGGAGTGGGAAATAGTAAATGTAATTACAAACACAGTACTTAGTAC
>ERZ1645192.1483-NODE-1483-length-19516-cov-15.481219_pt1 | contig 19516 bp, 15 predicted proteins | sample MGYA00575354_ERZ1645192 | MGnify/ENA primary metagenome ERZ1645192 (study PRJEB40844, sample SAMN11349763) | freshwater sediment metagenome | isolation source: river sediment | host: Sediment | place: India: Faizupur Khadar , New Delhi | collected 2017-02-21 ... | reverse complement strand
GCCAGGAGAACCCGCTGTCGGTCATCATCTCGGCCAAGTTCGACCAGGTGCAAAAGCACCTGACGCTGACTGGTCACGTGTATTCGCCGGCCATCTTCGTGATGAACAAGGGCGCCTTCGACAAGCTCAGCGCCGCCGACAAGCAGGCCTTCATCGACGCCGCCAGGGAAGGCACCAAGGCCAACCGCGCGCGCGTGGACGAGGACGATGCCAAGGGCGTGGCCGACCTGCGCGCCAAGGGCATGACGGTGATCGACACCATCGACAAGGCCAAGTTCGTTTCCGCCCTGGCGCCGGTCAACGCCCAGTTCGAGAAGGACTTCGGCAAGGCCAACCTCGACCGCATCCGCGACTACAAGTGAACCGGCGGCGATCGACCGGATCGTCCGCTCCCACGTTATTGATTTGATAGCATCCGGCGCCCGCTGCACAACGCAGACGGGCGCTTTTATTTGAGTGCACGCACCATGAAAGCGTTCATCCTCGTACTGGAAAGCTGGACCACCCGCATCGCCATGATGCTGGCCTGCCTGATGCTGGCCGTTGCCGCGGCGCTGGGGGTGTTCCAGATCTTCACCCGCTTCGTGCTGGAGCAACCAGCCGAATGGAGCGAGGTGCTGATCCGCTTCTCGCTCATCTGGATGGTGTTCCTCGGCATCCCCATGGCCTTCCGCCAGGGCGCCATGGTGAGCGTGGACGCGCTCTACCGCGCCGTGCCCACCGGCGCCAAGCGGGTGCTTGATCTCGTGGTGGCGCTGGCGGCGCTGACGCTGATGCTGATCGTGCTGTGGTGGGGCTGGGACTACGCCGTGCGCGGCCGGGTGCAGACCATGGCCGGGCTGGAATCGCTGTCGATGTTCTGGGCATACATCGCGCTGCCGGTGGGGGCGACGTTCTCGCTGCTGGGCATCGTCGCCAACTATCTGGACCCACGCCGCATGGAACTGGAGACCGCGCAATGACTTCCGCCATGCTGATCACCATGGTGCTGGGCTTTGCGCTCAGCGTCTCGGTCGCGGTGTCGATCGGGCTGGCCTCGATCGTCGGCATCCAGGCCAGCAACGCCCACATGCTGATCTCCGCCAAGGAGATGTTCAACGCCATCAACAAGTTTCCGCTGGCGGCCATCCCGTTCTTCATCCTGGCCGGCAACCTGATGGAAACCGGCGGCATCTCGCGTCGTCTGGTCGAATTTGCCAAGAGCCTGGTGGGCGGCGTGCAGGGCGGCCTGCCCATGACCTGCGTGCTGACCTGCATGATCTTCGCCGCCGTCTCGGGCTCGTCGGTGGCCACGACCTTTGCCATTGGCGCCATCCTGATCCCGGCGCTCATCAAGCACGGCTACCCCACCACCTGGGCGGCCGCGCTGCAGGCCACCAGCGCCGAGCTGGGGGTGATCATCCCGCCCTCGATCCCCATGATCCTGTTCGGCGTGTCGGCCGAAGTCTCGATCGGTGAGCTGTTCATCGCCGGCTTCGGCCCTGGCCTGCTGATTTCTGGCGCGCTGATGCTGTTCGTCTGGCTCTACTGCAAGTGGAAGGGCTGGGGCAAGAACGACGGCGATGGCCGCCTGGGCTTGTTCGCCGCCACGCGCCAGGCGGCCTGGGCGCTGCTGATGCCGGTGATCATCCTGGGTGGCATCTACGGCGGCATCTTCACGCCCACCGAGGCCTCGGCCGTGGCGGTGCTGTACGCACTCGTCGTGGGCATGCTGATCTACCGCGAGATCGGCGTGAAAGACCTGTATGTGACGCTGCGCAAGTCGGTGGTGTCGTCGGCGGTGATCATGTTCATCATCGCCAACGCCGGCCTGTTCGCCTTCCTGATCACCCGCGCCGGCGTGCCCGAAGCCATCGGCCACTGGCTGGAACAGGTGCTGCAGAACCCCGCCCTGTTCCTGCTGGGCGTGAACGCGGCGCTGTTCGTGATCGGCATGTTCATCGAGACCAGCGCCGCCATCATCGTGCTGGCGCCGATCCTGGCGCCGGTGGCGCAGCGCTTCGGCATCGACCCGGTGCACTTCGGACTGATCATGGTGGTCAACCTGGCGCTGGGCATGATCACGCCGCCCTTCGGCGTCAACCTGTTCGCGGCCTGCACCGTGGCGCGCGTGTCGCTGGACAAGATCATCCGCCACCTGGTGCCCTTCGTGGGCGTGGTGCTGGCTTGCCTGATGGTGATCACCTACGTGCCGGCGCTGTCGCTGGCGCTGCGCGATCTGGTCTACCGCTAGAATCACGTGGTCAGGAGAGAGCGCCCGCAGTCCGGGCGCCGCCGAAGGCCGAACGCTCAGGCAAAAGGACTGGCACACATGATTCTGCTGGAGAGAGGCCGCCGCCCACACTGGCGGCCCACCGAAGGGGCAAGACCGGCGCGCCGGATCGAATCTCTCAGGTAAAGAGGACAGCAGGGTTCCAGGCGGGGCGCGCGCGCCCGGCCGATGCCCCCCAACGCATTCCAGGAGCCCCGCCCATGTCCACCGACACCCCCCTGCTCAAGACCCCGCTGCACGCCCTGCACACCGAACTGGGCGCCCGCCTGGTGCCCTTTGCCGGCTACGAAATGCCCGTGCAGTACGCGGGCGGGCTGATCGCCGAGCACCGCCACACCCGCGAGGCCGCCGGCCTGTTCGACGTCTCGCACATGGGCCAGCTGCGGCTGGTTGGCGCCGATGCCGCTGCCGCGCTGGAAACGCTGATGCCGGTCGACGTGCTGGGCCTGGGCGTGGACCGGCAGCGCTACGGCCTGCTGCTGTCGGACGAAGGCAGCATCCTGGACGACCTGATGTTCGTCAACCGCGGGGACCACCTGTTCTTGATCGTCAACGGCGCCTGCAAGCAGGCCGACATCGCCCACATCCAGGCGCGCATCGGCGACCGCTGCCGGGTCGAACCGATGCCCGAGCAGGCGCTGCTGGCCCTGCAGGGCCCGCAGGCGGCGCGGGTGCTGGAGCGTCTGGTGCCGGGCGTCGGCGCGCTGGTGTTCATGACCGGCGGCGCCTTTGCGTGGCAAGGCGCGCCGCTGTACATCACGCGCAGCGGCTACACCGGCGAGGACGGCTTTGAAATCTCGCTGCCCGGCGATCGCGCCGAGGCCTTCGCCCGCGCCCTGCTGGCGCAGCCCGAAGTGCAGCCGATCGGCCTGGGCGCGCGCAATTCGCTGCGCCTGGAAGCCGGCCTGTGCCTGTACGGCAACGACATCGACACCACCACCACCCCGGTGGAGGCCGGCCTGAACTGGGCCATGCAGAAGGTGCGCAAGGGCGGCGGCGCGCGGGCCGGCGGCTTTCCGGGCGCGGCGCGCGTCCTGGCCCAGCTCGACGGCACGCAGCCGGTGGAGCGCCAGCGCGTGGCCCTGATGGCCAGGCAGCGCGTGCCGGTGCGCGAGCCGGCCGAGCTGCGGAACCTGGACGGTCAGACCATCGGCCAGGTGACCAGCGGCCTGCTCAGCCCGATGCTCGACAAACCCATCGCCATGGGCTACGTGCGGCCGGGTTACGCCCCCGTGGGCACCGAGCTGTTCGCCATGGTGCGCGGCAAGCCAGTGCCGATGGAAGTCGTGGCCACGCCCTTCGTGCCGACGCGGTACCACCGCGGTTGATTCGATCAAAACCCGCCGCAGCGCCCGCGCGGCCTGCGCCAGCAACTCACTTTTCAGGAGCACCCATGAGCCTCAAGTACACCGAAGACCACGAATGGCTGAAGATCGAGGGCGACATCGCCACCGTCGGCATCACGACCCACGCGCAGGACGCGCTGGGCGACGTGGTGTTCGTCGAGCTGCCCGAGATCGGGCGCGGCTATGCACAGAAGGACACGGCCGGCGTGGTCGAGAGCGTCAAGGCCGCGGCCGACGTCTACATGCCGGTCAGCGGCGAGGTGGTGGAAGTCAACGAGGCCCTGCGCGATGACCCGAGCCTGGCCAACAGCGACCCACAGGGCGCCGGCTGGTTCTTCAAGGTTCGGCTCGCCGAGCCGGCGCAGGTGGCGGCGCTGATGGACGAGGCCGCCTACACGGCGTTTAGCGCCGGCTGACCCGATTGCAAGCCAGATCGGCTGCTCGCGCTTGTCTGACGTGCGCGAGCAGCTTCTTTTTTTGAAGCAAATTCCCTTGCCCCATGAGCCACTCCACCCTGCCCGAACTGGAACACCCCGGTGAATTCATCGCCCGCCACATCGGCCCCAGCCCGGCCGAGGAGGCGCACATGCTGTCGGTCATCGGCGAGGCCTCGCGCCAGGCGCTGATCGACTCGATCCTGCCGCCGGACATCGCGCGCCGCGCGCCGATGGACCTGCCGCCGGCCTGCACCGAAGCCGAGGCGCTGGCCGAGCTGAAGGCCATGGCCAGCCGAAACCAGCATCGGATGAAGAGCTTCATCGGCCAGGGCTACTACGGCTGCCACCTGCCGGGCGTGATCCTGCGCAACATCCTGGAAAACCCCGCCTGGTACACCGCCTACACACCGTACCAGGCCGAGATCAGCCAGGGCCGCATGGAGGCGCTGGTCAACTTCCAGACCATGGTGTGCGACCTCACCGGCATGCCGATCGCCAACGCCTCCATGCTCGACGAAGCCACCGCCGCCGCCGAGGCCATGACGCTGGCGCGCCGCTCGGTCAAGGCCAAGGGCAACGCCATCGTGGTGTTCGGTGACGCGCACCCGCAGACCATCGAGGTGCTGCGCACGCGCGCCGCGCCGCTGGGCCTGACGGTCAAGCTCGCCAGCTCGGCCGCCGAGTGGGACGCCGCCATCGCCGCCGACGACTACTTCGCCGCCCTCATCCAGTACCCGGCCAGCAGCGGCTGGCTGATGGACTGGAGCGGCGAGGCGGACAAAATCCACGCCCGGGGCGCGGCCGCCATCTTCGCGGCCGACCTGCTGGCGCTCACCTTGCTCAAGACCCCGGGCGAGATGGGCGCCGACATCGTGGTCGGCAGCACGCAACGCCTGGGCATGCCGATGGGCGCCGGCGGCCCGCACGCGGCCTACATGGCCTGCCGCGACGACTACAAGCGCTCCATGCCCGGCCGGCTGGTCGGCGTCAGCGTCGACACGCACGGCAACCCGGCCTATCGCCTCGCGCTGCAGACGCGCGAGCAGCACATCCGCCGCGAAAAGGCCACCAGCAACATCTGCACCGCCCAGGTGCTGCCGGCGGTGATCGCCAGCATGTACGCGGTCTACCACGGCCCGCAAGGGCTCAAACGCATCGCCGAGCGCACGGCGCGCCTGACCGCCATCCTGAAAGCCGGCCTGGCGCAGCTCGGCTTCACGCACGGCCACCACGACAGCGCCTTCGACACGCTCAGCCTGAAGACCGGCGATGCTACTGATTCAATAGCTGCTCGCGCTGTCCAGATGGGCGCCAACCTGCGAAAAGCCTGGGATACCCACCTGTGCGTGTCGCTCGACGAGACCAGCACCCGCGCCGACGTCGAGCTGCTGTGGCGCATCTTCGCCGGCGAGGGCAAGGCGCTGCCCGACTTCGCGGCGCTCGAAGGCAGCGCGCCCGATCTGATCCCGCCCGCGCTGCGCCGCACCAGCGCCTACCTGACGCACCCGGTGTTCAACACCCACCATTCCGAAACCGCCATGCTGCGCTACATCCGTCAGCTGTCGGACAAGGACCTGGCGCTGGACCGCAGCATGATCCCGCTGGGCAGCTGCACCATGAAGCTCAACGCCACCAGCGAGATGATCCCCATCACCTGGCCGGAGTTCGCCCACATCCACCCGTTCGCCCCGGCCGATCAGCGCCAGGGCTATGCCGAGCTCGATCGCCAGCTGCGCCGCTGGCTGTCGTCCATCACCGGCTACGCCGACGTCAGCCTGCAACCCAACGCCGGCAGCCAGGGCGAATACGCCGGCCTGCTGGCCATCCGCGCCTACCACGCCGCGCAGGGCCAGGGCCAGCGCGACATCTGCCTGATCCCGGCCAGCGCGCACGGCACCAACCCGGCCAGCGCCATGATGGTGGGCATGCAGGTGGTGGTCACCAAGTGCGACGACAACGGCAACGTCGACCTGGCCGACCTGCAGGCCCAGTGCGAAAAGCACTCGGCCCGCCTGGCCTGCGTGATGATCACCTACCCCAGCACGCACGGCGTGTTCGAGACCCAGGTGCGGCGCCTGTGCGAGATCGTGCACCAGCACGGCGGCCGCGTGTACCTGGACGGCGCCAACCTGAACGCCATGGTCGGCCTGGCCGCGCCGGGCGAGTTCGGCGGCGACGTCAGCCACCTGAACCTGCACAAGACCTTCTGCATCCCGCACGGCGGCGGCGGCCCCGGCGTCGGCCCGGTGTGCGTGGTGCAGGACCTGGTGCCCTACCTGCCGGGCGCCGGCACGGTGGGCGCCGTCAGTGCCGCGCCGCTGGGCAACGCCGCCGTGCTGCCGATCTCGTGGATGTACATCCGCATGATGGGCGCCGACGGCCTCAGGCACGCCACCGAAACCGCCATCCTGAACGCCAACTACATCAGCCGCCGGCTGGCCGGCCACTACCCGACGCTGTACGCCAGCGCCAACGGGCATGTGGCGCACGAATGCATCCTGGACCTGCGTGGCTTCAAGGACAGCAGCGGCGTGATGGCCGAGGACGTGGCCAAGCGCCTGGCCGACTACGGCTTTCACGCGCCGACGCTGTCCTTCCCGGTCGCCAACACGCTGATGGTGGAGCCCACCGAAAGCGAGAACCTGGCCGAGCTGGACCGCTTCATCGACGCCATGATCGCCATCCGCGAGGAAATCCGCCATGTCGAGACCGGCACCTGGCCGCGCGAGGACAACCCGCTGAAGAATGCCCCGCACACCGCCGCCAGCCTGCTGCGGGGCGACTGGTCGCACCCCTACCCGCGCGAAGTCGGCGCCGCGCTGGCGCAGCAGGCGCCGGGCAGCGTCAAGTACTGGCCGCCGGTCGGGCGGGTGGACAACGTCTACGGCGACCGCAACCTGTTCTGCAGCTGCATCCCGGTCGAGGATCTGGCTTGAGTGTCCAGGCGTCTTGAGGGATGGCGACGATGTCCAGCGAAAACCTGAAACCGGACAAACTGGCCGTCCTGATCGACGCCGACAACACCACGGCCACGTGCGCGCAGGATCTGCTGGAGGAGATCGCCAAATACGGCATTGCCAGCGTCAAGCGCATCTACGGCGACTGGAGCAGCCCCGCGCTCAACGGTTGGCGAAGCGTCCTGCTCAAGCACGCGCTGGTACCGATCCAGCAGTTCGCCTACACGAAGGGCAAGGACGCCACCGACATGGGGCTGATCATCGATGCGATGGACCTGCTCTACAGCGGCCACTTCGACGGCTTTTGCCTGGTGTCGAGTGACAGCGATTTCACCCCGCTGGCCTCGCGTATCCGAGCGTCGGGGCGCGTGGTCTATGGTTTCGGCAGAGAAAAAACGCCCGAGGCATTCAGACAAGCCTGCGACAGGTTCTTCTATATTGAAAACCTCGGTGAAGCCGAAAAACCAAAGAACGACACCGACGCCGCGTCAGCCACTGCCCTGACCATCAACCAGCCAGGCACCGCCAAGCCTGCCGCCAAGCCGAGGCAGATGGACGCCGCGACCAGAAGCCTGTTATACAAATCGATCAAGGACGCCACCGACGAAGCCACCGGCTGGGCCTTCGTCGGCAAGATCGGCAACGTCATCAGTGAAACGCGGCCGGATTTCGACTCGCGCAGCTACGGTTATGCCAAGCTGTCCGGCATGTTGCGCGACTTGCGAGGTCTGCAATTTCGCACCGACGAAGCCAATCGCATGTACTGTCGGAAAGTCCCCTTCGGCGATCTCATCAAGCTGCTGGACGAAGCCTTCAGCAAGTTCAAGAGTTCCAAAGGCTGGGCGAATCTGGATGTGGTGGGCAAATACGTGAAGCCGCGCTGGGACTGGGAGGAATACGGGTTTGATAGCTTTCCCGACCTGCTGGGCAAGGTGGATCACGTCGAAATCGCCAACGACAGCATGCGCATGCAGGCGCCCATTCCGTCATGACACTGACTTCCGCCAGCCCATCCCGAGCGTGACACCACTCACCGTCCGGCGCGTCGACTACCGCGCCACCGCCGACCGCGCCCCGCTGATCGAACTGCTGGACGGCTATGCGCGCGACCCGCTGGGCGGCGCCACGCCGCTGGCCCAGGAGGTGCGCCAGCGCCTGTGCGACGACCTGGCGGCGCACCCGCTGGCGGCCAGCTTCATCGCCTGGCGCGACGGCCAGGCGCTGGGCCTGGCCAACACTTTTCTCGCCTATTCGACCTTCAAGGCGCGCCCGCTGCTGAACGTGCACGACCTCGCGGTGCGCGCCGACAGTCGCGGTCGCGGCATCGGTCAGGCGCTGCTGGCGGCGTGCGAGGCCCATGCGCGCGAGCAGGGCTGCTGCAAGCTGACGCTGGAAGTGCTGTCGGGCAACACCCGGGCGCTGCGCAGCTACGACCGCTTCGGCTTCGCGCCCTACGTGCTGGACCCGCGCGAAGGCCAGGCGCTGCTGATGCAGAAGTGGCTGTGAGCTGAGGCGCGCGCGACCGCACCCTGGGGCGCGGTCGCCACCGCCGTTCAGTAGTCCACCCTGAACAATTCCGTTCTCAGCAGCAGACACGCCGGTGATCGACCTGCTCGGCAATCAGCGCGGCGATGAGCGTCTGCAAGGCCAGCCCGAATCGAGCGCAATAAAGCCGCAGCGCGGCCAGGATCAGGCGCAGGTTGTGCCCCGCGCCGCACATCACCGCATGAAGGGCATCGCCAAGTTGCCCCTTGAGCGGATTTCTGGCCAGCCTGCCGTCCATCTTCATGTGCCCGATCATTGGCTCGATGGCGCTCCTGCGTTTGATCATCGCCTTGAGCGCCTTGGTGATGCCGCGCTTCTGGCCCGAACGCAGAATGCGCACGCCTTCAACCTCCACACCCCGATAGCCCTTGTCCACGATGGCCGTGGCAGGCAGCCTGTCGGTGCCGGTGAGGATGCCCACCTGCTCCAGCGTCTCGGCCAGGGTATGGCCATCGTGGGGGTTGCCCGGCATGGAACGCATGCCCACCACCAGGCCTTCCTTCAGCGTGGTGGCGATGCTGACCTTGACGCCAAACTCGTAGGGCGTTCTGGCCTTGCCCTTGCTGATGCACTCCACCTCGGGCGCATGCAGGGCGTACAGCTTGCTCTTGTCCTTGGGTGCCTGGGTCAGGATGCGAGCAGTGCGCTCAAGCAGCTCCTGGACCTTGGCCTGGGCCGCTTCGGGCAACAGGTGCAACTGGCGGGCCACCTCGCGGTGCACGCGGCCCACGCGGGTGCGCAGCGTGCGCACCGCCTTGTTCATGCGCTTGAACTGCCTGGCGTGGGCGTAGCGCCCGATCTGGGCGGCCAGGCGCGGTGCCACGCGGTTGTAGTTCTGACGCAGCTGCAGGCCGTGGTCCTGCGCGCGCCAGTCGGTGGCAGCCCACCGCCAGCGCTGGAGCGAAGGCATCGGCTACCTGGAGCGCGAAACCTTCGACGCCTTCCTGCAACTGCCCGCCCCGCAGCGCAAGCTGATCCGCGAAGTGATCCTGACCTTTGCGCAGGTGCACCAGGACGCTTCAACCGACGACCAACCGGCGAGCTCCGCGCGGCTCACGCCATCAAAAAGATAGCTGCTCGCGCTTGTCCAGCAAGCGCCAGAGGCCGAAAAGGCTCTGATTTTCTGGGCGTGGCGGGGCCAACCCGCACGTTCAGCCTTCAGTCATCCAGCCGCACCGACCAGCGCGCATCCCAGTCCGCGCGGCGCTGCTCGTCCAGCGCGCGCCGCTCGCGCTTGGTGGGTCGGCCGTGGGCAAGGGCCAGCGCCGGCTCGGGCGCCAGGCGGCGCGCGGTGGCGGCCTGCTCGCGGGCGGCGATGCTGGCCGGCGTTTCGGCGTACAGCTGCTGCGCCACCGGCGCCGGGCCGCGTTGGGCGCTCAGGGCGCGCACCACCACCTCGCGCCGCACCGGGCCCTGGCGCAGCGTGACCACATCGCCGGCCTTGAGCTCGCGCGCGGGCTTGACGTCGCTGCCGGCCACCTGCACGCGGCCGCGCTCGATCTCCTGCACGGCCAGGGCGCGCGTCTTGTAGAAACGCGCGGCCCACAGCCATTTGTCGATGCGTTGTCGCTCCGGGGGGTCCGCCATCGGCGTGATTCTGCACGGCTTTGCGGGATCGCCAGGGCCGGCTGAGATACTCGCAAGCAATGCAGCACGGCACCCACCCCCACGGCCTGAGCGAGGACGAAGCACGCCACCGCCTGGCCGCGCACGGCCCCAACGCCATCGAGGACCGCGAGCGGCGCGGCCTGGCCGCCACGCTGGGCGAGGTGGCGCGCGAGCCGATGTTCCTGCTGCTGCTGGTGGCGGCGGCCATCTACCTGCTGGTGGGCGATCTGGGCGAGGGGCTGCTGCTGGGCGGCTTCGCGCTGTTGTCGGTGGGCCTGGTGATTTTTCAGCAGCGGCGCGGCGAGCGCGCGCTCGATGCCCTGCGCGAGCTGGCGACGCCGCACACGCGCGTGCTGCGCGCGGGCCAGGTGCGCCGCGTGGCCACGCGCGAGATCGTGCCGGGCGACTGGATCGTGCTGGGCGAGGGCGAGCGCGTGGCCGCCGACGCCGTGCTGCGCCAGGCCCAGTCGCTGACGGTGGACGAGTCCCTGCTGACGGGCGAATCGGTGCCGGTGCGCAAGCGGCCCTCGGACGCGGCGCTGGCCGCCGCCGCGGCCGGCCCGCCCGGTGGCGACGACCTGCCGCAGGTGTATGCCGGCACCCTGGTGACCACCGGCCACGGCCTGGCCGAGGTCAGCGCCACCGGCGGCGGCACGCAGGTGGGCCGCATCGGCGCGTCGCTGGCGGCGATCGAGCCGGCCGCGACGCCGTTGCAGCGCAGCCTGCGCCAGCTGGTGCGGCTGTTCGGCACGCTGGCGCTGGCCGGCAGCGGGCTGCTGGTGCTGTGGCACGGGCTGCGCGGCGGCGACTGGGTGCAGGGCCTGCTGGCCGGCATCGCGTTGGGCATGGCCATGCTGCCGGAGGAGTTTCCGATGGCGCTGACGGTGTTCCTGGCGCTGGGCAGCTGGCGGCTGGCCCGCATGCAGGTGCTGGCGCGCCACCCCGCCGTGGTCGAGGCCCTGGGCGCCGTCACCGTGCTGTGCGTGGACAAGACCGGCACGCTGACCGAAAACCGCATGGCGCTGCGCCGCCTGGTCACGCCAGAGGCCGACGTCACCGCACAAGCCGGGGCCCCGCTGCCGGAGCCGGTGCACCGGCTGCTGGAATACGCCATGCTGGCCTCGCGCCGCGGCAGTACCGACCCGATGGACCGCGCCCTGCTGACCCATGGCGACCAGGCGCTGAACGACACCGAGCACCTGCACCCCGACTGGCGACTGGAGCAGGAATACGCGCTGACACCCGAGCTGCTGGCGATGTCGCAGGCCTGGCTCGACGAATGCGGCCAGCGCCGCGTGGCCGCCAAGGGGGCGCCCGAGGCGGTGATCGAGCTATGCCACCTGCCGCCCACGTCGGCGGCCGACATCCTGGCCCAGGTGCGCCGGCTGGCCGACGCCGGTCTGCGCGTGCTGGCGGTGGCCGAGGGCAGCGCCGCCGGGGCAGCGCCGGCGACCGACCAACACGACTACGACTTCCGTTTTCTCGGTCTGGTGGGCTTCGAGGACCCGCTGCGCGCCAGCGTGCCGGCGGCCGTGGCGCAGGCCCGCGGCGCCGGCATCGCGGTGGCCATGATCACCGGCGACCACGCCGCCACCGCGCTGGCCATCGCGCGCCAGGCCGGCATCGACACGGCGGCCGGCGCGCTGACGGGCGAGCAGATCGCCGCGCTCGACGACGCCGCGCTGGCCGAGGCGGTGCGCCGCGTGCGGGTGTTCGCGCGCGTGCTGCCCGAGCAGAAGCTGCGCCTGGTCGAGGCGCTGCAGAGCCACGGCGAGACCGTCGCCATGACCGGCGACGGCGTCAACGACGCGCCGGCGCTGAAGGCCGCGCACGTCGGCATTGCCATGGGCGCGCGTGGCACCGACGTGGCGCGCGAGGCGGCCGACCTGGTGCTGCTGGACGAGGACTTCAGCCGCATCGTGGGTGGCGTGCGCATGGGCCGGCGCATCTTCGACAACCTGCGCAAGGTGATGCGCTACATCGTCGCCATCCACGTGCCGATCGCCGGGCTGGCGCTGCTGCCGGTGCTGCTGGGCCTGCCGCCCTTGATGCTGCCGGCCCACGTGGTGCTGACCGAGATGGTGATCGACCCGATCTGCTCGCTGGCCTTCGAGGGCGCGCCGGAAGACCCGCGCCTGATGCAGCGCCCGCCGCGCCATGCGCGCGAGGGCCTGGTCGGCTGGCCCATGCTGTTGCAGGGCGTCGTGCAGGGCGGCAGCGTGCTGCTGCCGACCTTGCTGGCCTACCTGCTGGCGCTGCGCGCGGGTCAGCACGCCGACGTGGCCCGCACCCTGGCCGTGGTCGGCCTGATGGCGGGCAATCTGCTGCTGGTGGCCGTCAACCTGAGCGCCGGCCTGGGCTGGCGCGCGCTGGCGGCACCGGGCGCGCGCCCCTTCTGGGTCGTCGCCGTCATCGCTACCTCGGTGCTGGCGCTGGCGATCGCCGCTCCCCCGGTGCGCGCCCTGCTGCGCTTTGGCCAGCCGCCGCTGGCCGAGCTGTGCCTGACCCTGATGGCGGTGGCGCTGGCAGTGGCCGCGGGCGCGCTGCTGAGCCGGGCGCTGGCGCAGCGCGGCACACGCAACGCCGCCTGACCGCGCCCCGCGCCGCGCCGGGCCCGCGCGCTACCATGCGCGCATGCCCGCCACGCTGTCGCCCGCCCCGCCCGCGCTGCCGCGCGACGCCACGCGCATCCTGGAGCTGGCGGCGCGCTCGATGTTCGAGCTGTTCGAGGGCGCCAGCGAAGGCATGCTGCTGGTCGACCGCGACGCGCGCGTGGTGTGGATCAACGACCCCTACCGGCGCTTTCTGCCGGCGCTGGGCTACGAGCGCGAGGAGGACTTCGTCGGCCACCCGGTGTCCGACGTGGTGCAGAACACGCAGATGCACCAGGTGCTGCGCACCGGCAAGCCGATGCTGATCGACCTGCTGAGCAACCGCGCCGGCACCTTCGCGGTCAGCCGCATTCCGCTGCGCGACGACGCCGGCGAGGTGATCGGCGCGCTGGGCATCGTGCTGTTCAACCAGACCTCGCACAACCTGCAGCCGCTGCTGGCCAAGTTCGCCCGCCTGCAGCAGGAGCTGGACGACGCCCAGCGCGAGCTGGCGGCGCAGCGCCGCCAGCAGGGCGACGGCCAGCGCCGGGCGCGCTACACGCTGGCCAGCTTCGTCGGCAGCAGCGCGGCGGCCAGCGAGGTCAAGCGCCAGGCGCGGCGCGCCGCGCTGTCGAGTAGCCCGGTGCTGTTGCTGGGCGAGACCGGCACCGGCAAGGAGCTGCTGGCGCACGGCATCCACGCCGCCTCGCCGCGCGCCGGCGGGCCGTTCGTCAGCGTCAACATCGCCGCCGTGCCGGACACGCTGCTGGAGGCCGAGTTCTTCGGCGTCGCCCCCGGCGCCTATACCGGCGCCGACCGCAAGGGGCGCGTGGGCAAGTTCCAGTTGGCCAACGGCGGCACGCTGTTCCTGGACGAAATCGGCGACATGCCCGCGCACCTGCAGGCCAAGCTGCTGCGCGCGCTGCAAGAGGGCGAGATCGAGCCGCTGGGCAGCAACCAGCTCATACCGGTGGACGTGCGCGTGCTGGCCGCCACCAGCCGCGACCTGCCGGCGCTGGTCAAGGGCGGGCAGTTCCGCGAAGACCTGTTCTACCGCCTGCACGTGCTGCCGTTGCGCGTGCCGCCGCTGCGGGCGCGGCGCGGCGACATACCGGCGCTGGTCGAGGCGCTGTATGAAGACCTGGCCCTGCGCAGCAACGCCGCCCCGCCCGAGCTGCTGCCCGACGCCCTGGCGCTGCTGGCCGCCCAGCCCTGGCGCGGCAACATCCGCGAGCTGCGCAACGTGCTGGAGCAGGCCGCCATGCGCAGCGACGGCCCCAGCATCAACGCCGCGCAACTGGCGCGGGTGCTGCAAGAGGCCGGGGTGGAACTGGCCGCGCCCGCCGCTGCGGCGCCCGTCTCGGGCGTGTCGGGCATTCAGGGCGAGGCGGATGCCGTGGAAGACGCCGACGCCAGCCTGCTGCGCCCCCTGGCCGAGCAGGTGGCCGCGCTGGAGCGCCGTGCCATTGCCGCCGCGCTGCACCGGCACCAGGGCAACAAGCTGGCGGCGGCGCGGGCGCTGGGCATATCGCGCGCCACGCTGTATGCCAGACTCATGGAAAACCCTGAATAATCAATAGACAATTGTCTGAATTTCGGACATTTAATTGCCTGAAAGATAGACATTGCGGCAGGTGCTCCCTGTAGCAACCGGGTTGGCATGGAATGTGCGTAAACCCCGGCATCATCACTGGAGACACCTGCCATGCAACGTCGCACCCTGGTCACCTTGGCCGCCCTGGCCGCCATTTCGACAAGCGCCCTCGCGCAATCGGAAATCCGCATCGCCCACATCTACAGCAAGACCGGCCTGCTCGAAGCCTACGGCAAGCAGACGCAGACCGGCCTGATGATGGGCCTGAACTACGCCACCGGCGGTACCATGGCCGTGGGCGGCAAAAAGCTGGTGGTGATCGAAAAGGACGACCAGGGCAAGCCCGACGTGGGCAAGAGCCTGCTGGCCGCCGCCTATTCGGACGACAAGGCCGATCTGGCCGTCGGCCCCACCGGCTCGGGCGTGGCGCTGGCCATGCTGCCGGTGGCCGAGGAGTACAAGAAGATTCTGCTGGTCGAGCCCGCCGTGGCCGACGCCATCACCGGCGACAAGTGGAACAAATACATCTTCCGCACTGGTCGCAACAGCAGCCAGGATGCCATCAGCAATGCCGTGGCGATGGACAAGGACGGCGTCTCGGTGGCCACGCTGGCGCAGGACTACGCCTTTGGCCGCGACGGTGTGAAAGCCTTCAAGGACGCGCTGAAGAAGGCCAGGATCGTGCACGAGGAATACCTGCCGCAGACCACCACCGACTTCACCGCCGGCATCCAGCGCGTGGTCGATGCCCTGAAGGACAAGCCGGGGCGCAAGGCGATCGAAGTCATCTGGGCGGGCGGCACGCCGCCCTTCAACGCGCTGGCGGCGCAGGACTTGAAGAAGCGCTTCGGCATCGAGGTCTTCACCGGCGGCAACATCCTGCCTGCCATGGCCAGCTACAAGAACTTCCCCGGCATGGAGGGGGCGACGTATTACTACTTCGGCATCCCGAAGAACCCGGTCAACGAAGCCCTGGTGGCCGCGCACTACAAGGAGTTCAAGACTCCGCCGGACTTCTTCACCGCGGGCGGCTTCTCGGCGGCGATGGCCATCGTCACGGCCCTCAAGGCCACGGGCGGCGACACCAACACCAACAAGCTCATCAAGACCATGGAGGGCATGAGCTTCGACACGCCCAAGGGCAAGATGACCTTCCGCAAGGAAGACCACCAGGCCATGCAAAGCATGTACCACTTCCGCATCAAGAACGACCCGGCCTTCGCCTGGGGCGTGCCCGAGCTGGTGCACGAGATCAAGCCCGAAGAGATGCAGGTGCCGATCCGGAATAAGCGCTGATCGAGAGGGGTTCAGCGTTTGACGTTGAGCGTTGAGCGTGAAAACCGCTGTCTCACGCCCAACGCCGGACGCTCAACGCTCAACGGCACAGTCATGCTCGAAACCCACGACCTGACCATCCGCTTTGGCGGCCATGTGGCCGTCAATGCCGTGACGTGCAGCTTCGCGCCCGGCACGCTGACGGCCATCGTGGGGCCCAACGGCGCGGGCAAGACCACCTACTTCAACCTGATCTCGGGCCAGCTCAAGGCCAGCAGCGGCCGCGTGCTGCTGAACGGGCGCGAGCTGTCCGGACTGCCGGCGTCGGCGCGCACGCGCGCCGGCCTGGGCCGGGCGTTTCAGCTCACCAACCTGTTTCCCAACCTGTCGGTGCTGGAGAACGTGCGGCTGGCGGTGCAGGCGACGCAGCGCGTGGGGCTGAACCTGTGGCGCATCTGGAGCGACCAGCGCGAGCTGACGCAGCGCGCGCTGGAGATCCTGGAGTCGGTCGCGCTGCTCGACCGCCAGGGCATGCCGGTGGCCGGCCTGCCGCACGGCGACCAGCGCAAGCTGGAAGTGGCGCTGCTGATGGCGCTCGACCCGCAGGTCTACATGTTCGACGAGCCCACCGCCGGCATGAGCCACGACGAAGCGCCGGTGATCCTGGACCTGATCCGGCGCCTGAAGCAGGACCGCAGCAAGACCATCCTGCTGGTCGAGCACAAGATGGACGTGGTGCGCGAGCTGGCCGACCGCATCATCGTGCTGACCAACGGCCAGCTGGTGGCCGACGGCGAGCCGGCCGAGGTCATCGCCTCGCCGGTGGTGCAGGAAGCCTACCTGGGGGTGACGAAGGACGAGGTGCCGGCGTGAGCGAAACACCAACAGCCGAACGCAGAGGGCGCGGAAATTTCGCAGAAGACGCAGAAAGACAGCCCCAGAAATCAGGATTTTTCTTCTGCGATTTCAGCGCTGTTTTTGCGCCCTCTGCGTTCGGCTGTTCAAAGGCATCCCCATGAGCGACAACCTGCTCACGCTCGAAGGCGTGCACACCCACATCGGCGCCTACCACATCCTGCACGGCGTCGACCTGCGGGTGCCGCGCGGGCAGCTGACCATGCTGCTGGGGCGCAACGGCGCCGGCAAGACCACCACGCTGCGCACCATCATGGGCCTGTGGCAGGCAAGCCAGGGCCGCATCGCCTTCGGCGACCAGGACATCACGAAGAAGCACACGCCGCAGATCGCGCAGCTGGGCATCGCCTACGTGCCCGAGAACATGGGCATCTTCGCCGACCTGACGGTGAAGGAGAACATGGTGCTGGCCGCGCGCGGCGCACGCAGCGCGGCGCAGATCGACGGCGAGCGGCTGGCCTGGATCTTCCGGCTGTTTCCGGCGGTGGAGAAGTTCTGGAACCACCCGGCGGGCAAGCTGTCGGGCGGGCAGAAGCAGATGCTGGCCGTCAGCCGCGCCATCGTCGAGCCGCGCGAGCTGCTGATCGTGGACGAGCCCAGCAAGGGCCTGGCGCCCAGCATCATCAACAACATGATCGACGCCTTCCAGCAGCTCAAGGCCAGCGGCGCCACCATCCTGCTGGTGGAGCAGAACCTCAGCTTCGCGCGCCGCCTGGGCGACCACGTGGCGGTGATGGACAACGGCCGCGTGGTGCACGCCGGCCGCATGCAGGCGCTGGCCGAGGACGAGGCGCTGCAGCAGCGGCTGCTGGGGCTGTCGCTGTGAATACCGATTTTTCTGAACGCAGAGGACGCAGAGGTTTCGCAAAAGTCGCGAAGAGAAAGAGGTTCGATTCGGTTGCACCAGCACGCCCGACGTTCGCCGTTGAAACGAGATCTTGCTTCTGCGATTTCTGCGCGAACTCTGCGCCCTCTGCGTTCAAAAGCCTGACTCCATGAACACCCGCGACATCGACTACATCCCCCTGCTGCTGGTGCCCGTGCTGGCGCTGCTGGCGCTGCCGCTGGTGGGCTCGGGCTCGACCTGGCTGACGCTCACCGTGGCCGGGCTGGCCATGGGCATGATCATCTTCATCATCGCCTCGGGCCTGACGCTGGTGTTCGGCCTGATGGACGTGCTGAACTTCGGCCACGGCGTGTTCATCGCCCTCGGCGCCTTCGTCGCCACCAGCGTGCTGGGCGCCATGGGCGACTGGACCGGATCGAGCGACATCTGGCGCAACCTGCTGGCGGTGCTGCCGGCCATGCTGGTGGCGATGGCGGTGGCCGGCGCCATCGGCCTGGCGTTCGAGCGCTTCATCGTGCGCCCGGTGTATGGCCAGCACCTCAAGCAGATCCTGATCACCATGGGCGGCATGATCATCGGCGAGGAGCTGATCAAGGTCATCTGGGGCCCGCAGCAGATCCCGCTGCCGCTGCCCACCGGCATGCAGGGCTCGTGGCTGATCGGCGAGGCCGCCGTCGAGAAATACCGCGTGGTCGCCGTGATCGTCGGCCTGCTCGTGTTCGCCCTGCTGGCCTGGACGCTGTCGCGCACCAAGGTGGGGCTGCTGATTCGCGCCGGAGTGCAGGACAGGGAAATGGTCGAGTCGCTCGGCTACCGCATCCGGCGCCTCTTTGTCGGGGTGTTCGTGGCCGGCAGCGCGCTGGCCGGGCTGGGCGGCGTGATGTGGGGGCTGTACCAGCAGACCGTGATCCCGCAGATGGGCGCGCAGGTCAACATCCTGATCTTCATCGTCATCATCATCGGCGGCCTGGGCAGCACCACCGGCGCGCTGATCGGCGCGCTGCTGGTCGGCCTGATGGCCAACTACACCGGCTTTCTGGTGCCCAAGGTGGCGCTGTTTTCCAACATCGCGCTGATGGTGGCCATCCTGCTGTGGCGCCCGCAAGGCGTCTACCCGGTGGCGAATCGATGAACTCCCCCCTGAGTCGCTTCGCGCCTTCCCCCCTCTCCTGCGGGAGGGGGGACAACGCGAGTCGCCGGCGCAGGTCCGGCGACCGCGTTCGCTGGCCTGGCCTGCTCCGCGGCCATCGGATCAGCGGGAATGCGTGCCGATCAGGTCATGGCTGTGCTTTCGCACAGATCTTGGATTCTTCTTTTTTGATAGCTGGCAGCGCACGAAGGGCGCGCGTTACAGCCATTTTTTATCTCTGACATGCTCAGCCGCCTCTTATCCAACGACCTGCCGCGCAGCCGCGTGCTGGCGGCGATCCTGATCGCCATCGTGCTGGGCCTGGCCTTCGCGCCCTTCCTGTTTCCGGGCGTCAAGGCGCTCAACGTGGCGGCCAAGGTGCTGATCTTCATCGTGCTGGTGGCGGCGTTCGACCTGCTGCTGGGCTACACCGGCATCGTCAGCTTCGCCCATACCATGTTCTTCGGCATCGGCGCCTACGGCATCGCCATCGCCTGCACGCACCTGGGCGCCAGCTGGGGCGCGCTGGCCGCGGGCACCGGGGCGGCGCTGGCGGTGTCGCTGCTGCTGGCGCTGGCGATCGGGCTGTTCTCGCTGCGCGTGCGCGCCATCTTCTTCGCCATGATCACGCTGGCGGTGGCCGCCGCCTTCCAGACGCTGGCCTCGCAGCTGTCCGACTTCACCGGCGGCGAGGACGGCCTGACCTTCAAGCTGCCCGAATGGCTGTCGCCCAGCTTCGAGCCGTTCGAGAGCGAGTTCCTGGGCGTGCTGATCGACGGCAAGATCATCTGCTACTACCTGCTGTTCGTGCTCTGCGTGGTCCTGGTGCTGGCGCTGCTGCGCATCGTCAACTCACCCTTCGGGCGCGTGCTGCAGGCGATCCGCGAGAACGAGTTCCGCGCCGAGGCCATCGGCTACCGCGTGGTGGTGTACCGCACGCTGTCCTCGGTGCTGTCGGCGCTGTTCGCCACGCTGGCCGGCTGCATGCTGGCGATCTGGC
>ERZ1645192.1481-NODE-1481-length-19538-cov-8.946979_pt1 | contig 19538 bp, 18 predicted proteins | sample MGYA00575354_ERZ1645192 | MGnify/ENA primary metagenome ERZ1645192 (study PRJEB40844, sample SAMN11349763) | freshwater sediment metagenome | isolation source: river sediment | host: Sediment | place: India: Faizupur Khadar , New Delhi | collected 2017-02-21 ... | reverse complement strand
GTCGCGCCGTCACGGGTGCCGTGGGGCCAGAAGGCCTTCGCCGCCTACCTGGGCGAGGATCGGGATGCGTGGGACGCCTACGATGCCACCGTGCTGGTCGCCTCCGCATCGGAACGGCTGTCGATCCTGGTCGACCAGGGCGATGCCGACGAATTCCTCGCAGGCCAGTTGCAGCCATGGCGCCTGCAGGCCGCCGCGGACGCCACCGGGCACCCGCTCACCCTGCGCATGCAGCCCGGGTACGACCACAGCTACTACTTCATCGCCAGCTTCATTGGCGAGCACATCGCCCACCACGCGGCCGCGCTCAGGCGAGCATGACGTCGGTGTAGGCGAAGCGCCCGTCGCGCAGCCCGGTCTCGCCGCGTTGCAGCGCCAGCGGCGCATCGAACATCGGCCCGGCCGCGACGCAGGTGTGGAATTCGCCGTTCTCGCCGCAGGGATCGATGCCCGCCGGGAGTTCGTCGAGAAGCGTGGCATCGAAGGCGCGTCCGGCGAAGCGCGGGTCGAGTCGCCTGGTGTCCACGCAGCACAGGTGCGCACGCAGGCCGCCATCGATCATCGCGCGCGCGAGCTGCGTGGTGTCGCGGCCGAACAACGGGTAATGCGGGGTCCAGCCGAAGCGCGCGCACAGCGCGTCGCGGTAGGCCTTGATGTCGGCCAGGAACAGGTCGCCGAAGGCGATGTCGCGCACCCCCGGCCAGCGACGCGCGGCCTCGGCGAGGGCATCGCCGAACGCGGCCTCGTAGATCGCGTTGCCGGCGGCTTGCGGGATCCACGCCTCGACCAGCGGCAGCCCGGTGGCGCGCGCCTGCGCATGCAGGACATCGCGGCGGATGCCCTGCATCGACACGCGGTCGTGGCCTTCGGTGAGCGTGGTGAGCAGGCCGACGATCTCCAGCTCGCCGCGCATGCGCGCCGCGTGCAGGGTCCACGCGGCATCCTTGCCGCCGCTCCACGACAGCAGTGCGGGGGTCATCGGTCGTGGAGGCTCAGGCGGCGGTGACGTCGCGCAGCTGCCAGCCGCTGCCCGCGAGCAGTTGCAGGCGCTGGCGCAGCACCGCGGACGGCAACGCGGTCACCACCACCAGGTCGATGTGCAGGTCGTCCTGCGCGCCGGTCACGGTGGCCGCGGGATCGGTGGCGCCGAGCGCGGGGTCGACGTCGTCGGGGTCGTCCTGCAAGGCCCGCCAGCGTTCGAACAACGCGTCCGAACGCAAGGCTTGCTGCAGCTCGTCGGCGAAGGCGTCGGCGCCATGCGCGCGGAAGGCGAGGGCGTGGTTCGGCCCGCGCGCGGTCGCGGGGTCCTGCAGGCGGAGGTAGTAACGGGTGGGCATGCGCGGCTCCGGGGGAGGTCCCCGACAGGCTAGCGGAGCCGCGTTAGCGTGGCGTGGTGGCTCAGGCCAGCTTGGCCGCGTCGCCGGCGAAGCCGATCACCAGCGCGCCGATGCCGACGTTCACCAGCCCGGACAGGCCCATCACGCTCTCGAACACTTCGACGTTGTGGTCGGCGCAGACCTCGCGCAGTGCCTCGTAGCCGGGCAGCGCGCGCATCTTCTCGAGTTCGCCGCCGTAACTCAGGCACAGGGTCGGGGTCATCAGCCCGGCGCGCACGCGCTGCGCGGCGAACGAGAACAGCTTCTCCGCGGCGGTGTCGAAGCCCTTCACCTTCGCCACCGGGCCGGTCTCGCCCTTGTTGCAGTGGAGGATCGGCTTGATGTCCAGCGCGGTGCCCAGCGCGGCGCTGAGCAGGCTCACGCTGCGGTCGCCGCGCTTGCGGATGCGTGCGCGCAGGTAGTTCAGGTCGGGCGGCACCATGTAGCCCTGCAGGTTCTGGGCGAGGCTTTCGAGGCGTGCGCGGATCTTCGGCGGCGCTTCGCCGGCCTCGCGCAGGCGGGCCGCCTCGATCGCCAGCACGCCCACCGCGGCGAACACGTTCTGGCTGTCGATCACCCGCAGCGAGAACGGCGTGTTGTTGCCTGCCGCCTGCCGCACCGACTTGTAGTCGTTGAGGATGGTGTAGCTGGCCTGTTGCGCGTTGTCGTGGATGCCGCTGCGGGTGCGGGTGGTGGTGATGCAGAACACGTAGTCGTAGTCGAGCACCAGTTGCGAGATGAACAGGTCGTGGACCTGCTGCACCGTGAACGGCGTGGTCTCGGCGTCGATGCCGTGCTTGGCCACGTGGTCGTGCAGGAAGTTGAGCGTTGCTTCCTCGTCGCGGTGGTCGGCCAGCACGGCCTGCCCGATCTGCACCGTCACCGGCAGGATGGTGACGTTCTCCCGCTCGATGAAATCCGTCGGCACGTCGCATGCCGAGTCCACCACGATCCCGATCCGCATCTCGTTCTCCCGTCCCCCCGGACTGAAGCGCCGAACCTACCGCAAACCGAGGCGGGGCGCATGTGGCAGAGCGGCATGGCCGCCCGGGCGTATCAGTGCCAGAGCCCCAGGATCACCCCGTACAGGGTGAACTGGAGGGTGTGGTAGCCGCCGTCGATCAGCCACAGCCTCAAGCTGCGGCCGGCGAAGGCGTAGTTGATGCCGAAACTCATCGCCACGTAGGCCAGGCCGGTCAGGAAGCCGGCATGGGCGGCGATGAACAGCGGCGGATCGGGGCGCAGGATGATGGCGAAGGCGGCGGCCGAGACCAGCGCCGCCACGAACGCGGTGCCGAAGGTGCGGCCGGGATGCCCGGGCGGCGGCGCATCCGGGTCGATGCCGTTCTCGCGGCACCAGGCGCGCTTGAACAGCGGGCCGTACCACAGCCCGCCGAGCAGGAAGGCGGACATCGCCGCCACCAGCACCGCCCACCAGTTAATGTCGACGAAGTTCGGGCCCATGGCGTGCGCTCCGGGATGGGAGGGGCCGCCAGCTTACGCCGGAGGCCCGTCCGCGCGGTCAGCGCGCGCTGTCGGGGTAGGCGCGCGGCAGGCCGCCCGCTTCCGGAGGCATGGTGCCGTGCAGGTAGCGATCGCGCAGGTCGGTCTGGCGGCTGCGCATCGGCATCGCCCGGCCGTCCAGCCACACCTGCTGGGCGACGTGGGCGACGTCCAGCGGATCGCCGCTCCACAGCACCAGGTCGGCGCGTTGGCCCACCGCGATGCTGCCCATGTCGCCGGCCACGCCGAAGGCCTCCGCCGGCACCCGGGTCAGCCCGGCCAGCGCATCGTCCCAGCGCATGCCGTTGGCCACCGCATTGCCCGCCAGCTGGCGGATCTTGCGCGCGTAGTGCGACTGGCTGTCGGACTGCGAGAAACCGACCTGCACGCCCGCGGCGCGCAGCAGGGCCGCGTTGTCCATCCGCGCGCCGAGCTGGTCGAAGTCGCCGGGCAGGTTGACCAGCGGGTCGACGAACACCGGCACGCCGGCGGCGGCGAGTTGCGGCGCCACCTTCCAGGCCTCGGTGGCCCCGACCAGGGCGACCTTCACCCCGTGCTGCTTCGACCAGCGCAGCAGGCGGGTGATGTCGGCGCCGCGGTGGATGTTCACCGCGATCCGCCCGCCGCCGCCGATGAAGCGCGCCAGCGCGGTGCGGCCGGCCGGGGTGAGCAGGGCGAACTGCGAATCCTGCGGGATGCGCCCGCGCAGTTCGTCGACCAGTTGGTCGAGGATCATCCACTGCGCCGCGCGCGAACCACCGGTAAGGCTGGCGCCGTCGCCGCCGAGGGTGATGAACAGCACGCGCCCGCCGACCGGATCCAGGCTGCCGTCGAAGCGGACCACGCCGCCCTGGCCGCCGATGAAGGAACCGCCGCCGGTCGGGGTGGCCGCCAGCGTGGTCCAGCCCAGGCCTTCCACGCGCGCCACCGGCACCAGCACGGTGTCGGGGTTGTACGCGCGGGTGACGTCGAACTCCGGGCGCACCTGCATGTCCTTGCCCGACTGGCCCAGCGACACGCTGTGGTCGACGGTCGCGGATTCGCCGCTGACCTCCTCCACGCCGATGTCGGTGATGCCGGCGAACAGGGTGGGCGTCAGCGGCCGGCCCTGCGCATCGACGGTGGCGACGCCGGCGGCCGACAGCCCCTGGCCGACCGCGGCGATGCGCCCGTTGCGCACCAGCACGTCGGCGGATTGCAGGGTGCCGCGCGCGGTCGCGGTGTGCACGGTCGCGTTGCGGATCAGCAGGTCCTGCGCGCATGCGGGGGTGCCGGCCAGCGCCAGCAGCAGCGCCGCGAGCGCGCGGCTTGCGGGACGGCGGCTCATCGCACACCTCCGGGCGTGGTGCCCTGGCCCAGCATGAAGTCCGAGACCGCCTGCCGCGACGGGTCGTGGCGGTCGTAGAGGCGGGCGCCGTCGACATAGACCTGGTCGGCCAGCGCGTAGCTGCTGAAGGGATTGCCGTTCCACAGCACCACGTCGGCCTGCTTGCCCGGCTCCAGGGTGCCGGTCATGCCGTCGATGCCCATCGACTTGGCGGGGTTGGCGGTCAGCCAGCGGATCGCGTGCTCGGGGGTGACCTCGATGCCGATCCGGCGCGCGTTGGCCATCACCTTCGCGGCTTCCTGGTTGAGCCGCTGGATGCCCTCGGCGGAATCCGAATGCACGATCGCGCAGCCGCCCTTGGCGCGGTCGACCAGCAGGATGTTCTCCTGGATGCCGTCGAAGCTTTCCATCTTGAATCCCCACCAGTCGGCCCAGAGCGCACCGCAGACGCCTTCGGCGCCCAGGCGGTCGGCGATCTTGTAGGCCTCCACGCCGTGGTGGAAGGCGGCGATCTTGAACCCGAACTCCTTGGCGAGGTCGAGCATGATCGCCATCTCGTCGGCGCGGTAGCAGTGGTTGTGCACGCGGATGTCGCCGTTGATCGCGCCCGCCAGCGAATCCAGCTTGAGGTCGCGCTTGCCCTCGGCGTCCTTGCCGCCAGCACTGCGCTTCTTCATGTAGTCGGCGGCCTCGATGAAGGCCGCGCGGAAGCCGGCGATGTTGCCCATCCGCGTGGACGGCCCGCCCTTGCTGCCGTACACGCGCTTGGGGTTCTCGCCGCAGGCCATCTTCAGGCCCCAGGGCGCGCCCGGGAACTTCATGCCCTGGTAGGTGGTGGCAGGCACGTTCTTCAGCGTGACCCCGCGGCCGCCGATCAGGTTGGCGCTGCCCGGCAGGATCTGCATCGCGGTGACGCCACCGGCGCGCGCGGCGTGGAAGCCCGGGTCCTGCGGCCAGATCGAGTGCTCGGCCCAGACCTGCGCGGTGACCGGCGCGGTGGCCTCGTTGCCGTCGCTGTGCGAGGCGGTGCCGGGGCTGGGGTAGACGCCGAGGTGCGAATGCACGTCGATGATGCCCGGCGTGACCCAGCGCCCCGTGGCGTCCACGCGGACCGCGTCCGCGGGCGCGTCCAGCCCGCTGCCGACCGCCACCACCAGGCCGTCGCGCAGCAGCACGTCGGCATCCTCCAGCCGCGCCCCGGTCCCGGTCAGCACGGTCGCGTGCTGCAGCAGCACCGGCGGCGAGGCCACCCGCTGGTAGGTGCTCGGGTACGGGTTGGCGGTGTAGTCGTAGGGCTTGGCGGGCGCGGCCGGCTTCTGCGGCGCACTCGCGCAGCCGGCCAGCAACGCCGCCAGCACGGCGGCGGTCAACGGTTTGGACATGCAGGCATTCCCCTTCGCACGGCGTGCGATGCCGGGAACCCTAGCGCGCCGGCGCCACGCGCGCCACATGACCCAAGTCACGGGCGCGTGGGAGAATCGTCGCGAAACGGAGGCGTCATGAAGGACAAGCACGAGATCGTCGACAACTGGCTGCCGCGCTACACCGGCGTTCCCCTGGACCAGTTCGGCCAGCACATCCTGCTGACCAACTTCGGCGGCTACCTCTCGCATTTCTCGGAGATGACCGGCGCGCCGGTGGTCGGCACCGACCGCCCGTTCCCCAGCGCGACCGCCGACGGCATCACCCTGATCAACTTCGGCATGGGCAGCCCCAACGCGGCGACGGTGATGGACCTGCTGTCGGCGATCATGCCGAAGGCGGCGCTGTTCCTCGGCAAGTGCGGCGGGCTCAAGCGCAAGAACAAGCTGGGCGACCTGATCCTGCCGATCGCGGCGATCCGCGGCGAGGGCACCAGCAACGACTACCTGCCGCCGCAGGTGCCGGCGCTGCCGGCGTTCGCGATGCAGCGCGTGATCTCCACCACCATCCGCGACAACGAGCTCGATTACTGGACCGGCACGGTGTACACCACCAACCGCCGGGTCTGGGAGCACGACGCCGAGTTCAAGCAGAAGCTGCGCGCGATGCGCTGCATGGCGATCGACATGGAGACCGCCACGATCTTCGCCGCCGGCTTCGCCAACCGCATCCCCACCGGCGCGCTGCTGCTGGTGTCCGACCAGCCGATGATCCCGGAAGGGGTGAAGACCGAGGCCTCTGACGCCAAGGTCTCCGCCGACTACGTGCGCAACCACATCCACGTCGGCATCGAGTCGCTGCGCCTGATCCGCCGCCACGGCAAGTCGGTGCGCCACCTGCGCTTCGACGAATAGCCGGCGATGCCGCGGTCACGCGGTGGCGGGCATGCTGGAGGCCCGATGACGGAGGAACACCCGATGACGACACCCGCTGACGTGCTCGCGTTCTGGCGCGAGGCCGGCATGGCGAAATGGTTCAACGGCGGCGCGGCCTTCGATGCCGAATGCCGCACGCGCTTCCTCGATGCGCACCACGCCGCCGCGCGCGGCGAATGCGAGGCCTGGCTGGACGATGCCGATGGCGCGCTGGCCGCGCTCATCCTGCTCGACCAGATCCCGCGCAACGTCTATCGCGGCAGCGGCCATGCCTTCGCCACCGACGGCCTTGCCCGCCGCTACGCGTTGCAGGCGGTCGAGGCCGGGCTGGACGCGCGGATGCCGGCGGACCTGCGCCTGTTCGCCTACCTGCCGTTCGAACACGCCGAGGACCTCGCCGACCAGGACCGCGCGGTGGCGCTGATCGACGCGCTGGGCAACGCCGAACTGGACCGCTACGCACGGGCGCATCGCGAGGTGATCGCCCGCTTCGGGCGCTTCCCGCATCGGAACGCCGCCCTCGGCCGTACCAGTACCCCCGACGAGCAGGCGTGGCTGGACGCCGGCGGGGGCTTCTAGGACGCACCATGCAACACGCACTGCTGTGGTTCCGCGACGACCTGCGGCTGGCCGACCACCCGGCGCTGCAGGACCTGCTGCGCCTGGGGCTGGCGCCGGTGCCGGTGTACATCCACCACCCGCAAGGCGAGGGCGCGTGGGCGCCCGGCGCGGCCTCGGATGCCTGGCGGCTGCGCTCGCTGCGCGCACTGGATGCCGACCTGCGCGCGCGCGGCTCGCGGCTGCAGGTCTTCGTGGGCGACCCGGCCGAATGGCTGCTGCGGCTCGCGGCGGCAGCCGGCGCGGGCGTGGTGCGCTGGCACCGGCGCTATGAACCCGCGATGGAAACACGCGACGCGGCGATCAAGCGCAGCCTGCGCGATGCCGGGCTGGACGCGCGCAGCCACAACGGCGCCCTGCTGTTCGAACCCTGGCAGGTCGCCACCCAACTGGGCGACCCGTACAAGGTCTTCACCCCGTTCTGGCGCGCCGCGCTCAAGCAGTGGCGCCTGCCCGCGCTGCACGAAGCCCCGGAATCGTTGCCCGCGCCGCCGCCGTTGCCGGGCGCGGTCGAACTCGATGCCCTCGGGCTGGCGCCGGCGCTGCCGTGGGATCGCGGTTTCTGGGAGCAGTGGGAGCCGGGAGAAGCCGGTGCGCAGGCCGCACTGGAGCGCTTCGCCGACGGTGCGCTGGCGGGCTACGGCGAGCGCCGCGACATCCCCGGCGTGCAGGGCACCTCGCGCTTGTCGCCGCACCTGCACTTCGGCGAGGTGGCGCCCTGGCGCATCGCCCATCGCCTGCAGGACGCAGGGCCGGACGGCGACCGTGCCGCCTACCTGCGCGAACTCGGCTGGCGCGAATTCGGCTACCACCTGCTGCACCACTTCCCGCGCACGCCGGAGGCCAACTTCAACCCGCGTTTCGACGACTTCCCGTGGGTCGAGCCCGACCCGGCGGTGCTGGCGGCGTGGCAGCGCGGGCGCACCGGCATCCCCATCGTCGATGCCGGCATGCGCGAGCTCTGGCACACCGGCTGGATGCACAACCGGGTGCGGATGATCGTGGGCAGCCTGCTGACCAAGCACCTGCGCGCGCACTGGTGGCATGGCGCGCGCTGGTTCTGGGACACCCTGGTCGATGCCGACCTCGCCAACAACACGCTGGGCTGGCAGTGGATCGCCGGCACCGGCGCCGACGCCGCGCCCTACCACCGGGTGTTCAATCCCGTGCTGCAGGCGGCCAAGTTCGATCCCGCGGGCGACTACATCGCGCGCTGGGTGCCCGAACTGGCCGCGTTGCCGGCCACCCAGCGGCATGCGCCGTGGACTGGCGTGCCCCCGCGCGGCTATCCGCGCCCGGTGGTCGACCTGGCCCGCGGGCGCGAGCAGGCGCTGGCCGCGCTGGCGGCCATCCGCAAGGACTGAGGCTCAGTAAGGCCGCAGGTTCGGGTCGAGCAGCGCCCAGGCGTTGATGCCGCCGGCCACGTTGTAGAGCTGGGTGAAGCCGAGCGCGCGGAAATGCTCGGCGGCCTGGGCACTGCGACCCCCGCTGCGGCACAGGAAGGCGATCGCGGTGTCCTTCGGCAACGCCTCGAGGTCGGCCACGCCCTGGTCGAGGTGGCGATACGGCACCGGCGCCTCGGCCATCAGGCGTTCGTCGAGCGGGCGCACGTCCACCAGCAGCAGGGTGCCGGCCTGCACGCGCTCGGCGGCCTGGGCCGGGGTGAGGTCGCGGACCTTGGCCGGCGCGTTCGGGTTCTCGATCACCAGGCCGCGGCCGCGGGCATCCTCGACCCAGTCGATCGACAGGCCGCGTGCGCGCGGCGCGCTGGCGAGGTCGAACTGCACGCGGATGCCCTCGAGCTCGCTGGCGATCGCGTGCGCGTCGCGCGGCGCCAGTTGCAGCCGGGTATTGAAGCCGGCATCCACCTCGACCTGCAGCGCGAGGTCGTGGCCCGCATCGGCGATCGCCTTGCGCAGCATGTCGGCGGCGGCCGGGGTGATGGTGATCGCGGGCGCGGTGCGGTCCGGCGCGGGCCGGCCCAGCGCGGCATGCAGCTCGCCGCTGCCGGCCATCTGCACGATGATGTCGGAACCGCCGACCAGCTCGCCGCCGATGTACAGCTGCGGGATCGTCGGCCAGTCGCCGTAGGCCTTGATGCCCTCGCGGATCTCCGGGTCGGCCAGCACGTCCACGTGCGCGTAGTCGGCGCCGGTCGCGGCCAGCGCGGCCACCGCCTTCGCCGAGAAGCCGCATTGCGGCGCGTCCGGGCTGCCCTTCATGAACAGCACCACGGGATTGGCGGCCAGCAGGGCATCGATGCGGGCGCGCAGGGCGGGGTCGAGGGACATGGGGGGTTCCGGCGTGGGGTGCCCGATTTTACCCGCCGCCGGCTGGAGGGTGGCGCAAGCCGGCGCGCGGCCCGTGGAGGATGGCCTCGCTGACGATCGCCGTCCGCAGGGCGGTCTTCCCGGTCGAGGGATGGGGCACGCCTTCACGCAGCGCCAGGTTCAGGTTGGCGACATGGGGCAACTGGATCGGGATGGGGTTCGCGATGAAGACGGATTCGCACGTCCCGCCGCCCGCGACCTCGATCGGCTGATCATCGAACACGGAAAAGGCGATGGATCCTTGGGCGCATGCGATGCGCACGAAGTCCCTGCGTTCGCGCGCAGCGAAGTCCCAAGTGCCGCGACCCACGACCCCGGAACCGTGCCGCCAGCGGGCCTCGACCCTGTCGGGGACCTTGCCCGCCGGGCGGCTGGAGCAATGCGCCTCCTCGACACGGGTGATTGCGCCCAACAGGTCGTCGAAGAGATCCAGGCCATGGCAGGCAAGATCCTCGAACAGCCCGCCCGGTGCTTCGCGCGGATCCAGCCGCCAGGCGTCGTCGGTGATGGCGGAAGCCGGCCTCGCCAGGCGCCATTCGACGGAGGTCGGCGGGCCGAGCCGGCCCTCGCGCAGGAGATCGCGGACATGGGCGAAGCGCGGGAGGCTGCGCCGGTAGTAGGAAACGAACAGGGGTTGCCCAGCCTGCTCGAACGCCCTGACCAGGGCCTCGGCCTCGTGCAGGCGCACGCTCATCGGTTTCTCGATGCAGCAAGGCTTGCCGGCCCGCGCCACCAGGTTCCCCAGCGATGCATGCGAGCTCGGAGGGGTGGCGATGTAGACCGCATCCACCTCCGCGCTTTCGATCAACGCCCGCGGCGTGGCGTAGGCAAGCCCGATGCCGTGGCGATCAGCGAAGTCGACCGCGGCCTCGGGCCGTCGCGCCGCAACCGCCACCAGGCGGCCACCGACCGCATGGGCGAAGGCGGGGCCGCTCTTGTGTTCGGCGACGGCACCGACGCCGATCATCCCCCAGCGGATGTCCGTCACGGGGTGCCCTGTTGCTTGCGGTCATGCATTGCCGCGGTCGCAGGCAGGCGACGGGCCGGAATCCGGCGTTTGCGCACGGAGCCGGGCAACCGCCACCGGCAACGCCGCCTGAGCCCAGCGTGCGTACTGCTCCGCCGAAGGATGCAGGCCGTCGTCGGCCAGCATCTCCGCAGTGCCGCCGCGATCGCGGCTGATCCCTGTGATGTCGACGAAGGCCACGCCATGCGCGACGCACAGGTCGCGTGCGGCGGCGTTGTAGGCGTCGAGGTCGGCGGCGATGGCCTCGCGGTCGCGGCCGCTGGCGAAGGCGAACGGGGTCACGCCCCAGTCGGGGATCGACAGCACCAGCACGCGGTCGACGCGGTCGCCGGCCAGCGCGATCGCGCGCCGCAGCAGCCGATGGAACTCGCCGACGTAGTCGTCCACGCCGCGGCCGCGGTACTGGTTGTTCACCCCGATCAGCAGCGAGACGAAGTCCCATGCGCCGAGCGGTTCGGCCGCGTCCATCGCTGCCCACAGCTCGTCGGTGGTCCAGCCGGTGGTGGCGAGGATGCGCGGGTCGGCGAGGTCGATGCCGGTCGCGCGCAGGGCGGCGGCGAGTTCCACCGGCCAGCGGCCGGCGGCATCGACGCCTTCGCCGATCGTGTAGGAATCGCCCAGCGCCAGGTAGGAAAGCTGCGCCCGCGAAAAGGGGTCAGAGAACATGTCCGTTCCGCCGCTGCCGCTGGATGGGGATTCCGCGGGACATGTTCTCTGACCCCTTTTCGGGCGTCCAACCCATCCTCAGGCCACCGCGCTGCGGCGCTCGCCTTCCGCGCGGCGCGCGAGCACGCGGTCGATGCGGGTGAACACCTCGCGCAGCATCGGCGCCTCGGGCAGCAGGGTCACCCGGAAATGGTCGCGATAGGGCACGTTGAAGCTGGTGCCGGGCACGATCAGCACGTCTTCCTCTTCGAGCATCTGCAGCGCGAAGCCGTGGTCGTCGAAGCCCTGCGCCGCCGGGCCGACCACGCGCGGGAAACCGTACAGCGCGCCCGCCGGGGCGACCAGCGACAGGTGCGGGCTGGCCTCGCAGGCCTCGACCAGGGCACGGCGGGTTTCGTAGAGGCGGCCGCCGGGCCGGCACAGCGGGGTGATGGTGTCGGCGCCGTGCAGCGCCTGTTCGATCGCGAACTGCCCCGGCACGTTGGCGCACAGCCGCAGCGCGCCGAGCAGGTCCATCGCATGGTGGAAGTCGCCGCAGGCGACCGGGTCGCCGGACAGCACCGCCCAGCCGACCCGCCAGCCGCAGGCGCGATGCACCTTGGACAGGCCGCCGAAGCTCAGGCAGGGCAGGTCGCCGGCGAGCGGCGCCACCGGCTGGAACACCGCGTCGTCGTACAGGATGTGGTCGTAGATCTCGTCGACCAGCAGCAGCAGGCGGTAGCGCTGGGCGATGGCGACGATGCGCTCCAGCAAGTCGCGCGGGTAGTTGGCGCCGGTCGGGTTGTTGGGGTTGATCAGGACGATGGCGCGGGTCCGCGAGGACACCAGCGATTCGATCTGGTCCGGGTCCGGCAGGAAGCCGTTGTCGCGGTCGCACTTGTAGTAGACCGGGCGGCCGTCGTTGAGGATGGTGGCCGCGCTCCACAACGGGTAGTCGGGCGAGGGCACCAGCACTTCTTCGCCCGGGTTGAGCAGGGCGCGCAGGGCGATGTCGATCAGCTCGCTGACCCCGTTGCCCACGAACACGCGCTCCGGCGAGGCATTCGGGGTGCCGCGCGCCTTGTGGAAGGCGGCGATCGCCTCGCGGGCCTCGGGCAGGCCCTGCTGGTGGGTGTACGGGTCGGTGCGCTCGATGCGGTCGGCGATCGCGCGCTGCAGGTGCTCGGGGGCGCGGAAGCCGAAGGCGCCGGGATTGCCGATGTTGAGCTTGATCAGTTGCCGGCCCTGGCCCTCCAGCTCGCGGGCGCGCCGCGCCAGTTCGCCGCGGATCTCGTAGCGGACTTCGGTGAGGCGGGTGCGGGTGGCGATCTTGTGGCGGGGGTTGTACGGCGACATCGGTGCGGGGCAGGGGGCAAGCGAAGCCGCCAGCGTAGCGGAAAAGGTTCCCGAACGTGGCACGTCCCGGCGGGGCGCGGGCTTCGCCGCCCAGGCTTCGCGTCCGGCTCCGATGGGCGGCCGCGCGCCATCCCTGGCGCGCTCGAACCCGGCTCCCCGCCGGGACATGCCACTGCAACATCGCGTCCCGGGGCTAGAATCCCGCCATGACGGCTGCCCGACGCGCATGACCCCCCTGCAGGCCATCGGCTGGCGCTGGACGCCGCCGACCCTGGACCCGGACTGGGCCGCGATCGTCGCCGCGCATCCGCAGGCACGGCCCGCGCGCATCGTCGAGCAACACCGCAGCGGCTACCTCGTCTCCGAGTCGGTGGACGCGGCGCATCGCGCGGAATCGCTGCCGGAATGGCAGCGCGCCGGCAGCTACCGCAAGGGCGAGCTGTCGCCCGAGCAGCGCCCGGCGGTGGGCGACTGGGTGCTGGTCGAGGGCGAGGCGCCCAACAGCCTGCGCATCGTCGCCCTGCTGCCGCGCTTTTCCGCGATCAAGCGCGGCGCCGCCGGCGAGCATTACCGGCAGCAGGTGATCGCGGCCAACATCGACAGCGTGTTCGTGGTCAGCGGGCTGGATGCCGACTTCAACCCGCGGCGGATCGAGCGCTACCTGCTGCTGGTGGCGGGCAGCGGGGTGCAGCCGGTGGTCGTGCTGACCAAGTCCGACAAGGACGGCGCCGACGTGGACGCCGCCCTGCACGACCTGCGCGCGCTGGACGTGCCGGTGGTGCACGTCAACGCCAAGGACCGGGCTAGCGTCGACGCGCTGGCGCCGTGGCTGGGCGCGGGTTGCAGCATCGTGCTGGTCGGCAGTTCCGGTGCCGGCAAGTCGACCCTCACCAACACCCTGCTCGGCATCGAGAAAATGAAGACCGGCGCGGTGCGCGCGGGCGACGACCGCGGTCGCCACACCACCACCCATCGCGCGCTGATCGCGCTGCCGACCGGCGCCTGCATGATCGACACCCCGGGCATGCGCGAGCTCAAGCCGACCGGCGAGGAGGACGTCGCCGAGAGCTTCGCCGACATCGAGGCGCTGGCTGCGCAATGCCGGTTCCGCGATTGCCGGCACGCCCGCGAGCCGGGCTGCGCGGTGCGCGCCGCCATCGAGGCCGGCACCCTGGAGGCCGAGCGCGTCGCCAACTTCCTCAAGCTCAGCGCCGAGGTCGCCGGCGCGGCCAACCAGCTCGCCACCCGGCTGGCGCAGAAGGCCGATGCGCGGGTGCAGGGCAAGGCGTTGAACAAGCGCCTCGACGAGAAATACGGCCGCCACTGAGATGGACCTCCCGGCGCGCCCGCGGCCCGAGATCGCCCACCACGCGGCGCTCGACGCACGGCTGGCGAAGGCGGCCAGGGGCGTGCGCCTGCTGAGCCTCGCCAGCTGGCCGGCCAGCGAGCAGCAGGCCTTCCTCGCCGGCTGGGCGCGCGGCAACCCGCGGCTGCCGGCGTATGCATATCCGAAGCACGACTTCAGCGACGCCCGCCGCGAGTTCGCGGCGATCGCCGCCGCCGCGGATCCCGCGCATCCGCTGGGCGTGTACCTGGTCGAATCCGCGCAGGGCTGGTCGCTCGCCGCGGAACTGCTGGAGCAGCTCGGCACGCCGGCGGTGACCGGCCTGTCGGTCGCGCTGTTCGGCAAGCCCGACCATGCGCTGCCCGGCGGCGCGACCACCCGCGAGGCGGCCAACCACTTCATCGCGATCGCCAATGAGCTGGATCGTGAACTGCTGGCCCCCGCCGAACAGGTGCAGATCTCGGCGACCGCGTTGTCGCTGCAGTTGCAGGCCGCGCTGGACGACTACTTCGATGCGCGCGTGATCACCGTGCAGCTGGATCCCGACCTGATCGCCAAGGCCGCCGCCGGCCCCACCCGCATCCGCCTGCGCGCCGGCGCCGCGTTCTCCGACTACGACCGCCACCAGCTGCTGCAGCACGAAGCCTTCGTGCATTCGCTGACCGCGCTGAACGGCCAGCAGCAGGGGGTGCTGCCGAGCCTGGCGCTGTCTTCGCCGCGCACCACCGCGACCCAGGAGGGGCTGGCGGTGTTCGCCGAGCAGATCACCGGCAGCATCGACATCGAGCGCATGAAGCGGGTCAGCCTGCGCATCGAGGCGGTGGCGATGGCGCTGGAAGGCGCCGACTTCCTGCAGGTGTTCCGCTACTTCCTCGACGCCGGGCAGGACGAGGTGGAGAGCTTCACCTCGGCGCAGCGGGTGTTCCGCGGCGTGCCCACCACCGGCGGCGCGGCCTTCACCAAGGACACGGTCTACCTGCGCGGGCTGATCGGCGTGCACACCTTCTTCCGCTGGGCGCTCAAGCACGACAAGTTGCGGCTGTGCCGCCTGCTGTTCGCCGGCAAGATGACCCTGGCCGACGTCGCGCGCTTCGAGCCGCTGTTCGACAGCGGCGACCTGCACCCGCCGCGCTGGCTGCCGGAATGGGTGGCGCGCGCCAACGGCCTGGCCGGCATGCTCGCGTTCTCGCTGTTCGCCAACCGGATCCGGCTCGACCAGATCATGGACAGTGAAACCGTCGTCGAGCTCTAGCGCAGCTCGATGAGGCGGCCGTCGGCGGCGATCCGGTAGTCGGCCGGCGCCGCGCCATCGACCAGGCGCACGCGCGTGCCGATCGGCACGCCGGCGTAGGACGGGATCTCGTGGGTGAGGCGCTGGAACACCCAGGGCTTGGCATCGCGGTCCAGCCGCAGCGCCAGGGTCGCGTCCGCGGGGCGCGCCGCCAGCGCCGCGGCCAGCGCCGGCGAGAACACCGACTGGATGCGGCCGACCTGGTGCATCCGCGCCATCACCACCGCGCCATGCAGGCAGGTCAGCAGGGCGAAGCCGCCGATCGCCAGCCGACCGCCGCGCGTGGCCCGCGGCCAGGCCGCGGCAACGGCCATGCAGGCAACCGCGGCGAAGCCGTAGGCGTAGTGGTTCCAGCTCGCGCCCAGCGGCAGCACCGGCAGCAGCGCGGCGATTCCACCCAGCAGGAATACCGTGGCGCAACGCCGGCAACTGCGCCACAGCGCCGCCACCAGCGCCAGCCACAGCGCGGCGGCCACCAGCAGCGGGGCCGGGCGCTGCAGCACGGTGAACGCCTCCATCAGCGGCGGGATCGGCGCGAACACCTGGTACTCGAACCAGCGCAGCGGGGCGTTCCACGGCGACAACGTGTACTGCGCGCCCTCGCGCGGTGCATGCAGGAGCACGTCCAGGCGCAGCCCGAGGTAGGCCGCGCACACCGCCGTCGCCACGAGCATCGCGATCGCCCAGCGGCGCCGGCGGGTGCCGTCGAACACCGCCGCGACCAGCAGCAGCGGCGGGATCGCGAACGCCGCTTCCTTCGCCAGCAGGCCTGCGCCCGTCAGCACCGCCGCCAGCAGGCCGGCCTGCCAGGCCGCGCGCAGGTGCTGCACCGCGAGCGCCAGCACGAGCGCGCAGGACACCCACAGCAGGTCGGCGATGCAGCCCACCCAGCCATGCGTGTACGCCGCGTACGGGGTGAGCACGAAGGCGAGCGCGCCGGCCAGCGTCACCCGCCGGGCCAGGCCGAAGCCGCGGCCGACCAGCGCCAGCAGCGTCGCATTGGCGGCGCCCCACGCGACCAGCACCGCATGGAACAGCATCGGGGTGTCGAACAGGGCGCGCGACAGCGCCATCCACGTGGCGAAGGTCAGCGGCCGGTACTGGAACGCGCCGGGATCGGCCCAGCCGGCGGGCATGCCCGCCTTCGCGAAGGCCGCCCATTGCAACTCGTCGTGGCTGTAGTAGCCCGGGTTGAGCGCCAGCGGCAGCTGCAGCAGCAAGGCCAGCGCGAACACCGGCAGGGCGAGGCGACGGAACGTGGCATGCGTGGGCATCCGGGCAGGGTAGCCGATGCCGCGCTCGCGCCGCGCCGCGCGGGCTACCATCCGCCGATCCCCGACAGGACCGCCCGATGCACGCCACCGACACGCCCGCCGCGCCGCCGTTGCCGTGGTACCGGCACCTGTACGTGCAGGTGCTGGTGGCGATCGTGGCCGGGGCCATGCTCGGCCACCTGCAGCCGGCGCTGGGCGAGGCGATGAAGCCGCTCGGCGACGGCTTCATCAAGCTGGTGAAGATGATCATCGCGCCGGTGATCTTCCTGACCATCGTCACCGGCATCGCCGGCATGCCGCACCTGCGCGGGGTCGGCCGGGTGTTCCTCAAGGCGATGGCGTACTTCCTCTTTTTCTCGACGCTGGCGCTGGTGCTCGGCCTGGTCGTCGCGCACGTGGTCCAGCCCGGCGCCGGCATGCACGTCGACCCCGCCGACCTCGACCAGGCCGCGGTCCACGACTACGTGGACAAGTCGCATGCACTGACCCTGACCGGCTTCGTGCTGGACATCATCCCGAAGACCCTGGTCAGCCCGCTGGTCGGCGACAACATCCTGCAGGTGCTGCTCGTCGCGGTGCTGTTCGGGATCGCGCTGGCGCAGTCGGGCGCGCGCGGGCGGCCGCTGCTGGCCCTGCTCGAGGCGCTGTCGGCGGCGGTGTTCCGCGTGGTCCACCTGCTGATGCGCGCGGCGCCGGTCGGCGCGTTCGGCGCGATCGCCTTCACCATCGGCAAGTACGGGCTGGCGGTGCTGGCCAACCTGGCCTGGCTGGTCGGCGCGTTCTACGCGAGCGCGCTGCTGTTCGTGCTGGTGGTGCTTGGTGCGGTCGCCAGGCTGTCCGGGTTCTCGATCCTCAAGCTGGTGCGCTACCTGAAGGCGGAATTGCTGCTGGTGCTGGGCACCTCGTCGTCGGAATCGGCGCTGCCGTCGCTGATGGAGAAACTGGAGCGCGCGGGCTGCGCGAAGCCGGTGGTCGGGCTGGTGGTGCCCACCGGCTACTCGTTCAACCTCGACGGCACCAACCTCTACATGACCCTGGCCGCGCTGTTCATCGCCCAGGCCACCGACACCGAGCTCAGCCTCGGCCACCAGCTCACCCTGCTGCTGGTGGCGATGCTCAGTTCCAAGGGCGCCGCCGGCGTGACCGGCGCAGGTTTCATCACCCTGGCGGCGACGCTGGCGGTGGTGCCCGAGGTCCCGGTGGCGGGGATGGCGCTGATCCTCGGCGTGGACCGCTTCATGAGCGAGTGCCGCTCGCTGACCAACTTCATCGGCAATGCGGTGGCGACGGTGGTGGTCGCGCGCTGGGACGGCGCGCTGGACCGCGAGGCGCTGGCCGCCGCGCTGGAAGGACGGCCCGGCCCGCTGGCCGCGCCACCGGACCCCGCCGCCGGCCCCGGCGACCGCGCGGTGCTGGCCGACGACTGAGCGTCAGCGCCAGAGGTTGAGGAAGCCGGTGATCAGCAGCGCATTGGTGAAGTCGATGAAGAACGCGCCCACCAGCGGTGCGACCAGGAACGCGCGCGGCGCGGCGCCGTAGCGTTCGACCAGCGCGCGCATCACCGCCATCGCGTTCGCGGTGGTGCCCATCATGAAGCCGTAGAACCCGCCGGACATCACCGCGGCATCGTAGTCGCGGCCCATCGCGCGCAGCACGACCAGGCAGAACACCGCGACCAGCGCCGCCTGCAGGCCGAGGTTGACCACCAGCGGCGCGGCCAGCCCGGCCAGCTCCCACAGCTTGAGGTTCATCAGCGCCACCGCCAGGAACAGCGACAGGCTGACGTTGCCGACCAGGTCGGTGGTCGGGACCGACAGGCCGAACCAGCCGAAGCGGTCGTCGAGGTTGCGCACCACCGCGCCGACCAGCATCGCGCCGACGTAGGCGGGCAGGGTCAGCCCGGCGCCTTCCAGCAGGCCGCTGACCCAGCCGCCCAGCCACATCGCCAGCAGGATCATCACCAGGCTCTTGAGCGCGCGGTATTCGCGCTGGGCCTCGGTGCCGGCCTCGACCGGGCCGGCATCGTCGGGTGCGACCCGCGACCCGGGCTGCATCGAGACCAGCCGGTGGCGGCGGATCATCAGGGTCGCCAGCGGCGCGCCGATGAGCCCGCCGAGGAGGATGCCGGACATCGCGGTGGCCACGGCGATCGTCGCCGCGCCCTGCACGCCGGCGGCCTCGAACAGCGGCGCGAAGGCCAGCCCGGTCGCCGGCCCGCCGGTCAGGGTGGTGGAGCCGGCCAGCACCCCGAACAGCGGCGGCAGGCCGAAGGCGGTGGCCACCGCCGCGCCCAGCAGGTTCTGCAGCACCGCCAGCACCGTGGCCAGCAGCAGGAACAGCGCCACCTGGCGGCCGCTGATGCGCAGCAGGCGCAGGCTGGCGTTGAAGCCGAGGGTGGTGAAGAAGGCCACCATCAGCGGCGTCTGCAGGCTGGTGTCGAGGGTGTAGAGGGTGGTCCCGCGTGCGTGCGCCAGCGTCGCCAGCAGGGCGAACACCAGCCCGCCCACCACCGGCGGCGGCAGGTTGTAGCGGCCCAGCACCGGGACCGCGCGGCACAGGCCGTAGCCCAGGAACAGCGCCAGCCCGCCGAGGGCGAGGGTCTGCACGGTATCCAGTTCCAGCATGGCGATGCCTCCGTGGCCCGGGGTCGCGGGCGGGGTGGGCGGGTATCATCCCCGATCCACCCACCGGGTATGGTTCCGATGTCCGACACGCCCAGCCACGACGACCTCAAGCAGGCCGCGCTCGACTACCACCGCCTCGCGCCGAAGGGGAAGATCCGGGTCACCGCGACCAAGCCGATGGTGACCCAGCGCGACCTCGCCCTGGCCTATTCGCCCGGCGTCGCCTACGCCTGCGAGGAGATCGCCGCCGACCCGCGCCAGGCCAGCGAGTACACCGCGCGCGGCAACCTGGTCGCGGTGGTCACCAACGGCACCGCGGTGCTCGGCCTGGGCGACATCGGCCCGCTGGCCGGCAAGCCGGTGATGGAAGGCAAGGGCGTGCTGTTCCAGAAGTTCGCCGGCATCGACGTGTTCGACATCGAGATCGACGAGCGCGACCCCGACAAGCTGGTCGACATCATTGCCAGCCTGGAGCCGACCTTCGGCGGCATCAACCTCGAGGACATCAAGGCGCCGGAGTGCTTC
>ERZ1645192.1480-NODE-1480-length-19538-cov-12.824360_pt1 | contig 19538 bp, 19 predicted proteins | sample MGYA00575354_ERZ1645192 | MGnify/ENA primary metagenome ERZ1645192 (study PRJEB40844, sample SAMN11349763) | freshwater sediment metagenome | isolation source: river sediment | host: Sediment | place: India: Faizupur Khadar , New Delhi | collected 2017-02-21 ... | reverse complement strand
GCCATACATGCCGACCGCATGGACCTCGTCGATATAGGTCATGGCGTTGTATTTTTCGGCGAGGTCGCAGATCGCGGCGATGGGGGCGATGTCGCCGTCCATCGAATACAGGCTCTCGAAGACGATCAGCTTGGCGCGCTCATACGGCTGGGCGGCGAGCAATTCCTCAAGATGGGCGACGTCGTTGTGACGCCACACCTGACGCTCGGCCGAGGAGCGGCGAATGCCCTCGATCATCGAATTGTGGTTGAGCGCGTCGGAGAGGATCAGGCAGTTCGGCAGCAGGTCGGCGACGGTCGAGATGCCGGCGAGGTTGGAAATCCAGCCCGAGGTGAAGACGAGCGCCGCTTCCTTGCCATGCAGGTCGGCGAGTTCCGCCTCGAGTTGCACGACCGGGTGGCTGGTGCCGGAAATGTTGCGGGTGCCGCCGGCGCCGGCGCCATGCGCCTTGGCCGCCTCGCACATGGCGTTGACGACGTCGGGGTTGACGCCCATGCCGAGATAGTCGTTGGAGCACCAGATGGTGACGTCCTGCACGGAACCGTCGGGGCGGTGCCAGGTCGCGAAGGGGAACCGCGCCGTATCGCGCTCCAGTTCGGCGAACACGCGATAGCGCCGTTCGGTCTTCAGCTGGCTGACCGCCTCCTCGAAGAAACGCGCGTAGTCCATCCGAGCCACCTCTGCCTGTGTCGTCCCGCTCGGCCGGAGGCGCGCGGGAAGCTGTCCGATGCGGGCGCAGACTTGCCCACGCAGTCCCCGCTGTCCTTATCTTAGATCAATTCTTAACCCCTCAATGCCGGGAACGCCAGCCAGAACGGGCGTTCGGCGGCGCGGCCGGAGCGCGCGAAATGACGCAAGGTCAGCGCCAAACGCGCGAATCGCGGCCGCGATTTTCGTCAGGAGCGGCGCAAGAGGCCGACGACGGCGGAGACGACGAACAGGATAATCGCCACCCAGAACAGCATTTGCGCGCCGCTCAAGGCCGTTCCCGCCACGCCGCCGAAGCCGAACAGCGCCGCGACAATGGCGATGACCAGAAAAACGACGGCCCAATACAGGAGATTTCCCATGACGCTCCCCTTTCAGCTCAAACCGAGGCAATTGAAGCGCGCGCAGCGCCGCTTCAGGGCGGAAGACATGCGCATCGGGGAAACAACGCGCAGTATCGGCAAAGGTTCCGGCAGCGCCTGCCCGCGCCGAAAGCTGGGCAATTGCAGCATTTTGCGTCGGCCGGTGCGGAAAGCCGACTAACCCAGATTGTCGCGCCAGTCGTCGCCGTAGAGCAATTGCGCCAGACGCAGGCGGCCGCGGTTGACGCGGCTCTTGATGGTGCCGACGGCGCAGCCGCAGATTTCGGCGGCCTCCTCATAGGAAAAGCCGGAAGCGCCGACGAGCAGGACGGCCTCGCGCTGTTCGGGCGGCAATTGCGCCAGCGCCCCGCGCATTTCCTGCATCGCCAGATGGCCCTCCTGCCCGGAAGGCGAGGCGACCTGAGCCGCGATCTCGCCGCCGACATCCTCGACCTCGCGGCGACGCTTGCGGTATTGCGACGCGAAATGATTGCGCAGGATTGTGAACAACCAGGCGTTGATATTGGTGCCAAGCTTGAAGGCGGCGGCGTTGGCCCAGGCGCGCAGCAGCGTCTCCTGCACGAGGTCGTCGGCCCGCGCGACGTCGCCGGCGAGCGAAATGGCGAAGGCGCGCAGCGAGGGCGCCGCATCGAGCAGCGCGCGGGTAAATTCACGCGTCGGCGCGGCCGCCGGCGATGCGGATTGGTCGGCTGCCCCCCCTGCCGTCATGCAGCGTTTCCAGTTTCATCGTCCCGCTGACGCTCCTTGGCGTCGAGCTGCAGCAGAAGATCCATGAACCGGTCCGGCACCGGCTCGCTCAGCAGGTCGTCGTAATAGCGGCGAAGCTTCGCGCCGATCATCGCTTCAAGGCGGGCGTCGAGTTCGGTTTTTTCCGATGTTTTGGCGATTTTGGCCGCCTGTTCCGCTTGAGGCTTACGCTTTTTCATAATGGCTTCGTCGCCCATCATTTGCTTTTCGCACTCTCCAACGCACCCCCCACGCTTTCGTTCCATTGCGGCGCATCGTCGAAAAGAAATTCTATCCGATGCACGGCCAGTCCGTATAGGTTGTGTCACGAACTCATGGATAAGGCGCAAGGAATCCGGAATGGCGATCGCCCAGCAGGTTGTTTCCCATCTGCCCTACCTGCGGCGCTATGCGCGCGCCCTGACCGGCTCGCAAAAGGCCGGCGACGCGCAGGTCGTCGCCACGCTGGAAGCGCTGGTGGCCGATTCCTCCTGTTTTGACCGGCGCATTTCCTCGCGCGCGGCTCTTTACAAGGCGTTCACGCAGGCCTGGAGCGCCAGCGCCGCGAAGCGCGGCGACGATGCGCCGCGCGAGATGGCGGAGCGCCGGCTCGAGCGGATGACGCCGCTCAGCCGCCAGGCCTTCCTGCTCTCGGCCATGGAGCGCTTCGACCAGCATGAAGTGGCCGCCATTCTCGGCGTCAGCGCCGATGAGGTCGCCGAACAGCTGGCGCTGGCGAATCGGGAGATCGTCGAGCAGGTCGCCACCAATGTTCTCATCATCGAGGACGAGCCGCTGATCGCCATGGATCTGCAGGCGATCATGGAGGAGCTGGGCCATCGCGTCGTCGGCGTGGCGCGCACCCAGACCGAAGCCCTGGCGATCGCCAGCGACGCCGACGTCGGCCTCATCCTCGCCGACATCCAGCTCGCCGACGGCAGTTCCGGGCTCGACGCGGTCAACGACCTGCTGCTGACGGTCAAGGCGCCGGTGATCTTCATCACCGCCTTCCCGGAACGTCTGCTGACGGGGCAAAGGGCGGAGCCGACCTATCTCGTCACCAAGCCGTATCAGGCCTCGCTCGTCGCGATGCTGTCGAGCCAGGCGCTGTTTTTCGGCGAAAAGGCCCATCCCGGCAAGGTGCGGGCCTGACGCGCCAGGCGGGCGACGACCAATTCTAGTCCTGCGTCCGCCGCAGGCGGCTTTTCACCCCCGGCTCCGATGACCCTGGATCCCGTTTCCGCCGAACCGCCCGAATCGACGCCGCCCGCCGCGAGCCGGTTGTCGCGTCTTTTCGGCCAGCGCCTTTCCGCCGGCGTCCTGCCGCTGGCGCTCGGGCTCGCCGTGTCGCTGTTCGCGGCTGTTGCGACCCTGATCATCCAGCAAGAGATCAGCACCGGGTTCAGCGATCTTCGCCGCACCCGCGACCGCGAGGCGCTTGCGGCGGCCATCATGACCGGCGTCACCGAAGCGCAATCCGACCTGCGCGGCTATGTGGCGACCGCGCTGCCGGAACAACTCGAACGGGCGCGCTCCATCCTCGCCAGCCTGTCGTGGCAGCTGGCGAAATTGCACGACGATCTGCGCGCCGATCCTGAACTGGCCGGCCTTGAACAGGAGACGACCCCGCGGATCAGGCCAGCGATCGAGAGAATGCACGCGGCGTCACGCTTGGGCGACGGCGTCGACGCCCCCGACCGGGAGGCGCAGCTTGCCGCCCTGGCCGAAATCCGGCCGCTGGTCGAAACCGCCCGCAACGGACACCGGCAACTCATCGACGGCTTGCGGTCGCTGCTGGCGACGCAGCGCGCGGAAGTGTCGAACGACATTTCTTCGCTCGTCTTCGCCGCCCTGCTGCTGCTCACCGGCGCGCTGCTGACGTCGTTCAACCAGACACGCCGCCTGGCGCAGGAAGTCGCGGCGCATTTCAGGCGGCAGGCCGCCAGCGACCGGGCCATCGCCGGCCTGTCGGAGCGCGTCACGCAAAGCCGGGCGGAACTGGCCGAGACCAACCGGCGCCTCGGCCTGGCGCTGCGCGCGGCCCGCGTCGCCGTTTTCGCCGTCAACGCCGACGGGGCTGTCGACTGGCTGAGCGCCGACAAAGACGCGCCCATCAGCCCCGCCAACCTGCCTGGCCGCCTGGGCGACCTGGCGCATCCGGGCGAACGCGGCCGGGTCGAGGAGGCGCTCGCCAGCGTTTTCCGGGGCGGACAGGGCGCGAATTTCGAACTGCGCGTCGCCGAGGCCTTCGCGCCGATCGGCTGGCTGAGCGTCAACATCGATCCCAAGCTCGACGGCGTCGACGGACGAGCGCTCGGGTCGGCGGTGGACATCACCGAATTGAAACGCCGCGAGGAGGGGAATTTCTGGCTGATGCGCGAGCTCAGCCATCGCTCCAAGAACCTGCTCGCCGTGGTTCAGGCGATCAGCCGGCAGACGGTGCGCACGACCCAGACGTCTGCGGCCTTCCACGAGCGTTTCTCGGCGCGGCTGCGGGCTCTGGCCGCCGCGCATGACGTGTTCGTCAAGGAGGCCTATCGCGGCGCGGAATTCGCCGAATTGTTCGCCTCGCAAATCGGCATGTCCGAGGAATATGTCTCGGCGCGCATCGACCGGTCCGGACCAAGCGTCTGGATGCGGCCGGAGGCGGCCCAGAATTTCGCCATGGCGCTGCACGAACTTGCCGCCAACGCGCTGAAATATGGCGCGCTTTCAGGCCCGAACGGCCGGGTCGAGGCGCGCTGGCGCGTCGAGGGCGAGGGCGCTGCGGCGCGGTTCCTGTTCGACTGGACGGAGCATGGCGGGCCGCCGCCGGCCGCGCCGCGCGGCGCCGGCTTCGGCACGGCGCTGATCACGCATAATTTGCCGCGCTCTATCAACGGCGTGGCGACCCTGACCTATGCGCCGGACGGCGTGCGCTGCCATGTCGAAGCGCCGATGGCGGCGATCGCGCCTTCGGCGGACACGACCTAGCAAAAACCGGGCATTGCGCGCCGTTCCGCCGGGTTTATAAGGGATGCACGCAATTGAGCCCGCCGCCGAGCCCGCCGCCCCATGAATTCGCTTTCGCCCATGAAACCGCTCGGCGTCGAGCTGATGGATGCCGATCACGCCCGCCTCGACCGCCTGTTCGACTCCGTCGCGCATGCCGGCGACGACATGCTCGCCGTTCTGTTCGAGGAAATGCGCGATGAAATGGCGGCGCATTTCGCCCGCGAGGAAGCCATGATGCAGGCGTGCGCCGTGCCGGTGCTGCCCTGCCATGCGGAAATGCACGAAAAACTGCTGGCGCAGTTCGACGCGGGCCGCCGCTTCGTCGAGGCGGACGACTTCATCGGCCTGCGCATCCATCTCGGCAGCGCCGCGCCGCATCTCGTCGCCCATCATGTCGAGACCGCCGATACGGTGGCCGCCGGCTTCATCACCGGCGACCCGTCCGCTTTCACTTGCGCGGGCTGACCAGATAGGGCCCATAGATCAGCGTGAAGCCGCCGAAACTGGCGACCCACGCCGCCGCGGCGACATAGAGCATGGGCTCCGCAACCTGCGGCCACAGGGCCGCGACGACGCGCGCCAGAGCGGCGACGAACAAGGCGAGATAAATCAGGATCGTGGCGCGGTCGGCGAAAAGCGCCCGGCCGGTATGGCCGAGGGTGGCGCGGGTCATGATCGCGACGATCATGCCGGCGACGCCGCCGACCATCCAGGCGTGCTGGGCGGCGCTGACCGTCACGACGGACGGAAAGGCCAGCGCCGCCGCCATCAGCAGGAAGCCGAACGGAATGAAGGCGTAGGCGGCGTGCATGACCAGCACGAGGCCGTCGGCGCGGGCGCGCACGCCCTGCCAGCGCGACAGTCGCCAGGCCTGCCCGACGCCGGCCGCCAGCAACAGCGGCGCGGCAAGGCGCGCATCGAGCGCCAGCGCCCAGGCCAGCAGCGCCGCGACGGTGACGGCGAAGACGCCCTTCTCGACTGTGTCGAAGCCTGCCGGCAGCGGCCCCGGATTGTTGCGCGCCAGCCAGTTGCGGGTAAAGCTCGGCACGACGCGGCCGCCGATAAGGATGACCAGCAGCAGCAGCGAACCGATGGCGAAGCGCTCGGACCAGGCGGCCGCGCCGGTCATATGCGCTTCGATATGGAAGGCGAGATTGGCCAGCCCGAGCGCGCCGACGATGACCAGGACGCGCAGGTTGCGCCAGTTCTTGCCGGCGACGATCTCGCGGCCCATGACGGCGACCAGCGCGACGATGAAAGCCGAATCGATTACCATGACCGCAACCCAGCCGAGGACGGCGGAGGCGGCGATGGCGAGGCGGCCGGCGAGCCAGACGAGCACCAGCGCCAGCAAAGGCGGCCCCTGCAACGGCATGCGGCCGGTCCAGTTCGGCACCGCCGTCATCAGGAAGCCGGCGATGACGGCCGGCGCAAAGCCGAACAGCATTTCATGCTCGTGCCAGACCAGCGGCGAGAACAGCGCGCCGAGATCGAGGACGCCGAAATATTGCGGCAGCCAGACCAGCATGGCGAGGGCGGCGTAAAGCCCGCCGATGAGAAAGAAGGGCCGGAACCCATAGGAAAGAAGGGCCGGACCTGCCTGTTGCTTGAGACGGGGAATTGGCGGCATTTAAAGCCCTCGTTCCTGGCGGGCGACGCTGCGTCGCCCGCAAATTGTTATATTCAGTTTTCTGAATGTAGCCATCGCGCGCAAGACTCGTTATATGGCGTACTGATTTTTCCTGACTTGACCGATGTGGGGTGTGACAGGCCCCGTCGTGGCATGGAGCATCTGAAGCAATGTCCGAAGCAGCGTCCCCTGTCGAAACTATGGTTGCGCCCCCCGCAAAGCCCAAGGCGGGCGGCGCGTTCAACCGCGAAACGGTGCTGGAGGTCCACCACTGGACCGACCGGCTGTTCAACTTCAAGACAACGCGCGACCCGGCCTTTCGTTTCGAGAACGGCCAATTCGCCATGATCGGCCTCGAAGTCGACGGCAAGCCGCTGCTGCGCGCCTATTCGATGGCCTCGGCCAATTGGGAAGACGATCTCGAATTCTATTCGATCAAGGTGCAGGACGGGCCGCTGACCTCGCGGCTGCAGCACATCAAGGTCGGCGACACCGTGCTCGTCGGTCGCAAACCCACAGGCACGCTGGTGCAGACCAGCCTGCTGCCGGGCAAGCGCCTCTACATGCTGTCGACCGGCACCGGCCTTGCCCCCTTCGCCTCGATCATCAAGGATCCGGTGATCTACGAGCGCTACGAGACCAATGTGCTGATCCACGGCTGCCGCGAAGTGGCCGAACTGCAATACGGCCTGCAGCTCGTGCAGTCGGTGAAGGACAACGAATTCATCGGCGAGATGGCGCGCGAAAAGCTGGTGCATTACCCCACCGCGACGCGCGAGCCTTACGTGCATCAGGGCCGCATTCCGGACCTGATCAATTCGGGCAAGCTCGCCGCCGATCTCGGCCTGCCCGACCTCAATCCGGCTGAAGACCGCGTCATGCTGTGCGGCAGCCCGGAAATGCTCGTCAGCCTCGTCGACCTGCTCAAGGCGCGCGGCTTCAAGGAGGGCTCGGGCGGCGACCCGCAGACCTACGTGATCGAAAAGGCGTTCGTCGAACGCTAAGCCCGAGCGAGGACAGAATGAGCGCGGACGCCGCCACTTTCGTTTGCGCCCATTGCGGCGCGATCAACCGCGCCGCGCTGTCGCGCCTGTCCTCTGGCGAGCGGCCCGATTGCGGCAAATGCGGCCAGCCGCTGTTCGCCGGCAAGCCGATCGAAGCGCAATCAGACAGCGATTTCGAACGTCATATCGCGCGCACGGGCGTTCCCGTGCTCGTCGATTTCTGGGCTGATTGGTGCGGGCCGTGCAAGATGATGGCGCCGCATTTCGAGCTGTCCGCGGCGCGGCTCGAACCGGGCGTGCGCCTGCTCAAGGTCGACACGGAAAAGCTGCAACAGACGGCGGCGAAATTCGGCATCCGCTCGATTCCCACCCTGATGCTGTTCAAGGACGGGCGCGAGATCGCCCGCCAGCCCGGCGCGATGGACAGCGGCGGCATCGCCCGTTGGGTCGCCCAGCACTTAGGGCGCTGATTTTTCCAGCGAATTGATCCCGCGCATGGCGCGCTTATGCGCATGGGCGCATGAAGGCGCATGGACGCGATTGCAGTTCTTTCCGCACTGGCCGAGCCGACGCGGCTTGCGGCGCTTCGTCTGATCTGGGACGGGCGCGAGCATTGCGTTTGCGCATTGATGCGCGAACTCGGCGCCAGCCAATCGCGCATGTCGCGCCATATGGCGACGTTGAAAGCCGCCGGCCTCGTCCTCGATCGGAGGGATGCGCAATGGGTGCGTTATCGTCGCAATCCCGGCCTGCCGCCGGAGATCGTCTGTCTGGTGGAGGCGGCCCTGGCCTTGCCCGCGGACCGTCAGGCGGCCTGAACGGCCGCAACGCGCTCTGGGTCATCGCCACATTGGCGGGGCTCGTCGTCTGGTTCGCGCTCTATCGCCAGCTTGAGCCCTTGTCCTATGCGCTGATCGCCCTGCTGCCGGTCGACGCCAGGTCGAACGCCGGCGAGGCCCTGCGCTTTTTCATCTTCGACGCGCCGAAAGTGCTGATGCTGCTGACGCTGGTCGTCTTCGGCATGAGCTTCGTGCGCAGCTATTTCTCAGCCGAGCGGACGCGGGCGATGCTGTCGGGCCGCAGCGAGGGCGTCGGCAATATTCTGGCGGCGATGCTCGGCATTTTCACGCCGTTCTGCTCCTGCTCGGCCGTGTCGCTGTTCATCGGCTTCGTCAGCGCCGGCGTGCCGCTCGGCGTCACCTTCTCGTTTCTCGTCGCCGCGCCGATGATCAACGAAGTGGCGCTCGGCCTGCTCGTCGGCCTCGTCGGCTGGAAGGTCGCGGCGCTCTATCTCGGCTTCGGCCTGACTCTCGCCATTCTGTCCGGCTTCGTCATCGGCAAGCTGAAGCTCGAAGGCTGGCTGGAGCCCTGGGTGCGCGACCTGCGCACGACGCCCGTCAACCTGCCGCCGGAAGACTTGACGCTCGCCGACCGGCTGCAGGCCGGCGTCGAGGGCGTGAAGGAGATCGTCGGCCGCGTCTGGATCTGGATGATCGTCGGCATCGCCGCCGGCGCGTTCATCCACGGCTATATCCCGGCCGACGCCATCGCGGCGCTGATGGGCCGCGACACATGGTGGGCGACGCCGGTCGCGGTGCTCGTCGGCGTGCCGATGTATTCCAACGCCGCCGGCGTCATTCCCATCGTCGAGGCGCTCATCGGCAAGGGGCTGCCGCTTGGCACCGTGCTCGCCTTCATGATGTCGGTGATCGCGCTGTCGCTGCCGGAAGCCATCATCCTGCGCAAGGTGCTGAGCCTGCGCCTGCTCGGCGTGTTCTTCGCCATCGTCGCGCTGGGCGTCCTCGCCATCGGCTATTTGTTCAACGCTTTGTTCTGAGGAGACATCCGATGAAAAACGTCAAGGTTCTCGGCTCGGGCTGCAAACGCTGCATTGCCACGGGCGACATGATCAGGCAGGAGGCCGAGCGCCTCGGCGTGCCGATCGAGCTGGAAAAGATCACCGATTACGCCGAGATCGCGACTTACGGCATTGCCGCGACGCCGGGCGTCGTCGTCGACGGCAAGGTCGTGCATGCCGGCGGCCTGCCGAAGCAGGATTCCATCGCCGGCTGGCTGCAGGGCTGAGCACTGGCGCATCCGCGGCAGCCGCACTATGATACCGCAGCAAAGGATGTGCGCCATGCCGAACCTCTCCCCTCGCGCCCGCAAGACAATGGACCCGCTGGTCCGCATGATGCTGCTGAACTGGGCGACCGGCGTCGCCGTCGGCATCGTCTGCGCCGGCTTCCTGCTCGCGGTCGACATGGCGGGCATCCGCTCGCTGCTGATGCGCTCGAACCTCTTGTGGCAGGGATTGGCGCTGCTGTTCGGCGGCTTCGCCATCACCTTCGGCGGCGTCGTCTGCGCCACGTCGATCATGACCCTGCCCAAGGACGACGACGAGCGCCCGCGCGGCGGCCTCGGCCAGAAAATCCTTTCGACCTTGCTCTACCATTCCGTCGCGCGGCCCGAGCCGAGCCCGATCCCGGTTCCGGTCAAGCGCGAGCGGCGCTGAGCGCCAGCGCCCACAAACAAAAACGCGGGGACGGGCCCCGCGTTTTGCTTTTTCAGACGATTTTTTCGCCGAAGCGCCGCCAGCCCATCATGCCGGGGGCGTAATGGCGCACGTCGGTGCGGCCGCTGGCCAGCACCTGCCGCGCCGCCGTCGCCGAACGCGCGCCCGACAGGCAGACCACAATCAGCGGCTTGTCCTTCGGCAGCTTGTTGACGTCGAAGCGCGACAGCGGATGATTGACCGAGCCGGGAATGCGGCCGGAGGCGAATTCCGCCGGTTCGCGCACGTCGATGATCGCCGCGTCGCCGTTGACGCTCGCAGCGCGCATTTCGTCATGCGTGACGCCTTGCGCGCCGGCGCTCGGCTTGAACATGGACATGATGTTGGAGAAGGACATCGGGCCTCGCCTCTCATATATCGTTATCTGCGAATATATTTAGAGACGCAGGGCCCGCTGCGCAAGTCCCTTCAGGCGGCCAGATCCGCGCGCATCATGTCGGCGGCCTTTTCGCCGATCATCATCGCCGGGGCGTTGGTGTTGCCGCCGATGAGCCCCGGCATGATCGAGGCGTCGACGACCCGCAGGCCCTCAATGCCGTACACGCGCAGGCGCGGATCGACGACGGCCATGGAATCCTTGCCCATCTTGCAGGTGCCGACCGGGTGATAGACCGTATCGACGCGGGCGCGCAGGATGGCGCGGATGTCGTCGTCGCTGCGGACGCCCGAGGTCCACATATCCTTCGCCCCGAGCGAGGCGAAAGGCGGCGCATCGAGCAGGCGTCTGGTCAGTTTGTAGCCGGCGACCATCGTCTCCAGATCGTCGGGATGTTCGAGGAAAGCCGGGTCGATCAGCGGCGCGGCAAAGGGATCGGCGCTGGCGAGCTTGAGCGAGCCGACGCTTTTTGGCCGCAGCAGGCAGACATGGCAGGAATAGCCGTGGCCGAGGTGCTGCTTGCGGGCATGATCGTCGACGACGGCGACGACGAAATGCAATTGCACGTCGGGCAGCGGCAGGTCGGGCCGCGTCTTGAGGAAGCCGCCGGCCTCGGCGAAATTCGAGGCGACCATGCCGCGCCCCTCCTTCCGCCAGCGGGCGATTTCCTTGATCATCCGCAGCGAGCCCTTCAGCGACAGGCCGACGAGATCGGTGTCGTTGATTTGGTAGCCGAAGATGAAATCGGGATGATCCTGCAGATTGGCGCCGACGCCGGGCAGATCGTGGACGACGTCGATGCCCTGCGCCTGCAGGTCCTGCGCCGGGCCGACGCCCGACAGGAGCAGGATTTGCGGCGAATTGATCGCGCCCGCCGACAGCACGACCTCACGGCGCGCGCGCAGGCGGCGCAAGGCCCCGCCCTGGCGGAATTCGACGCCGACGGCGCGCTTGCCGTCAAACAGCACGCGCGTCGTCTGCGCGCCGGTCTCGACGACGAGATTGGGGCGATGGCCCATATGGGGGTGGATATAGGCGCGCGCCGCCGTCCAGCGCTCGCCGTCCTTCTGCGTCACCTGGTAGAGGCCGAGGCCTTCCTGCTCCGCGCCGTTGAAATCCTCGTTGATGCGGAATTGCGCCTGCCGCGCCGCGTCGAGAAAGACCTGCTGATAGGGGTTGTCGCTGCGCAGATTGGCGACGTTGAGCGGCCCGCCCTGCCCATGCAGGGCGTCGTGATGCGCCTCGTTGTTTTCCGACTTGCGGAAGTAAGGCAGCACGTCGGACCAGCCCCAGCCGTCGCAGCCGAGTTCGGCCCAATGGTCGTAATCGGCATGGTGGCCGCGAATGTAGATCATGGCGTTGATGCCGGAGGAGCCTCCGAGCATCTTGCCGCGCGGCATATAGCCCTTGCGGCCGTTGAGGCCCTTCTGCGGCAGGGTCTCGTAGGCCCAATTGCCGATCTTCGTCGGCAGCATGGCGGAGGCGCCGATGGGCGCGCGCACCAGAATGTTGCGGCCCTCGCCGCCAGCTTCCAGCAGGCAGACGCGCAAGGCCGGATCTTCCGACAAGCGGCCCGCCAGCGCGCAGCCGGAGGAGCCGCCGCCGGCGACGATGACGTCGAATTCGGCGTCGTAATGGATCGCGATGTTGCTCATGGCGTCCTCACGCGAATTTCTTCAGCAGCGACAGCAGCCGGTCGAAGCCCGCGCCATAGGGCGGGCGCAGCATGCCGGCGCCATTGAAGCGCGATTGCACGAAAACCGGTTTCAGTTTGGAGAAGGTCTCGAAGCCCCACGAGCCGTGATAGGCGCCCGTTCCGCTCGGGCCGACGCCGCCGAAGGGCAATTCCTCCTGGGCGAAATGCATCAGCGTGTCGTTGACGGTGACGCCGCCGGAGATCGTGCCGGCGAGCACGCGGTCGCGGTTGGCCTCGTTCTCGCCGAACCAGTAGAGCGCCAGCGGCCGGTCGCGGCCGTTGACGAAGGCGATGGCCTCGTCGAGCGCGCCATAACCGATGACGGGCAGCAGCGGGCCGAAGATCTCCTCTTGCATGATCGCCATGTCGGGCGTCGCGCCCAGCACCAGCGTCGGCGCGATCTTGCGCAGCGAAGGATCGAAATTCTCGCCCGCCGGATTGAGCGCGATCGTGCGCGCGCCCTTGTCCTCGGCGTCGCGCAGCAGGGCGGTCAACCGCTGATAATGCCGCTCGTTGACGATGCTCGTGTAGTCGGGATTGTTGGCGAGCGTCGGATACATGCCGGCGACGACCTGCCGGGCGGCGTCGACGAATGCGTCGATCTTGCCGGTCGGCGCGAGAACGTAGTCGGGCGCGATGCAGGTTTGGCCGGCGTTGAAGCACTTGCCGTAGAGAATGGACGGAACGGCGCGCGCCATGTCGACGGAGGCGTCGAGGATCGCCGGCGACTTGCCGCCGAGCTCCAAAGTCACCGGCGTCAGGTTCTTCGCCGCCGCCTGCGCCACGAGGCGGCCGACGGCCGTCGAGCCGGTAAACAGCAGATGGTCGAAGGGCAATTCGCAGAAGGCCTGACCGGCCTTGGCGTCGCCGATGACGACAAAGAATTCCTCCGGCTTGAAATATTTCTGCGCCAGTTGCGCCATCAGTTCGGAGGTGCGCGGCGTCGCTTCGGAGGGCTTCAGCATGACGCGGTTGCCCGCCGCCATCGCCGCCAGCGTCGGGCCGATGGCGAGGTCATAAGGATAGTTCCACGGCGAGACGACGCCGACCGCGCCGAGCGGCTGGGGAATCAAGCGGTTGTGGGCGGGCCGGAAGTGCAGCGCGGTGGCGACGCGGCGCGGCTTCATCCAGCCGCGCAGATGGCGGCGGGCGTGGGCGATGCCGCTTTGCACGGTGAAGATTTCCGCCATGCGGGATTCGTGCAGCGAGCGATTGCCGAAATCCGCGCTGATCGCGGCGCAGATGGCGTCGGCGTTTTCAGAGGTCATCGCCGCCAGACGGTCGAGCCGGTCGAGCCGCTGCGCGGCGTCCGGCGTCATGTCCGACAGATGGGCGCGCTTCTGGCGATCGAGCGCCGCGCGCATTTCAACAGGATCCATGTCCTTCGCTCCCTTGGCGCCGTCGCTGTCGCGAACTTGTTGGTTCTTATATAAACCGTTTACGGCGAAAGCGCGATGCGCCGGCGCAAATTTCGAGCCCGGTCAGGCGCGCCGGTGCGGCAGCGTCACGCGGAAGGCCGCCCCTTCGCCCGGCGCTCCGTCGAGCAGCGCGATGTCGCCGCCGTGGGCGCGCGCGAGGTCGGCGGCGATGGCGAGGCCGAGGCCGACGCTGCCCGGCCGGTTCGACCCGGCGAAAGCGCCGAACAGCTTGTCGCGGACGAGCGGCGAGACGCCGAGGCCGTTATCGATGACGTCGATCAGCACGTTGTCGCCGTCGCGCCGCGCGCAGACTCGCACCTGCGGGGCGGCGCATTGCGCGGCAAGAAGCGCGTCGACGGCGTTGCGGCACAGGTTCATCAGGATGCGGAACAATTGGTCTTCGTCCGCGACGAGCCAGAAGTCGTCCTCGACCTCGTTGTCGAAACGGACCGCGGCATGCGAGGGCGCGAGCGTATCGACGACGTCGGCGACCACCGCCGCGAGATCGATGCGGCGCGGCTTCGGCGTGTCGTCCTGCGCCTTGCCGTAGGCGAGTATGGCGTGGGCGTAGCGAATGCCGCGATCGAGCGTGCCGACGAGCTTGGGCGCGAGGCGCTGGGCCAGCGGATCGTCGGAGGCCGCCAGCCTGTCGGAGAGCAATTGCGCCGCCGCCAGCATGTTGCGCAGGTCGTGGTTGATCTTGGCCACCGCCAGACCCAGCGCCGCCAGATGCTCCTTGCGGCGCAGCGCGCCGGCGAGTTCGCGCTGCATGCGCGCCAGCGCCTGCTCGGCGTCGCCGATCTCGTTGGCGCGGCCCGAGGGCGCGATGATGCGGCCGGCGTCCTGCGGCGCGGCGGCGAAGCCAACGATGCTGGACGTCAGGCGGCGCACCGGGCGCAGCACCAGCCAGTGCAGGCTGAGCACGGCGAGCGCGCCGACAAGCGCCGAGACGATGAGAGAGCGCCAGACGACGCTGGCGGCAAATTCCGCCATGGCGCGTTTCAGCTTGGTCTCGTCCATCGTCACTTCGATGAAGTCGCCGCCCATCGGCGCGTCGCCGCGAATGGTGACGATGCGGCCCGGCGGCGCGACCAGCGCCCGGAAGGCGGCGCGCATCGAGGCCCAGGTCGAGACGCCGCGCATGTCGTAGGTCTCGTCCACCGCCGCCGGCAATTCCTTGGCCGCTAGCATGCGGCGCGTGCCCTTGAGCTTCAGCACGATGACGCGCGCGCCGACGCTGTCGAGCAATTGCTGCGGCAATTCGCTTTGCGCCAGGTCGCGCTCCGCCCCTTCCAGCACCAGCGCGGCGGTAAAGGCGGCGCTGAGGCGGTTGCGCAGCCAGTTGTCGCGGTAATTGGCGATGGACGGCGCGAAGATGACGACCTGCGCCAAGGTGACGAAAACGGCGGTCAGGATCAGCACGCGGCTGGACAGACCCATCTGCCGGCCGGGCCGCTCGGCTGCGGCCGGCCGCGTCGCAATGGGATGGTCGACGCGCTTGTCCATGACCTCACCCGAAACGGCGCAGCAGGCGCAACAGGCGACGCAGCCAGGGGTTCGACAGGCTGGCGGCAAACCCCGTCAGCGCGGCGCGCCGGCCGGCTTCGCCCAGCGTCGGATAGGGCAAAACGACCTCGGCGACGTCGCGCAACCTCAGCCTTTTCGTCAGCGCCAGCGCCCAGAAGCCGATCATCTCCCCCGCCTCCGCGCCGACGATCCCGGCGCCGAGAATGCGCCCCGACCGATCGGCGACGATCTTGACATGGCCCTCGTCGAGCTTGCCGGCAATGGCGCGGTCGTTTTCCGAAAACGGCCAGCGCAGCACGCGCACATGCCTGTGGCCGGCGGCGCGCGCCTCGGCCTCGCTCAGGCCGACGCTGGCGACCTGCGGACTGGTGTAGGCGACGCGCGGCGCGCGCGTCGGGTCGAACCGCGGCCGCAGCCGGAACAGCGCCGCGCGCAGGACGAGGCCGGCCTGATGATTGGCGACATGGGTGAGGCGCGGCCCGCCTGCGGCGACGTCGCCGACCGCGTAGATGCGGCGATTGCTGGTGCGCATGCGCGCATCGACGGCGACGCCGGCCGCGCGGTCGAAGGCGACGCCGGCGTCCTCAAGACCCAGATCCTCGACATTGGGCGTGCGGCCGGCAGCGATCATGAGATGCGAGGCGTCGATATGCTCCTCAAGGAGTCGCCCCGGCAGCACGACCCGCGCGCCCGCGCCATGCGGCTCGACGCGCAGGATCTTCACCCCCTCGCGCAGCACGACGCCCTCGCGCGCCAGACGCCGGCGCAGCGGCTCGACCAGTTCTGCGTCCTCGCGCACGAGCGCGGTCGCGGCCTCCAACACCGTCACCTCGGAGCCGAGGCGGCGGAAGCTCTGGGCCAGTTCGAGCCCGACGGGGCCGGCGCCGATGACGACGAGACGCGGCGGCAGCGTCGCAAGATCGAAAATCGTCTCGTTGCTGTGCCAGTGCACAAGGTCGAGCCCCTCGATCGCCGGGCGGGCGGGATGCGAGCCCGTGGCGATGACGAAACGGCGGGCGCGAATCTCGCAATCGCCGGCGAGCAGCGTGCGCGGATCCTTGAAGCGGGCGCGCGCCTTGATCACCTCGACGCCCATCGCGCCGAATCGCTCGGCCGAATCATTGGGCGCAATCGCCGCGATCACGCGTTGCACATGCGCGTGGACGCGCTCGAAATCGACGATGGGCTCGTGCGCCCGCATGCCGAAGCGCGACGCGCCGCGCATGGCGGCGGCGGCCTCGGCGGCGGCGATGAGGGCTTTCGACGGCACGCAGCCCGAATTGAGGCATTCGCCGCCCATCGCGCCTTTTTCGACAAGCACGGTCGGCGCGCCGAGCGCCGCCGCGCCGGCGGCGACCGAAAGGCCGCCCGCGCCGGCGCCGATCACGCAGAGATCCGGCGTCAAAAGTCTGGTCATGCGCTCCTCGCGGTTCGTAACCTATTGTGACGCTTCGCCTCGCCCGCGCAAGCGCCGTGCGAGCACAGGCGCCAGCGCCAGCAGGCCGAGGGCGGCGAGCGCGATCAGCGTCTCGCGCGTCGCCAGCGCCGACACGGTCAGCGTCGCGCCGCAATCGGCCGCGCCGGACGCCTTGCAGGCGGCGATCGCCTCGGCCTGTTTGTGCAACAGGCTGTCGAGCCCCGCGCCGGCCGAGGCGAAGGCGAAACTCGCCGGCAGAACGCCGACGAGCGTCGTCCAGAGAAAGGTTTTCAGCGGCACGCCGAGCAGGGCGGGGGCGAGATTGACGGCCCAGAAGGGGAAAGCCGGCGTCAGCCGCAGAAACAGCATGTAGGCGGCGGCGTCGCGCGCGAATCCGGCCCGCAGGCGTTGCAGGAACGGGCCGGCGCGGCGGGCGAGCGCCTCGCCGAAGGCCGTGCGCGCCAGAATGAAAACGCCCGCCGCGCCGATCGTCGCGGCGACGGCGGCGATGAGCGCGCCGGCGAAGGGGCCGAAGAACAGCCCCGCCGCCAGCGTGCCGATGGTCGCGCCGGGAATCGAGAGAGCGACGATCGCGGCATAGGCGAGGATGAAAACGACGACGGCGCGCCCGCCCTGCGCCGCGATCCAGCCCTCAAGTCCGGCCCGGACCTCGAGAAAACGCTCGAAACTCAGCGCCGACGCGCCGCCGAACGCCCAGAGGCCGAGCGGCGCGGCGAGGATGAGCAGCGCCGCGGCGACGCGCCAGCCCGCGCCTGCGGGCGCGGCGGCGGTTTTCTTCGGCTCTGCGTCAGGATCGGTCATGCCGCCAGACTAGCGGATGCGGCCGCGCCTGCGGCAATGATATTCGCGTGAGGCCGCATGCACAGCGAAAGACGCCGCGCCGAATTGACTTTGCGGCGGCTATGCCCCTATAAGGCCGCTCGCGATTTCGGCTGAGGCTGACGTCGCCCGTTCGCTTGCGCCCCGGCTCTGCCGGCGCATCGCAAGAGAACGGGCCGGCGCGAATTTCGATCAGGGTCAGGGGAACGACGTTCCGTCAGGCCTGTTTTTTTTGAGTTACGGAGCAGACCCGTGAAGCGGACCTATCAACCCTCGAAAATCGTGCGCAAGCGTCGCCACGGCTTCCGCGCTCGCATGGCCACCGTTGGCGGCCGCAAGGTGATCGCGGCCCGCCGCGCGCGCGGCCGCAAGCGCCTCTCGGCCTGAGATCAGGCCAAGCGGATCGGGTCGGGATGAGGGTATCATGGCCGGCTCGCAACATCACGGATTGGACAAGGGCGCGCCGGGCAACCGGGCCGCGCCCTTGCGGCTGAAAAAGCGCAGCGAATTCCTGCATGTCGCCAAGGGGCAACGCCAGCACATGCGGCTGTTCAGCCTGCAGGCGAACGCGCGGGACGACGCCTCCGGGCAAGCGGCGCGCTTCGGCCTCACCGTGACGAAAAAAGCCGGCTGCGCCGTCATGCGCAACCGGATGCGGCGGCGGCTGCGCGCGGCCCTCGCCGTGCTGCCGGATCCGCGCGGACGCGATGGATCGGATTATGTCATCGTCGCCCGCACCGAATTGCTGCACGCGCCGTTCGACGAGGTGAAAGCCGAACTCGCCGGCGCGCTCGCCCGCGTCCACGAGCGGCGCGCGGGACGTAAATCCTTCCAGGGCCAGACCGGGCGGCCGCGCGCAGCGGCCCCGCAACAGACGAGAGACCAGGCCGGATCATGACGCAGGACAACAAGAATCTCTTTCTGGCTTTCGGCCTGTCGCTGCTGGTGATGATCGGCTGGAACTATTTCTACGGCGCGCCGCAGCTCGAAAAGACGCGCCAGGCGCAGATCGAGCAGCAGCAGCTGGCCAATGCGCCGCATCCGGCCCCTGCCCCCTCGGCCCGCACGCAGGCGTCGAGCGGTCCCAACGCGCCGGCCTCGGACGCGCCGAGCGTCGCCGCGCCGCCGGCGTTCAAGACGCGCGCCGACGCGCTGGCCAGCCTGCCGCGCGTGACGCTCGAGACCAAGAGCCTGTCGGGCTCATTCACTCTGAAGGGCGGCCGCATCAACGACGTGCTGCTCAACGGCTATCGCGAGACGGTCGACAAGAACAGCCCGAAGATCGAACTGCTGTCGCCCTCGGGCGCGCCGCATCCGTTCTACGCCGAGCTCGGCTTCGTCGGCCAGCCCGGCTCCGGGCTGGCGCTGCCCAAGGCCGACACGATCTGGAACGCGGATTCGCAGACGCTCACGGCCGACAAGCCGGTGACGCTGAGCTGGGACAACGGCCAGGGCCTCGCCTTCAAGCGCAAGATCGCCGTCGACGACCGCTTCATGTTCACCGTCACCGACACGGTGGAGAACAAGAGCGACAAGGCCATCGAACTCTATCCCTATGCGCTCGTCTCGCGCCATGGCACGCCCAAGACCGACGGCTACGCGGTTCTGCATGAAGGCTTCGTCGGCGTGATCGGCGATTCCGGCGTGCAGGAATACACCTACGCCAATATCGAGAAGGAACAGGGCGCGACCAAGAAGTTCAAGGGCACGGGCGGCTGGGTCGGCTTCACCGACAAATATTGGGCCGTGACCGTCATCCCGGAACAGGACGCCGCCTTCGAGGGCCGCTTCGCCTCGATCGGCACATCCTTCAAGACCTACCAGGCCGACGCGCTGGGCGAGGCGCGCGCCATCGCGCCGGGCGCCTCGACGCAGGTCGTCACCCGCGTCTTCGCCGGCGCCAAGGAAACCGCGGCGCTCGACGCCTATCAGGCGCAACTCGGCATCAAGCAGTTCGACCTGCTGATCGATTGGGGATGGTTCTATTTCATCACCAAGCCGATGTTTAAGCTGATCGACCTGCTCTACAAGTTCGTCGGCAATTTCGGCATCGCCATCCTGCTGATCACCGTTCTGGTGAAGCTCGCCTTCTATCCGCTGGCCAACCGCTCCTATCTGTCGATGGCCAAGATGAAGGCCGTGCAGCCGGAAATGACGGCCATCCGCGACCGCTTCGCGGACGACAAGGTCAAGCAGCAGCAGGAGCTGATGGAGCTCTACAAGCGCGAGAAGATCAATCCGGTC
>ERZ1645192.1476-NODE-1476-length-19566-cov-11.106197_pt1 | contig 19566 bp, 13 predicted proteins | sample MGYA00575354_ERZ1645192 | MGnify/ENA primary metagenome ERZ1645192 (study PRJEB40844, sample SAMN11349763) | freshwater sediment metagenome | isolation source: river sediment | host: Sediment | place: India: Faizupur Khadar , New Delhi | collected 2017-02-21 ... | reverse complement strand
TTACTGTCCGTCAGAAAAGCTTATCGTTGAACTTGATGGAGAACCTCATGGTGATCATATCCAGATTGAAAAGGACAAAATAAGGGACAAGTTTCTTGAGGGTCTCGGCCTTACTGTACTTCGATTTGAAAACAGGTTGGTATTTCAGGATCCTGAATACATACTTAAAGAAATAAGAAATGCATTTAAAGGAGAGGATAAATGTTCTTAATTCCTGTTAAACTACTCTCCATGGAAATAACCACCCTGGCCCGGAAGTAAATCCCAGTCCGGTATAAAAAGCAGTAGCCGGGCCACCCCTCCTTGCGAAGGAGGGGAAAGTTATAGCATTAAATATCTGCATATCAGACACCATGTTGAGATTAAAATGATTTGAAACATGATGAAATGTTCAAGAATCGGCGATATTGGCTTACAGGAATACAATCAGTCCCGCTATTCCTGCCGTCATCCCGATAGCTATCGGGACTCGATCAGGATATTATAAAATGAGCCTGATCACATACCAGACGCACTAATTGTCACAAGTCAGGATCCGCGACGGCATAGTTATCTATACGGGCGAACTCGGATCGCTGAAGCGATTCAAGGACGACGTGAAGGAAGTTGTCGGAGGTTATGAGTGCGGGTTGAATATATCCAACTTCAACGACCTCAGGGTCGGCGACATCATCGAAGGATACCAGCAGGTAGAGGTCAAAAAAACCTTATAGCAGTTCCTGATATTGTTCGGCTGAAAGAAGTGATTCAGCATCTTCCGGATCAGTGAGCCTGATCTTTATCATCCATCCTTCGCCGTAGGGATCCTTGTTGACCAGGTCGGGTGAATCGCCCAGAGCCGGGTTTATTTCAAGTATTTCCCCTCCTACCGGCATGAACAGGTCGGATACCGTCTTTACCGCTTCAATGGTCCCGAATACCTCTTCCTTTTCCAGAGTCTCACCCTGAGTCTCTATCTCAAGGAAAACAATATCCCCGAGTTCACCCTGGGCAAAATCGGTAACCCCAACATATCCGTATTCACCTTCGATACGGAGCCACTCATGGTCTTTTGTATAAAGCAGTTCAGCCGGTACGTTCATATCTTTGTCTTTAATAAATTGAATTCTTTGTGAAATTTTGCTTAGCCCAAATTTATGCTTTTTTTTCAAATACCATAACAGGGCCGGTCCTTTAAAAAACTACTGCGCAAGAGTAAACTTCAGGCTGAAACCGAAGTTTGTGTTGGATGTCGGGAAGGTATTGGCCACAAATGGGTTGTTCATGGTATGGTCGGCAAAGACCTGGAGGTTGAACCTGTCGCTCAGTACATAATCAGCCGTTGCTCCCACAGTCATAACCTTTATGCCGGCCACGGGCTGATTGACATCTTCTATAAGCTTCCTTGCAACCGTCTTGTTATCTCTTAAAGAGAGGTCGAGTCTCAGATTCAGGTCGCTCTTCAGCGTTCTCTGGCCTCCTCCTGTCTTTAAAACTATCTGAACATCGTCAAAACGGTAGCCTGCGCCAATCACCAGTTCGTTGATCCGGCTGTCGGTCACCTGGTTCCCGGTGAGATTCAAAGATACTGTTCTCGATTTTCTCCATTCAAACCTCGATGTGAGATTGCTTTTCCAGTTCATGTCGACATTGATCATCGGGCTGAACTGTTCGCTTACCGTGATAGTATTGATCTCATACTGCTGAATAAAGTTCTTCTGAAGGTCCCTTATGTTGTTTATGCCGTTGCCGTCAACGAAGTAATTCAGATTTGTAGTATATGATCCTATCTGGTAAACACTCCTGTACTGATGGGTTATGTTTACCGACCTGAAAACTTTCTGGACGAACTCGAACTTCGAGAAACCGTCGAATGTTATTCTCCAGTTTGGCATCATCCGGAATGCCGAAGGGAAAGTCGACAGGTCGACCTTATCCGGATCCGATTTGGTATAGGCGGCATAGAATGCCGGAATAAGAACTTCACGCGATGTCTTTCCATAGCCGCTTTTAAATCCATCGGTCAGAGGCTGCCCTGTCTCGGGATCGATGTCGGGATCGTACCCGGGATCGACCTCCTTCCTGGCCTGGGCCCTGCGGTTTGAAATGATAAGGGCATTCTTCTTGAAATCCTCAAAAGTGGCCGATACGTAGTTGTTGTCCTTGGATATCTTTTCAAAAGCGGTACCCCACGATATTACAGAAATGCTGAAGTTGCCGTTTATTACCCTGTTCCTTGTGCTGTCGGGAAAGTTACCGTTGTAATCGGCCGTATAATACGAGCTTTCATTCTCTAGAAATCTCCTGTCGAGGTTGATATCGATCTTCAGTCCCGGGAATGGTTCAACAACACTTCTTAAAGAAAGATCCCTGCGGCTGTTGTACACGGCAGGTGTATTAAGCAGAGTATCGGTGGTAAGCCATCCGTTCGACACTGCCCTGTCGAAAAATTTTCTGTCGCTCAGTCCCAGCATAAATGGCAGACCCGGAGCAGTGACATTGTTGATCTTTGAACTGCCCATGAATTTTGCCTCAGGAAGGAATCCGGGAAGAAACTGGCCCTGGGAGGAGGTATAGGTCATACTTACCGACCTGATACCCATTATAGCCCTGAGAACATATTCCCCTGTAACTGTCATGGGATTGCGCTTTTTGGGGATCCTGCCCTCAATCGTAACCAGTGCGCCATCCACAGCTTCATCAGTAGTGAAATTGACCCTGTTTTCGCTGATTATCTCAACATTACCCCTGACTTCGGTGCTGTCCTTTCTCACAATCCTGACCTTTACATCTTTGGTCCTGAGATTATGAACCAGAGGCCTCATGACGTTCGGTCTGAAATTGACATTGTTCCTTGTAAAGACAACAGTCCTGTACTCAGTCTGCATCCTTTTGACTGCTCCAGGCCTGGTGTTGTCCTCAACGTTCTTGAGAAATTTAGATTTGCTGTACAGGCCTGCCAGGTTGGCTGTACCCGACAGGGTAAGCTCATTGTGGTTCTTTATTGCATTACCCAGGTTAATATCCATCGAATCGGGATACATGGCTCCGGCCAGCCAGGAATAGTCGGCCCCGAATCTTGCATTTGCAGTTACCCATGAGAGCCCCGGGAGCTTGTTTATCGGAACATTATAGGTTGCATTGATGTAGTGATTATATGAAGTGGTCCTTCCGAAACGCTTCAGGTTTGTCATTACCGAGTCGCGCCAGTTCTCATAATCGCTCTGGTACCTCCTTTTGTCGGCAGCCCCTTCCGGCTCATCGATCCTCGCAACATTGGTAGAGGTGAAATCGATCTTCAGTTGCCTGGTGAGATCGTACTTTATATCGAGCATGCGGGTCCATTCAAAATCCTTCCTGAAGGTCGGAGTGATGAGCAGGTTCGGATTGTTTATATTCCTGGTCTTGACTTCATTGTAATACCTTGAAAGGTCGGTCCTGAACGAAATGCTCCTGGGAAACGGATAAAAGTTGAAATCCTTTATTATCCTGAAAACAGGCGAATTGAGGAACTTGACATTTTTGAACGGCATTATGTTCTTTGGCTGGGCTTCATAGTTGTAGTTTATCCCTCCCTTGTAGTTCCTTTCAAGATCGATCTCGGTCCTGGTATTGCTTCTGTAGACCTCATTGAAGGTATAATTTACACTGAAGTTGGCCAGGTCCCACGGCCTCGGCTTCTCTCCCCTTTTGGTGATACCTGCATTGTTTATCGAGATGGTCTTCCTCCTCGAATAATCTTCCGAAATAGCCTTGATTGAATCTCTTGCCTGTCTGTCGGGCGCCTCCTCGAGTGCATCTTTCAGTGTTATATCGGGATCGAGAGGATTGTACTGGGGTTTCACCCTGGTTTCCGAATAACCCACATAAACCGGAAGACGCACTCCCGTTTCCTCGGGGAAGAACTTGCCCAGTTCCATTGTTGATGAGATATCGTACTTGAGAACTTCTTCCTTGCTCCTCTCGTTGACCTTTTTGTCGATGCTTCCCCAGCCCGGCGTACTTGCCTGACCTACCATGTCAATGGTACCAAGATCGGCAAGCCTGGCCTGAAGATGAGCGTTTGCAGCCCATCCGCCATCCTCCTTGAAATCGCTGAGCCTAAGTTCGTTCACCCATACTTCAGCTGATTTGGGGTCACCGCTGTCCTCCCCCGGGTTCCTTGTCTTGATCGGGTTCCTTATACCAACCATTATCACCTTAACATTGCTCAGGTTGGGATTCCCGCAGACATACACCCTGTTTGAATCATCCCTGAAAGCAAAGACGTCGGAGATACTCAGCACCGAACCGCTTTCCTGGAGCTTCCGGTTTCTCTCTTTCTTGGCCTCCTGCAAAACAGTCAGATCGATATCGAACCTGTTGCCTTCAGGCCATACTACTGCTCTTTCTTCCTCGGAGTCATTGTCATAATTGCCGGGAGGAGTTAACCTGAGCGGAATCTCGTATTCGTAGAAATTCGACTTGTAATCGGATCCCAGCCTTACAAATGCTGTAATTTCTCCGTCGTAAAGAGGCTGGCCTATTAGAGCTTCAGCATGCATTTCCATCCTCAGGCGGCGATACTGACGGAAATCGAGATTGACGTTCCTGTAAGCTGCACGGGCATCCCCGTCGGCAAGATCAAGGACCTTAAGAACCATCGATTGTTCATCGAGCTGCCTGAGCTGGGGATTCTGAGGATCGACCACTCTGTTGAATCCGGGAGGAAGCACATAGTTGACCGGTTTCTTGCCGGCATTATCCTCAATACTTACAGAGCTGATCTCAAATGTGCCGTCCTCCGGTTCCGGGATGGTAATCCTCTCACCTCCCTCCATAAAGGTGATGTTATATTTTCTCCATTCGGCCCTGACCAGGTTGAGCTCCGCAAACCTCATTATAACAGGATCGCTGAAGTTTTTCAGGAACATCCTCATGAATCTGATCGACTTGAAGTCGCTGATGACACCTACACGCCTCTGATATTCCGTCACCGGTATCTTGAACTGGAACCATTTCACCTTCGATTCGGTTCCGTTGGCCATCTTGACGGTCGGCTCGATCTGATCGACTATATAGTTCATGCCCACTTTCATGTCTTCAGGCCTGAGGCTTACCCTGTACTGATAGTAGCTCTCCGTCTCACTAAGTGTATTGTCGCGATTTATGTCCTCCATGTCGGGAAGAGTCGATCCGGTAGTGGGATATGACTCCGACGACATCTCCGAAGTGGGCGAGTTGCCATCCTGCCCGTTGTATTTCTTGTATCTGTCAAGTATTCCCAGTTGTTCCATATCAAAGTCGGAACCTCTGAAATAGTGAAAGTCATCGTTCGAGGGGTCCTTCAGCAGCTCAGTATATGCTTCAGGACTGAGTATTGCTTCCGCCCTCTGGAGGTAATCCATGAAGAAAGCCTGTTCATCCTGGTTCCTGAGCCCGTCGAGGCCAACATCCTGGTACATTCTCGACTCTGAATTGTTGTCGAAGGCATGGACCACCGACTGAACCGTGGGAACCCGTCCCCAGGAAGTTGTGTCGATGTTCTGAAGCACCGGTGAAGCCGGAAGTCCGTTCTCAAAACTCTTTCGCGAATCCTTCAGGATGTCTTCAGAAATATTCCCCAGGTTAAAATAAAGGTCGCCTCCACGGAGCGCGGGATCCTCAACAAAGGGATCCATCATCCAGAATTCTATATACTGTATGTTTGCCGTTTCGAAATCGCTTGTAAGCACCTCCCTCATCATTCCTCCCCATCTCGACTGGGGATCGTTGAGCAGTCCCGACGAATTCATACCCCGCGACAGCGGACCCGGATCGGTGTCGTAATTATACGGTCCCTTCTCCCCCGGGTAATATGCCACATTAAGCACGGAAATGGTCGTCGGGATGCCACTGGTACTTTCCCTGTTCGGAAAGATCTCATTCTCATATATCTCCCTCACAAAATGGCTCGACTGGGTGTTCGCATCCCCCTTTATATGCCCGGGTGTCGAGGAACCGTTCCTTAGAAACAGCGGGTCGATCACATACCATGATAACTTTGCCCTGTTGTTACCGCTGATTGTATTGTTGTTGGGCGAAGCTTCGGGGAACAGCTGATCCTGGCCCTGCGGGATGCTTGAGATTGACCAGGCATTGAATGATTTAAGATCGAGCGGGATCTCACTCGATTCAAAATCATCAATATAGGAGTTGCCTGCGTTTGAGATTGCGCGTGAATGGCCAGGGATCAGCTCTGCAAATTCCCCGTTGAATGATATGCTTGATGGTGTTTTTGTTTCAAGAAGAGGTATCCTGTCAATAAGCTTTGTAAGAAACTGCGACTGCCCTCTGTATGATGTGTTTAGCCCCCATATAGTGTTTGAGATGGGCTCTTCTCCGAAATTGACCTTCTGCGTGTACGGCCGTTCATTCAGATGAAGAAGCGTCGCTCCCACATTAAAATTGTCGGTGAACCTGTAATCGAGATGAGTCCCTACAAGAGTCTTGGTCTGAAACCCGAAGAACTGGTTGCTCTCAAGGGAAACCTGAATGGGTGTCTGCGATTCTATCAGAGCCGAATTGATGATAGTAACCACACCCATGTTGTAATCGACCGTGTAATCAGCGTTTTCAGTCAGGGTAACTCCGCCGGCAGTAACAATAATTGACCCGGCCGGAATATTTGTGGCATTCAGCCTGATCTCCGAACCGGATTCCGAAGAATACTGCCCCGTCATCTTAAACTTGTTCTTTTCAGCCATCTGCCTGGCTATGGTCTGAGTGGAATCGTAAAGTTCCTGGAAAATGTACTTTTCAGCTATCCGGTTGTCGGCTATCTGACTCTTCAGGTAATTGCCGAAAGGTTCTATAACCGGAAAGACTATCTTTCCCCTGCTTACATTTATGGTGACCCCGTCGATAAAGTCAAAATAACCGTCGGGCTGACGGTCCTGCTGACTGTTAAGATTATCCAGTCCCAGCACCTGAAGCAAAATTGTATTTGCTATCCTTCCCTCGGGCAGATAATTTATGGCATTCCCGGTCTTGTCATCCTCATAAAGGATGTTAAGCTGAAAATCACCGCTTTCAAGCCGGCCGGACCCAAGGGAATAAATATTTTTCATCATCAGATCCCATGTCGGGTATTTAGGACTGAGAGTGGTTCCTTTTATAAGTTTCAGCGCCAGAGCCTGAGGAGCGGCAATACCATCGGTTGAGAACTCCCCAACCTTGAAAACCTGACCGTTGAGAGTGTATTCATAAGCTACTGCGAGAACCTCATCAGTATTGAGCGCCGTGTTAAGCGATATATAGCCAAGCTGCGCATTCAGGGTGTATTCCCTTTCATTCAGCTTCCTTGCATTTTCTATCTTCTCAAAGTCGCGCCCTATCTGAAAACCCGGGTACAGTGCAGCAAAGACATTTGTAACCTGGTCTACATCCCTCATCCCCGAATAACCCGTCTGAAGCTGACTGTAGAGCTGGTTTGCAGCGTTGTCGGGAAACCTCTGGGCTCCGGGCGGAGCCTGAAATTCAGGAACCTTGTTGTAAATATGACTGCTGTTCTCTGCAAGATCGGAGAAAGCAACAATGTTTCTCGTCTCTTCGTAACTGCTCGTCTTGTTTGTGATCCATACTTCAATACGGGTGATATTCAAACCGGAACTAACGGCAGGCAGACTTCTGAGAGCCTCATCGTATGTATCCCTGAAATGCTGTGCAAGAAAGAAGTGCCTGTTGGCTTCATAGTCGTCGGCATAAATTTCAAACTCGCTCAGCTGGGCCCCGCCCTTTACTGAGATAGTTGATGTCTCACCCTTCTGCTGCGACAGAACGGTGGTCATGTTAAGCTTGCCGAACTGCATCTCGGTTTTAAGGCCGAAAAGGCTGTAGCTGCCTGTGATAAGTGTTCCCGGCAGAGGCAGAGTGACATCACCCACTTCTATCTTCTTTATTATCTCGTCCTCCTTGCCCGAATACTCCAGCTTGGTCCGGTTCTCAAACTCAAACATGGCATCGGTGTTATAATTGACACCCAGCTGCATCTTGTCGCCTATCGTACCGGTAACATTCATCTGGATCTTTTCCTTGAAGTCGAAGGTAGGTATGGTTCTTAGTTTTTCGGAAAGTGTCGGATTTTCTGTTCTCGATATGTTAATGCCAAAAACCAGCTCTGCCGAACCCTGAGGCACTATGTTGATAACATTGCTTCCGAATACTTTATCGAAAGTAGCTCCGCCCAGTTCGATCTGCGGGATCAGGCCTGACCTGAAGCCCGAGGTCTCTCCTCTGACTCTCGACTGCCAGTAATCCCTCATCTCCTTGTTGAACTGATAATTGCGATATTCCTCCGGCGACATGTATACGGGATTCCTGTAATTGAATGTACCCACTTTCTGGAAGATCATGTATTCATTCTTGTCGGGATCATAAACAGCGCCCGATATTATATTCGACGGTGAATTAAGAAAGAGAGGAGAGCGGTATGATACATCATAGGGATTCCCTGAAATGTCTTTCAGCCTGAGAGGCGTACTGACTGTGGTATCGGAAGCAGATGAGGGGGCAGATATCTGACTATCTGCTTCAGCCGGATAAAGTAACAATGAAGCGAATAGTACAAAATATATTACTTTCAGAAGATCTTTATATGATATCCCTGATCCCAAATGAGAAAAATATTCTTATTTACAGGCTCTTAAGGGCTCTCTTGATCAGTTCCTCAACTGTCAGGTTTTTCTCATCCCTGATGATCCTGTCGAGTACCTTCAAAACAGCGCTTTTGCCAAACCCAAGCATCACTAAAGCAGATAACGCTTCTTCACGTCTGGTATTGTCTGTAAATGCAAATATTTCACCTGTTCCGGTTTGTTTGCCTACCTTGTCCTTCAGGTCTACAATTATTCTCTGGGCGGTCTTGATTCCTATGCCCTTTATTCCTTTGAGAGAATTGACATCAGATCCTAATATTGCCTTTTCAAGCTCGTTGTGTGAGAGCGATGAGAGCATCATTCTTGCTGTGCCTGCGCCAACCCCCGATACGGTGATAAGCAATCTGAACATATCTCTTTCCTCTTTGTCGGAGAATCCGTAAAGCTGATGGCTGTCCTCCCTGATCACTTCATGGACAAGCAGCCTGCAATCTGATTTCCCCTCCAGCCGGGAATAGGTGGAAAGCGATATGCTTGCGAAGTATCCTATCCCCCCGTTGTCGATGATCACAAAAGCGGGTGAAAGCTCTGCTATTCTTCCTGTAATATAGTCTATCATAAGTGCGGGTCGGAATTAGGTATCTCCGGAGGCAGTTCGTCAACCCTGTCGGAATGGATATCTATCTCCTGGTGTTTCAGGGGATTCCGGGTTATCTCTTCATAAAGCTGCCTGTTCCTGAAAATATCACAGGCAAGAAAAAGGGCGTGGCGGAAAGAGCTTTCGGATGCTTCTCCCTTCCCTGCTATCTGATATGCCGTACCATGAACCGGTGATGTCCTGACAAACGGCAGTCCGGCTGTGAAATTGACACCGGTATCGAATGAGAGCGCCTTGAAGGGAGCCAGACCCTGGTCGTGATACATGGCCAGTATCCCGTCAAATTTTGCAAATGTGCCTGACCCGAAAAATCCGTCGGCAGGATAAGGACCAAATGCAAGTATATTCTCCCTGACAACCTGCTGAACAGCCGGCGCTATTATATCTTCTTCTTCCCTGCCAAGAAGTGAATTGTCGCCGGCATGAGGATTCAGGCCGAGAACTGCTATCCTTGGTTTTCTGATCCCGAAATCGAACATCAGCGACTGATTCATCAACTTTATCTTTCTTATAATTAGACCGGCGCTTATCAGACCCGGAACATCCCTGAGAGGCACATGACCTGTGGCAACTCCGATCCTGAGGCTTTCTCCGACCATGAACATCAGAACATCATCAACGCCTGCTTTTTCCATCAGGTATTCGGTGTGACCGCGGAAACGGAAATTATCCGACTGGATATTGTTCTTGTCGATCGGGGCGGTCACAAGCACATCTACCTTTCCACCCTTAAGATCAGCTACAGCTTTTTCAAGAGAGGCAAATGCCGCCTCACCGCCCTGAGGAGTCGACTTCCCGAGCTCTACCCTTATATTATCGTCGAGACAATTGATCAGGTTGGCCTTCTGAGAATGAGCTTCCTCGGCTGAACGGATGTTGTTAAAACTGAAATTATTAATATTCAAGGCTTTGCGATGATACGCTGCTACCTTGGGAGAGCCATATATCACCGGTATGCAGGAATCGTTTATCTCAGGATCCATCAGGGTTTTGATAATGACCTCATAACCAATGCCATTAATATCCCCCTGGGATATGGCTGCAACTATCTTCTTTCTGTCCATCTTAAATTAGTTCTTTTTAGTTAAACCGGCTGCATACTTCCTCAAAAACTCCGAAAGCAGCCTGGCGCCTGTGCCCGGTCCTTCCTTAAGCCTGTAATAGTCATCCTTTTTAAGCATACCCGGACCGGCAATATCGATATGTATAAGTGGATATTCAGCAAAGCGTTCAAGAAACTTGCCTGCTGTAATGGCGCCGGCCTCCCTCCCTCCTATATTCCTTACATCGGCAATATCTGACTTAATAAGTTCACCATATTCATCCCAGAAGGGAAGTTCGGCAGTTCTCTCATATACCTCGTTGCCGCACTCCTCGAGCATTCTGAAGTACTTCCTGTCGGCATTGCCCATTACCGCCAAAGCCTGTATGCCAAAAGTCATTGCTGCCGAGCCTGTAAGAGTCGCCACATCGATTATCAGTTCAGGCTTAAACTTTGATGCATAGCTGATCGCATCTGCCAGAATAAGCCTTCCCTCTGCATCAGTGTTCCCGACTTCAACCGTCATCTTATTGTACATGGTAATTATCTCACCCTGGGTATAGGCATTTCCGCCCGGGCGGTTGTCAGTAGCAGGTACAAGCCCGACAACATGAACCGGCAAACCGGCTTTTGCAATGGTGCGCATCGCTCCTGTTACAGCAGCCGCACCTGCCATGTCGCCTTTCATGTTTTCCATATAATCTCCCGGCTTGAGATTCAGTCCGCCTGTATCATATACGATCCCCTTTCCTACAAGAACAACCGGCTTGCGGTTAAGCGCTTTCTCAGGCTTCCATTCAAGGATACAGAAAACCGGAGGATCAACGCTTCCCCTGTTTACAGCAAGCAGCCCTCCCATCTTAAGGGCCTCAATCCGGCCTTTGTTAAGAATCTCAACCTTGAATCCCGATTCTTCGCCTGTCTTCCTTATCTCCTCTGCCAGAGAAGGTGCGTTCAGATGGTTTACAGGCTCATTTATAAGATCCCGGATAAACCATACCGATCCGGTGAGATCAAGAAGCCATTTCAGCTCTTCGTCACCGGGACCTTCATATAAAAGAAGTTCCGGCGGGTATGCAGTCTTGTCCTTCTCGCCGGCTTCAGTCTTGTACTTGTCGAAGGAGTAAAAACTAAGGAGAAGCCCTTCGGTGAATGCGGATACCGCTCCCGGAAAATCCTTATGACCTGCTATCACCAGCGTGCCATGGTTGCCTGATTTTATAGTCTTTCTGAGATTGAAGGCCGTCTTCCGCAGTTCCTCCTTCTTCCTGTATTCGGGATGCGAATCCTTAATCTTTACAATATAGGTTACCTTGAAATATGAGTTTATAACAACATACTCCTCATCTGACTGAAGCTGTTTGATGGCATACTCCTTCTCCGATTCTGAAAGATTAAGCCACCCGGGGAGACTGTTCTCTCCTGTAATGCAAATAACCGACTGATCGGGAGTAATTTGTGAAATCCTGTGTAATCTGGGTAAGTTCGGCATAACCGGAATTTTTTGAAGAGGTAAAGTTAATTAAATTATTCATGCATATTTTGCAAAGAGTTACCTTTGTCGCAGCTGTCTATACTTCACTCAGAAGCCGGATAATATGGAACTTGACTACCTTTATAAAAAAGCTCTCGACCTCATACCCCTTTCAGTTGAAGAGGGAACATATCTTTATCATAATGCACCCTCCGGAGAGCTCATCTATATCGGTGATACCCTGAGACAGATTCACGTCCCCGGCAGAAATGCAGGCTGGATGATCGACAGGAACATCAACCTGACCAATATCTGCTTCTCCCAGTGCAAGTTCTGCAATTTCTGCCGCCGGAAAGACGATCCCGATGCTTACGTTACTACTACTGAGGAATACAAAAGTAAGATAGATGAACTCTTTGCACTTGGTGGCGACCAGATTCTGCTCCAGGGGGGAATGAACCCCGATCTGGGACTGGATTTCTACGTGGCCCTGTTCGGACAGCTGAAAGAACTCTATCCCTCCCTTAAACTGCACGCACTGGGACCTCCCGAGATTGTCTTTCTGTCAAAAAAGGAAAAACTTCCATACGGGGATGTTCTTAAAAGACTTGTTGATGCAGGACTCGACTCCCTTCCGGGAGCAGGGGCGGAAATCCTGTCCGACAGGGTTAGAAAAACAATATCGCCGGCCAAGGCCACAACTGACGAATGGCTCGGAGTAATGAGAGAGGCCCACAGAATGAACCTTCCCACCTCGGCCACAATGATGTACGGTCATGTTGAAACAGTGTCGGAAAGAATAGAACATCTTGTCAGGCTGAGAGAAGTCCAGAAAGAAAGGCCGGAAGGAACTTACGGATTTATTGCTTTCATTCCCTGGCCCTTCCAGGACGAAGGAACCATCCTGGCAAAGAGACATGGCATAAAAAGCAGCTACAATGCACCCGATTATATCAGGCTGACGGCAATCAGCAGGATAATGCTGAACAACATTACAAACATCCAGTCGTCGCTTCTTACAGTGGGAAAGGAAGTGGCGATGCTTTCGCTGCATGCGGGAGCAAACGACCTTGGATCAATAATGATAGAGGAAAACGTGGTGAGCGCGGCAGGCTCAAAAAACCACTTCGATGCCGGAGAAATCCAATCGATCATCAGGGAAGCAGGATTCATCCCCGTAAGAAGAAACCAGAAATACGAAACCGCTTGAAAAGTTCTGCCAGCCCCGCGAGTATTTATATACAACTGACCTGCACGACCTGCACGACCTGCACGACCTGCACGACCTGCACGACCTGCACGACTTATTGAAAAAAAAAGGGCTGAAACCAGCCCTCATATTCTTTGAACAGGATCAGTAAATTCCTATTTTGTAGTTTCTTTTTCGCTGTCGCCATCAACTTTTGAAGCCTTCTTGAATTCCTTCATGCCCTGACCGATACCCTTCATAAGTTCGGGAATCTTGCGTCCGCCGAATAAAAGCACAACAACAAGCAGAATAAGAATTATCTCAGTTAAACCTATCTTTCCCATCTCTTTAAGTTTTTGAATTTGTGCAAAGGTATAAAAATAGTGTATCGTTGTACTTTGTGTCGGAAATAATTCTTAATTTCTGATAAGCCTCAGTATATCATTCCCGTTGGCCAGGATTAGCAGGCCGAACAATATGATCATTCCCGTTATCTGCGCATATTCAAGGAATTTGTCACTGGGCTTCCTCCCGGTTATTACCTCGTAAAGCAGGAACATAACATGTCCTCCGTCGAGAGCCGGAATTGGAAGTATGTTCATCACTGCCAGTATAATTGACAGCAGGGCTGTCAGGTTCCAGAACGACTGCCAGTCCCAGACTCCGGGGAAGATGCTTCCAATCGTTATAAACCCGCCAAGCGACTCATAGCCTTTGGTGTGCTTTGAGAATATAACCTTGAATTGTTTTACATAATCCCCTATCGTCTTGAATCCCTTGCTTATTCCCGCGGGAACAGATGCAAGGAATCCATAGTTGACAGTCTTCAGTTCAAACATCTGGGAATAAGTTCGTGAACTTCCGACGCCCAGCATCCCGTCAGCGGTAAGAACAACCGGAATGTCGATCTGGTTCCCGTTCCTGATGGCATTCACTGTAACCTCACCTCCAGGGTTGCGCGACAAATAGTCCTGGAATTCATCAAACCACTGGAAGTTATTTCCATCGATGCCAAGAAGTTCATCACCCTCAGCCACGCCAGCCAGTTTAGCGGGTGAATCCTTGCCAAATCCGGAGACCACATAGGGCCGGAAAGGAGTCCTGGGCTCCAGGCGGCCTTCACCCTTAAGCATCCTGGCAATGAATTCAACAGGAATGGGCAGACTTATTATCTCACCATTCCTTTCAACCTGTATGGTCTTGCGGTCGTTAAGAATTATATCGGAAGGTATCTCGTTGAAATTTTCGATTTTCAGATTGTCGACTGAAACGAACATGTCGCCGTTTCTGAGGCCTATGGAATACCCTGCCGAGTCGGTTACTATACCATATTTTACATTTGCTGAAGGAAGATAGGTCTCTCCCCATGCGTAAAGCACCCCGACATAAATTATCAGCGCGGAGATAAAATTAAAGATCACTCCGGCAGTCATGATAAGAAGTCTCTGCCCGGCAGTTTTCGACCTGAACTCAAAAGGCTGGGGCGGCTGTTTCATCTGCTCCCTGTCCATCGACTCATCAATCATTCCGGATATCTTAACATATCCTCCCAGCGGAACCCAGCCAATTCCGTATTCGGTTTCCCCGACCTTTCGTTTAAAGATCGAGAACCAGGGATCGAAGAAAAGGTAGAATTTCTCAACCCTTGTTTTGAAGAGCTTGGCAAATAAGAAATGACCGAATTCGTGAATGATCACAATTATTGAAAGGCTGAGCAGAAACTGAAGTATCTTTATTAATATGGTCATGATCTTTTACATAGTTCGTTAATATAGTTCTGGGCCCCGGTCCTTGCCATCGAATTTGTGGTCTCGAGGTAACCCAGTCCGGGCGAAGCAAAGTATTCCGTCTTTTCCATAGTATACTCCACTACATCCGACATCTGGAGGAAGCCAATCCTTCCTGCAAGGAAGGCGCTGACTGCCACCTCATTGGCAGCATTGAGGATGCAGGGCATATTGCCTCCTTCCATAAGGGCCTGGTATGCCAGGGAAAGATTGCGGAACCTCTGCCTGTCGGGTGAAAAGAACGACAGTGTGCTGCACTGGCTGAGATCCAGCTTTGGGAGATCCGATGCAAGCCTGTCGGGATAACTGAGAGAATACAGTATGGGAACCCTCATGTCCGGAACGCCCATCTGAGCTTTCACCGATCCGTCGGCAAAATGTACCATTGAATGGATTATGGACTGAGGGTGGATAATAACCTCTATTTTTTCAGGGCTGAGGTCAAACAGCCATCGTGCTTCTATTACCTCCAGCCCCTTGTTCATAAGAGATGCCGAGTCGATGGTAACCTTGTTTCCCATCTCCCAGTTAGGATGCCTGAGGGCTTCCTGAGGCCTGACATTCTCAAGCATCTCCATGGTATAGTTCAGGAAGGGACCTCCGGAAGCAGTAAGAGTTATCTTTTCAACCGGGTTGCCCATTTCTCCTGCCAGGCACTGGAATATGGCGGAATGTTCCGAGTCGACCGGAATGATCCTGCTTCCCGATTCCTTGATAAGCTTCTTTATTATTTCACCTGCAATAACCAGGGTTTCCTTGTTTGCAAGGGCAATCTTCTTGCCTGCCTTTATGGCGGAAATGGCAGGCCTGAGCCCGGAATAACCTACCATGGCGGCAACAACCAGGTCGATGTTTGAGCCTCTTACAACCTGTTCAATCGCTTCTTCGCCGGCATATACCTTGACGGGATAGTCCCTCAGCGCTTCCTTGAGCTGCTGATAATGCGACTGATCGCCAATGACAACTGCATCGGGCTGGCAGGTGATCGCCTGCTGGGCGAGAAGCTTTATATTGCTTCCGGCAGTAAGAACCTCAACCGAAAACTCATCGGGATACCTGGAAATAACATCCAGTGTCTGGGTGCCAATCGAGCCCGTCGATCCGAGTAAGGCAATTTTCTTTGGCATAAAAACCCTTCCGTTAAAAGATAACGTATTTCTCCGGATCAAGCGGACTCCCCTTGTACCATATCTCAAAATGAAGATGAGGCCCGGAGGTATAAATTTCGCCCGAGTCGCCCACAATGGCAATTGCTTCGCCCGTCCGCACAAGATCGCCTGTCTCCTTCAGGAGTGAAGAATTATGCTTGTAAACTGAAACAATATTGTTCGAATGCTGAACCTCTATTACATACCCCGTTTCCCTTGTCCAGCCGGTGAAGATCACCGTACCTGCAAGAGCAGCATCAACCTGAGCCCTTGGACTTGTTACTATATCGGTGCCATAATGCTTTTTTGACTGGTCAAACTTTCCCGACACAATACCTCTTACGGGAGGGAAGAAATGAAGACTGGCAAGGCTTGTTTCGTAAACCGCGACCTGGCCCTGGGAAATATCGTACCTGCCCTCTGTTTCAATCTGGGCTCTCAGAGCCGAGTCTTCGGGTGAGGTACGAAAGGAGATACTGTTGTAGTTCATGGTGGTATCGCGCAAAGCCATTGAACTGGCAGGCCTGTCTCCTGAAATAATTGAGCTCAGGTTCTCAAAATAACGGTCCCTGAGGGCAAGTTCCCTTTCGAGCGAGTCGAGCCTTATTGCATTAAGGAGAATATTACGGCGCATTGTAACATCGGGATATCCGGGGATGAACTCCCTCAGGTTTGTAAAAGCTATAAGTGATGCCGTCGCCCCCACGATAAAAAAGATCACAAAGAAGATCAGAAGGAAGGAATTGTACCTGGTCAGCCTTATCCTCCAAACCTCTTCAAAAGTGGTATCATTGGTAACGGCAAATTTGAACTTGTCGCGCCAGCTGGTTTTCTTCTTGTCGGTTTTAGCCATTTTTACTCAATGATTGGCCAGCAAAGATAATAAACCTCAGACAACCTTGACGGGTTTATCTTCACTTTGCCACAAACCATGCTTTGAGCAGACCGACATTGCGCTCAGGTTCATCGACACATCGGGGGCCACAATATGAAAGTCTATTTCAAAGTGAGCCGGCAGATTGCCGTAAACGCCCGGGGTGTAACGGGCTTCGGCCAGCAGCGTTTCTCTGTTCCAGAGCTGGATAAGGCTTATTGAATGATCGTATTCATCAGGGTGAGGATATTCGTCTCCGATCCTGACCTTTACAACAAATCTCTCGCCTCTGTTAACTTCATCGGCACAAATGACATGAGGCATATGACGGTCGAGATAATCACGTTTCAGTTCTTTCTCTTCCTTATCTATATCCAGTGCTTGAAATACTCGTGGCATGTTTTTTTTGTTTGGTTAACAGACAAAAATAATTCTTATTCCATTTTAATTTGTCAATTTCCGGGGAAATATTATCTTTGCACCCACATTGCGGGGTGGAGCAGTGGTAGCTCGTTGGGCTCATAACCCAAAGGTCGGAGGTTCGAATCCTCCCTCCGCTACAAAGAAAAAGCCCTGTCGCGTTAGCGGCGGGGTTTTTTATTTCCAGCCCGAGCCGGGCTTGCCCGGGCGAGGGATGGAAATAAAAAACCCCGACAGACGCCGCAGGCGGATGACAGGGCTTTTTCTTTGTTAAGCTCCCCCTATGAGGATCATGTAAATAATCCTCCCTCCGCTTCTAAAAAAAGAAGATAAGGCCTTTTTCTCAAGTAGATACGGGCTTTTTTTGTTTTATTGTAGAAATATTGTAGAAATAAGCCTACTGTATTCATTAATATTTGGAGGTTATTCGGATTCCAAACTATTCCCATTTTTTCCCAAATTACCTCGATCTTTATCCTCCTTATTATCTATCTATTAACCACCTAACCCAATATTAAACTCCCAATTCCCTTCTAATAATTCCCACATCAAAAAAAGGAATTGCAGAGGAGAGTTTTTTTGTTTCTCACAATCATATTATTAGCTTGTTTGGGCAATTCTTTGATAAGCCAAGTCCTTTGGTGTTTAAGCCTGTGGGCCTGACCGTTCTCCGCCGGAGTTAATTGACTACCTTGCGCCGGTTGAATATATCTGTCATCATGTGTTTATATTTTTACACTTCAGACCGGCCAAAAGTGGTCAAGGCTTCCGGATAATGCAGTTATTACAGTTAATCCATGACAATAATACTATCATATTTAATCCCCCGTTTTAAATATTTAAGGACAAATGCGAACAGCTTCAATTTATCTCATAATTAGCCTCTTCACAATAGAATCCTATTCACAGCAATTTAGACTCATTCTATGGCTCGATAAGGTTGATTCCGTTTATGTGGATGGGAAACGGAAGAATTTATCAAAAGATAATCAAACGAGAATTATAGTGGACTCAATTTCAGAAGGGGTTCATTCTATTCGTTTAATTAAGGATGGTTACCACTCTAAAAAAGATATCATATATATCGTGCATAACAAGAACAATTCCAGAAAACATGGAATAGAAACCATAAATTATGAATCTAAATCCTTAATACCAAAAGATAATTCGAAATTTGGATTACTTACTGACGAGCGAGATGGGTCAGTATACGGGACTGTAATGATTGGTGATAAAACCTGGATGTCAGAAAACCTTAATTACTTTTCAGGTTCTGGATGTTGGAATTATCAAGAAGATTTTAATAATGGAAATATATATGGTAAATTATATGATTGGCATACAGCCATAAGGGTTTGTCCCTCTGGTTGGCACCTCCCAAGTTCTGAAGAATGGGAAAGTACAAAAAATAGCTTACTGGGTTGGGCTGGCGAGAAAATGAAGTCTGAAAGGTTTGGTGGAAATAATGAGAGTGGATTATCGGTGCTTGGAGCAGGTTTTCGAGCTAAGAAATTCCTACTTAATAAACATTTATATTATAGGAAAGGCGAACATGCGTATTTTTGGACTTCAACGACTAACCAGAAAGGAAAATTGTTTGCTGTTGCAGTAGTTCTATTGTATGATTTTAGAGACATAATTACTGAGGAACATGAAAGTAAGGAGACTGGTTACAGCGTAAGGTGCGTTAAAGACAATAAGGAATGAGCCTGTGAAAAATTTTGTTTAAACTGGTAACTGCCAGGTTTAAAGAACGCCACATCCATCACCAAATATAATGATTAATTGATTGTTAACTGATCCCCAGTCTCTGATGGGATAAGTCCATATTTTCTCTTTGTTTGCAATAGTGCATGAGCTGGTGGACCTGACCATTCTACGCCGGAGTAAATTGACCACTTGTCGCCGCTTGTAAATAACTGTTATCATGTGGATTACTTTTTGAATTTAAGACCAACCGAAAGTGGTCAAGGCTTCCGGTTTATGCATGATAGACCACTTCGTGAGGAAAACACTTACCCTTGATCAGTAGGAGATTGCAGGGCAAAAAGGTTAATAAGATAGAACGATAGATTCATTTACTTTTTTCTTACTGTATCTTGGATTAGCCAATCTTATGTTATAAATTTGATGGCCCCCTGTTGTAATCTGCAAATTTCGATCGTCCATTATGAATAAATCAATCAGCTTTTTAATCCTGTTTCTTGCTATTTCTTTAGTATATCTCATCTCTTGTAAAAAGGAAGAAATACCAACGTTGTCAACTTCTTCCATTGCCAATATTTCAGCCACATCGGCTTCAAGCGGCGGAGTAATTTCGTCCGACGGAGGAGCTGACATAACTGCGAGAGGTGTTTGCTGGGGCCTGAATGCCAATCCC
>ERZ1645192.1475-NODE-1475-length-19571-cov-13.200605_pt1 | contig 19571 bp, 16 predicted proteins | sample MGYA00575354_ERZ1645192 | MGnify/ENA primary metagenome ERZ1645192 (study PRJEB40844, sample SAMN11349763) | freshwater sediment metagenome | isolation source: river sediment | host: Sediment | place: India: Faizupur Khadar , New Delhi | collected 2017-02-21 ... | reverse complement strand
CTTGAGAAAGGGCTCAACCGCGCCGCGTAGCGTGGTCAGGACACCGATAAAACCCGGCAACGGCTCGATCGTTTCGCCTTCCTCGTCTTTCAATATGTAGCAGGCCGCACCCTCGGCCAACATACGCCGGCAGTAGCCAGCCACCAGGTCGAGATAGCGCCCCGTCTCTCCTCGATAGAGCCAGACGATTGCCAGGAGGTTTTGTTCCTGCTCGGGGCTGAAGTCGTAAATCTTGCGGGTGACTTTTCGATAGACGTTGCGGGCGTCGATCATCAGCACCTTGTTGCGGTGTTCTTCAGGCTTAGCGCGGTTGAGGAACCAGATCTCGCAGGGGACGGTGCGAGTGTAGAAAAAGTTAGAACGGATGGCGACCATGACATCCACGTTGCCAGTCTCCACCAGTTTCTGGCGCACCTTGGCCTCGTCCCGACCAGCGCTGGAGGCCTGGGACGACATCACGAACCCGGCACGGCCCTGTTCGTTGAGGTAGCTGTAGAAATAGCTTATCCAAATGTAGTTGCCATTCGAGACCTTACCCTTACGATCTTTGCCAGGCTTGTCTTTTTGGCCAGACCCTTTGCTGACACCGGGCAGGCCGAAGGGCAGGCGCGGGTCGCTCTTTACCTTGTCGGCGTCGATCTCGTCCACGTTGAAAGGCGGGTTGGCCATGACGAAGTCGGCCTTGCCGAGCAGTTCGTGCGGGTCTTCGTAGTAGGTGATGGCTTTCTGGATGTTGCCTTCCAGGCCGTGCACCGCCAGGTTCATCTTGGCCAGGCGGATGGTGGTGGCGTTCTTTTCCAGGCCGTAGAAGGTAAGCTTCTCGGTGGGGTTTTCGTGCCGCCGCTCGACCACCCGGGCGCTCTGCACGAACATGCCGCCCGAGCCGCAGGCCGGATCGAGCACCGTGCCGCCGGTTGGTTCGATGACGTTGGCGATGAGCGAGACGAGTGACACCGGGGTGAAAAACTCGCCGCCGTCGTGGGCCTTCTGGTCGGCGAACTGGGTGAGGAAATATTCGTAGATGCGGCCAAACACGTCGCCGGAGACGCGCTTGAGTTCCTCGGGGTTGAGGGTGCGCAGCAACTGGCCGAGCACATCGTTGTCGAGTTCCTGGTACTCGCTCTTGGGCAGCACGCCGCGCAGGTTGTCGTAGTCGGCCTCGATGGACTCCATGGCGTCGATGATCGCCCTGGCCCGGTCGGCGCTGTCGGGCAGGGCCACGAGGGTGTCGAACTGGGCCTTTGGTTGCAGAAAGATGGCGCTTTTCTCGGAGAAATCCTCCTTGGTGAGCGGCCGGGTCCTGCCGCCGCGCTTGGGCAGATGCGCCTCGATGTCGTCCTTGACGCCCAAAAAGCGGCTGTAGGCGTGGCGCAGAAACACCAGGCCCATCACCGGCAGAAAATACTCGTTGCTGGCGTAGTTGGAGTTCGCCCGCAGGGTGTCCGCCGCGCTCCACAGCCGTCGTTCAATCGCCTCGATGTGTTCCAGTTGGGCCATGCTGTCTCCGATGGTCGTTTTGTGTGCATACCAACCTGTGCTCAGCCCTGCCGGCCGAGCTTGTCGCGCAGGGTCTTGCGGTCGATGCCGAGGATGGCCGCGGCGCGGGTCTTGTTGTTGCCCACGCTGGCCAGCACCGCGCGGATGTAATCAGCCTCGTGTTCGGCGAGGCTGCGGTCGAGCCGCCGGGGCAGGTCGAGCGCCGGCCGCAGGGTGGCGGGCAGGTCCGTGGGTTCGATCCGCTCGCCCTCGGCCAGGAGCACCAGCCGCTGCACCAGGTTCTCCAGTTCGCGCACGTTGCCGGGCCAGTGGTAGGCGGCCAGCCGGCGCAGGGTCTCGTCACTGAACGACGGCGCCGGCCGCCCCAGGTCGCGGCCGTACCTGGCGCGGAAATGGTTGACCAGGAGCAGCAGGTCGTCGCCGCGCTCGCGCAGGGGCGGCAGCGGGATGTCAATGACGTTGATGCGGTAGTAGAGGTCCTCGCGGAACAGGCCCCGGTCGATGAGCTGGGGCAGGTCCTTGTTGGTGGCGCAGATGAGGCGGATGTCCACCCGCACCGGCCGGCTGGACCCCACCTTGTGGATGGTTTTCTCCTGGATCGCGCGCAGCAGCTTGGCCTGCATGGCCGGGCTGGCGTCACCGATCTCGTCGAGGAACAGGGTGCCGCCCCCGGCCATCTCGAAAAAGCCGCGGCGCGAGGCCACCGCACCGGTGAAGGCCCCCTGGATGTGGCCGAACAGCTCGCTCTCGATCAGGTGTTCCGGGATGGCGGTGCAGTTGACCGACACGAACGGCGCCCCCCGGCGCTCGCCGGCGTAGTGGATGGCGCGGGCGACCAGTTCCTTGCCGGTGCCGCTCTCGCCTTCGATGAGCACCGTGGCCGCGGTCCCGCCGGCCCGGTCGATGAGCCGGAACACCCGCTGCATGGGCTCGGAAGCACCGATGATGCCGTGCGCCCCATCGGCCGCCGGGCCGGCGTGGGCCAGCCGCCGGCGGGCCAGCTTGGCGATGATGGCCTCCACCGCCTCGACCAGTTCCCGCTCGGTGAACGGCTTGGCCAGGTAGTGCTCGGCCCCGGTCTTGACCGCCTCCACCGCGCCTTCGATGGTCGGGTAGCCGGTGATGATCATGATCTCCGTGTCCGGCAGGGCGGTGCGCACGTGCCGCACCAGCTCCAGGCCGCTGGCCCGCGGCATGCGCAGGTCGGTGATGACCAGGTCAAACGGTGTCGCGGCGAGCAGGGCCAGCGCCTCCTCGACCGACCCGCAGGCGGCCACCCGAAAGCCCCGGTCCTCCAGCTGGGTCTGGATCACCTCGCGCGCGTCGGCGGCATCGTCCACCACCAGGATGCGGGAGCGGTCCGGGGCCGGCGCCGTCTCGGCCGGTCTGTCAGCTGCCATGTTCCGTCCTCCTTTTCGCTGCGGCCGTAGCTTCTATCTCCGCATCCCTGCAGATCGGCAGGGTGATGGAGCAGACCGTGCCCCGGCCGGGAACGCTCTCTACGTCGATGGTGCCGCCGTGGGCGGTGACGATGCCGTGCACCACCGACAGCCCCAGGCCGGTGCCCTGGTCCACCTCCCGGGTGGTGAAGAACGGCAGAAAGATCTGCTCCAGGGTGGCCGCATCCATGCCCGTGCCGGTGTCGGCCACGACCAGGCGCACCACCCCCTCGCCCCGCTCGGTGCGCAGGGTGAGCGTGCCGCCGTCGGCCATGGCGTGGAGCGCGTTGAGCACCAGGTTGACGAGCACCTGGGTGAGTTGGGCGCTGTCCGCCTCGATGGGCGGCAGGCCCGGGGCGAAGTCGGTGACCACGCGGATGGCGCTTTTGGCAAAACGCGGCTCGAGAAAGGCCAGCCCCTCGGTGAGCACCCGGTTCAGGTCCACCGGGCTGGTGCGGTGCACCCCGGGGCTGCTGAACAACAGCATCTTGCGGATGATCTCGCGGGCATGCAGCGAACTCTGGATGATCCGCTCCAGGTAGCGGCCCGCCTGCTCGGGCGCATCGATCTTTTTCGCGGCCAGCTGGGCGAAACCGAGGATGGCGGCCAGCGGCTCGTTCAGCTCGTGGGCCACGCCCGCGGTCAGCTGGCCCACCTTGGCCAGCCGGTCGGCGTGGCGCAGCTGGTCCTCCAACTGGGCGCGCCGCTCGTTGGCCAGGCGGATGCCGATCATCAGGCTCACCTGGCCGGCGATGGCCTGGAGCAGCTGGCGCTCCTCGGGCAGGAAACGGTCCGCAGCCGCGACCGGCGGCTGCTCCCGCTCGAGCGCGAACACCTCGATGGCGCCGTGCTCCCCGCCCTCCAGCTGCAGGTCGGCGCGCAGCACCTGCGCCGAGGCGGCGAACCCGTCGCTCTGGAACTCCTGGCCGGCGACGACGATGCGGGCGCATACCCGCTCCGGATCGTGGAAGGCCGAGGGCAGCACCCGGACAATGGCCTGCAGCAGTTCGGCAAAGGTCGTTTCGCTGCGGGCGACGATCGTGGCGATCTCGTACAGGCAGGAAAGTTCCTTGTTGCGCTCGATCAGTTTCGCCCGTTCCTCGAGCAGGGCCTGTTCCTGCATGGTGTCGCCTCCCTGGTGCTGTGTGGCGGCGGCCCTCCCCGGTCCGGGGCAAAACCGGCCACCGGGGAAAAACGCCCCGTTTTTTTCTGCTGCCGTCACGGCCGACTGGCGGGCCGAGGGGCGCCCGCAAGCGGCCGGGAATAGATAGATCTGCTTGTTTCCTGGTGCTTTTCACCGGAAAGCCTGCCGCCGCGGCCGCGTATCGGCTCATCCGGCACGGAAGTTGCCTCTACTCTTCCAAACCATGCCGGCCCCCTCTGCGGGGTCGGCTTCTTTTTTTACCCGGTCAGCCACTGACCACCTGCGATCGCACCGCAGGCACCACCCAAAGGAGAAGACGCCGTGCACCTGACGCTGACGCCGAAACGGCCCCGGGAACTGTATCCCACGGACATCCTGTTTCAAAGCAGGTATTGGGGCGAAGTGAAATCACGCCTTGGCTGGCGGACCTACGCCTTTGAACTCGACGGTGCGCCAGCGGCCCGTGACATGCTGGTGATCGTCAAGCCCTTCGGCCCGAACGGGGTGGCCGCCTACGTCCCCCAGGGGCCGGAGTTCGCCCCGCCCCAGGAAGAGTACGGCCCTTTTCTCGAGCGGTTGTCCGAATCGGTGGTCGAGCAGATCGACGCGGACCTCACCTTCATCCGTTACGACCTGCCATGGGAATCCCCCTACGCGGCCGAGATGCACGCGCAGCACTGGGTCGATTTCCCCGAGTCCCGCATCCGCGAGATGCGCATGAATTTCGGCACCGAGCGCTGGAACCTGCGCAAGGCGCCGGTGGACGTGACCGTGGCCAACTCGTTCGTGGTCGACCTGGACGGCGACGAGGCGCACCTGCTCGGCCGCATGAAGGCCAAGACCCGCTACAACATCCGCCTGGCCGAACGCAAGGGGGTGCGGGTGGAGGTCGCCCCGAAGGAGCAGCTGCCCCTCTTCTACCGGATGTACGTGCAGACCGCCGAGCGCAACGGCTTTGCCATGAGCGACTACCGCTACTTTTCCGCCCTGTTCGACGCCGACCGCAGCCTGCCCACCGACCCGGAGGTGGTACTGCTGCTGGCCCGGCACCAGGGCGATCCCCTGGCCGGGGCGATCCTGGTGCTGTCCGAACAGGGGGCGCTCTTCCTCCACGGCGCCTCGGCCAACCACCGCCGGGAACTCATGGCCCCCTACGCCCTGCACTGGCAGGCCATGCGCTACGCCCTGTCCCGTGACTGCCGCACCTACGACATGGGCGCGATCTCCCCCGGTGACGACCCGGACCATTCCTTCCACGGCATGTACCGGTTCAAGACCGGGTTCGGCGGCCGGATCGTGCACAACACCGGCTCCTGGGACTACCCGGTGCGCCAGGACCTCTACCAGGCGTTCCGCAACTGGGAGATGGTCCTCTCCCGGCACGAGCAGGGTTTCGCCGCGGACTGAGGCGGCCGTCCCGGCCGTCCCGTGTCTGTTCACGCCGCGTTCCCGCCGGGGACGCGGCAGGCTGTTCCGGCTCATCCCGCCGTTGTCCGTTCAACACCTCAGGAGCTATGAAAAAAAACATCCTCGACTGGCTGCGCCAGACCCTGCTGCTCACCCTGGGCAGCGCGGTCTGCGCCCTGGCGGTCAAGGCCATCATGATGGAGCAGGGGCTGCTCGCCGCCGGGCTGACCGGCGCGGCCCTGGTGGTCCACTACCTCCACCCGGACCTGCCGGTGGCGCTCATCTACCTGCTCATCAACGTCCCGGTGTTTCTCATCGGCTGGCGACTGGTGGGCCTGCGCTTCCTCGGCTACTCGCTCTGGGGCATGCTCATCTACGCCCTGCTTCTCTGGGCCCTGCCCTGGCGGATCGAACTGAGCGACCCGATGCTGGCCGCGGTGGTCGCCGGTGGCCTCTCCGGCCTGGGCATCGCCATCATCCTGCGCTCGTGCGGCTCCACCGGCGGCACCGAGATCATCAGCGTGGTGCTGCACAAGTGCCTCGCCGTGCCGGTGGGCCTGGGCGCGGTGCTCGTCAACCTGGCCGTGCTCGCCGCCTCGACCCTGCTCTTCCCGCTGGAGCAGGTACTCTATTCCATCGTCTACGCCATCGTCGCCATGGTCGCCACCAACAGCGTCTTTCACGGCATGAACCGGCGGGAGGCGGCGCTGATCATCTCGGCGCGGTGGCAGGAAATCGCCGAGGCGCTCACCGCCCGCCACGGCCTGGGCGTCACCCAGCTGCACGGTCGGGGCGCCTTCCAGGGTGCGGACCGCACCATCCTCTTCTCGGTGGTCCGCCGCCGGGATCTGCCCCTGCTCAAGCGCATCGCCCTGGAGCAGGATCCGGACGCCTTCATCACCATCATCTCCTCCGGCGACGTCACCGGCCTGCAGGTGGGCAACCAGCCGCACTGGTGAGCGGCCGCGGCGGCGTTGACGCGACCGGCGCGATACGGTAGAAACCGGAACGATTCCCGCCGGTGCAACGGCACCCGTGCCGGTACCTTCCTGGCGCCACCGGTTCCACGCTCCCTTCACGCCCAGCCCCAGCCTGCCCATGCCTGCCGCCAACCTGCTCGCCCTGCTCGACGATATCGCCAGCGTCCTCGACGACGTGGCCGCCTTCAGCAAACTCGCCGCCAAAAAGACCGCCGGCGTGCTCGGCGACGACCTCGCCCTCAACGCCCAGCAGGTGGCGGGGGTGCAGGCCAGCCGCGAGCTGCCGGTGATCTGGGCGGTGGCCCGGGGGTCGTTCGTCAACAAGGCGGTGCTGGTGCCTGCGGCGCTGGTGATCAGCGCCTTTGCGCCCATGCTGGTGACGCCGCTGCTCATGGTCGGCGGCACCTATCTCTGTTTCGAGGGATTTGAAAAGGTGGCCCACCGCCTGCTGCACCGGGGCACGGGGGACGGGGAGCACGCGGAAGAGGCGGAGAACGCGGGGGAACGGGCGGAGGCGGTGGCCGCCCGGGAACCGGCCGCGGACCCGATGGTGCAGGAACGGGGCAAAATAAAGGGGGCGATCCGCACCGACTTCATCCTCTCGGCCGAGATCATCATCATCGCCCTGGGCACGGTGGCCACCGCGCCGCTCCTGACCCGTATCGGCGTGCTCACGGCCGTGGCCGTGCTCATGACCGTGGCGGTCTACGGCTTCGTGGCGGTGATCATCAAGCTGGACGACCTGGGCTGGTGGCTGCAGCGGCGGGGCGGCCGGCCGGCCGAACTGGCGGGGGGAATACTGCTCGGGACGGCGCCGCGACTGATGCGGATGCTCACCGTGGCGGGCACGGCGGCGATGTTCCTGGTGGGCGGCGGCATCATGGTGCACGGCATACCGGTACTCCACCACGGGCTGGAAGCGCTGACCGCGCCGCTCGGTCCCCTGGCCGGCGGCGTTGCCGCCATGGTCGGCAACGGGCTGGCCGGAGTGGTGGTCGGCGCCATCGCCCTGGCGGTCGTGGTCCTGACCACCCGGGTGCGCCGGGTGCTGGCCGGCTGACCGCAGCGAACGCTCAGGGACGGGCCGTGACCGTCCCCGGTGGCGGCGGGATGCCTAGAAATCCGCCTCCGCGCCCTGGCGGATCAGTTCCCGGTCGATCTGCTGCTTGAGGTCGTGGAGCATGCGCGAGATGAGCAGCAGGCTGCCCGCCCCGCTCTTCGGGTCGAACCGCAGTCCGGCCAGGCTCAGTTCGCCCTGCAGGTAGTGCTTTTCCACGGACGGGTCGGGCTGGTCAAAGGCGCCGAACCGTTCGAAGGCCACCTGCTTGATCCGCTGAAAGTCCTCGTAACCGCGCGTGCCCAGAAAGACGGTGTAGAGCCGTCCCTTCCAGAAGGTGTAGCGGATCTCCTCCAACCGGGCCGGGCCCAGCCACAGCCGGTCGTCCCGGACCGTGTAGACCACGGTGTCGTCCGCCTTGTTGCTGCTCATCAGGGTCATCGGCCTGGTGCGGGCGACCTCGTCCAGCCGCTCCCCCCAGCGCATGCCCCGAAAGCCGTCCACATCCGCGAACGCGGGCGCCGCCAGCAGAACGAGCAGCACCAGCAGGGTCACTCTCCTTGCCATACTTCCTCCCATGCATGCTGTGGTGATGGCGGCGCAACCGGCCGCCTTGCGCGTACCGACCGTGGCCGGGCCGGCGGCCGTGATCGCGGCCGCACCGAGCCGCCGGGGGCGATCACCGGCCGCGTTCCGCCTCGGCCAGGGAGATGTTCAGCTCGAGCACCTCGCAGTCGCCGGACCGGTCCAGCGACAGCCGGATCTGCTCCTCCTGGATGGGCACGTATTTCCGTACCACCTCGAGGATGTCCTGCTGCAGGCTGGGCAGGAAATCCGGAGAGGAGGCGGGCCGGCGCTCGTGGGCGACGATGATCTGCAGCCGCTCCTTGGCCACCGCGGCCGAGGTCTTCTTGTTGGACCGGAAAAAATCGAGAAATCGCATGGTGTCAGCCCCCGAACAGACGGGACAGGAATCCCTTTTTCGGCGCGTCCATGAAGCGGAAAGGCCGCTCCCGGCCGAGGAAGCGGTCGACGATGTCGAAATAGGCGTCCCCCGCGTCACACTCCTTGATGAGCGTCACCGGCACACCCGAGTTGGAGGCGGTGAGTACCGCCTTGGACTCGGGCACCACCCCGAGGAAGGGGATGGCGAGGATCTCGCGGACATCCTCGGCGCTGAGCATGTCGCCGCGCTCCACCCGGGCCGGGTCGTAGCGGGTGACCACCAGGTGTTCCTGCACCGGGGTCAGGTCCTGTTCGGCCCGCCGGGTCTTGCTGGCGAGCATGCCGATGATCCGGTCCGAGTCGCGCACCGAGGAGATCTCCGGGTTGGTCACCACCAGGGCCTGGTCGGCGAAGTACATGGCGGTCATGGCCCCCTTTTCGATGCCCGCGGGCGAGTCGCAGACGATGTAGTCGAAGCTGCGCTGCAGTTCCTCGATCACCGCGCCCACGCCCTCCATGGTCAGGGCGTCCTTGTTGCGGGTCTGCGAGGCGGGCAGGATGTAGAGGTTGTTCACCCGCTTGTCCTTGATCAGGGCCTGGTTGAGCGAGCCCTCGCCGTGAATGACGTTGAGCAGGTCGTAGACCACCCGCCGCTCGCAGCCCATGATCAGGTCCAGGTTGCGCAGGCCGACATCGAAGTCGAGCACCGCCGTCTTGTAGCCGCGCACGGCCAGCCCGGCGGCAAAGGCCGCGCTGGTGGTGGTCTTGCCGACCCCGCCCTTGCCCGAGGTGACCACGACCACCTGGCCGGGTTTCCGTTGTTCTTTGCCGTTCTTTTTCTCTTCGCTCATATGGTTGTTTCGGTTCGGGAGAATGTGAGGGGTGAAGGCGCCGCGCTCAGTCCTGGGTGAAGGTGCCCAGCGGCTGACAGCGCAGCACGCCGTCGACCAGGCTGACAGAGACGCTGCGGTTCAGGATCCGTTTGCTCAGGGACTCGTTGACCAGGTACTCGCCGGCCACGGCCACCAGTTCCGGGTTGAACTGCAGACTGTACACCCGGGCAGTGGTGTCGCCGTCGATGCCAGCCAGGGCCCGGCCGCGCAGGGCGCCGTAGACGTGGATGCTGCCGGCGGCGAACACCTCGGCGCCGGCGTTGACCGAACTGAGCACCACCAGGTCGCCGTGCGGGGCGATCACCTGCTGGCCGGAACGCACCGGCTGGGTGACGGTGACCGTGGTCGCCGCCGGCGCCGGCAGCGGTGGTGCGGGCGCCGGCTCTTCGCCCGGGGACGCCTGTGCGGGTGTCTCCGCCGCGGGCTCCACCTCCGGGGCGGGCGCCTCCTCCGGCGGTGCCGGTTCCGCTGCGGCCGGCTCCGGTTCACGGACCGGTTCCTCCGGCGGCGCGGCGGCGACCGTCCGCTCCACCCCGGGCACGGCCAGGAGGCCGAGGCCGGCCTCGCGCGCCGCCTCGTGCAGCAGGGGCAGGGCCCCGCGCAGACCCACCGGCACCACGCCCAGGTCGCGCAGGGTGGCGACGAGGGTGGGCAGGTCGAGCGCTGCCTGGCCGGGGCCGTCCACGCTGCGCAGGTCGATGAGCATGGGGGCGTTGGCGAAAAAGGCGCGCGCCCCGCCGATCTTCTCCTCCAACTGCGGGTAGAGGATCTCCGGTTCGGTGTCGCGGAGGTGGAGGACCATCACGGTGAGCACGCTGCCCTTGCAGTCAAAGGCAGGGATGTCGACGGGTTTGTACGATGCGTTCATAAATCGGGTCTCGGCCGGGTCGGCAATCAAAGTTGCAGTGTATACCCGCTCGCCGGGCAAACCGCAACCCCTGATCGGATTTGCCAAGCCGTTAATATTCCGAATGCCTTGAGGTTTATCGGTTTTTCCGCGGGCGGGGCGGGAAGCGGGCGCTGACGGCGGGAGGGCGCGGCCGGCAGGGGCCGGTGCGCCCGCCGGGTCACCAGGAGGCGGCGGCGAAGCGGTTGTCGAGGAACTGGGCGCCGACGCGGGTGTTGGCGACACTGCGGATGCGGATCCGGCGCTGCATGGAGGAGCCGTTCATGGCCCGGTACTTGAGCTGCCCCTCCTGGCCGGCGGCAAGGGCGCGCACGTACTGGGGCGGGACGTTGAAGCCGACCCCGCCGAGGCTCAGGTCACAGAGGTAGACCGGGCACTGGCGGCCGCTGGCGAGAAAGAGCAGGGCCTTGCCGCAGGTGGTCTCGCGCATGGCGGCGCGGTGGTTGAGGGTGTACTGTGTGGACATGCCGCAGGTGCAGCGCACCGACTTTCTGCGGATGCCGGCGGGCACGGCCAGGTACCATTTCCGCTCGCAGCGCGGACAACTGACCCGGATTCTCCCTTCGACCACGTTGCATGTCTTCGCTCTGCCGCGCATCCCTGCCTCCCCTCGGGTGTCTGTGCCGCTGCTCCTGGCCCCATTAAAGGGCAAATGGGCCGGCGAGGCAAACGGAAAGCGTCTCCGCCCGTCCGGGAAGCGGTCGCCGCCGGCGCCCATGGGTGTTGACACCCCAGCCCGGGCACGATAAAAAAAATGGCAGACAGGGGGGTTCCGCCGCCTGCCGGCACCCCCGCCACACCCACCCGGACCGCCCGGTTGAGCGTGTCGCCGCTGCCCGCCCCCGCACCACCCGCACCAGGAGCCTGTTATGAACCACGAGGTCACCGTCCGTTTCGCCGAGCGCATGAGTCAGCTGCCGCCGTACCTGTTCGGCATGATCAACAAAATCAAGATGGAAAAACGGTGGGAGGGGATCGACGTGATCGACCTGGGCATGGGCAACCCCATGGACCCGACCCCGAACAAGGTCACCGAGAAGCTCTGCGAGGTGGCGGTGGACCCCAAGACCCACCGTTACCCGGCGGCCGGCGGCATGAAGAACCTGAAGCGGGAGATCGCCCTCTACTACGGTCGCAAGTACGGGGTCGAGCTCAACGGCGAGGACGACGTCATCTGCACCATCGGCTCCAAGGAGGGCATCTCCCACCTCTGCCTGGCCCTGCTCGGCCCGGGCGACACGGTGCTCGTGCCCTCACCGTTCTTCCCCATCCACGTCTACGCCGCGGTCATCGCCGGGGCCAGCGTGCTCCGCTTCCCGCTCGGCTCGGAGGAGGAGTTCCTCCGCCAGGTGAGCACCATGTGCCGCTCGCTCTACCCGCATCCCAAGCTGGTGATGCTCAACTACCCGCACAACCCCACCGGCACCCTGGCCTCGCGCGAGTTCTTCGCCGAGATGGTCCGGCTCGCCCGGCGGTTCAACTTCATGGTGATCAACGACTTCGCCTACGGCCAGATCGTCTACGACGGCCACCAGGCGCCCTCGCTGCTCGAGATCCCGGGCGCGCTCGAGGTCGGGGTGGAGTTCGGCTCGTTCTCCAAGTCCTACAACATGGCCGGCTGGCGGCTCGGCTACTGCGTCGGCAACAGGGAGATGGTCGGCGGCCTGGCCAAGATCAAGGGCTATTACGACTACGGCATCTTCTCCGCCATCCAGGTGGCGGGCATCGTCGCCATGCGCGACTGCGACGACACCATCACCGAGCAGGTGTCCATCTACCAGAAACGGCGGGACGTGCTCTGCGAGGGGCTGGCGCGCATGGGCTGGGAGGTGGAGAAACCCGGGGCGGGCATGTTCGTCTGGGTACGGATCCCGGAGCCCTACGCGACCATGGGCTCGGTGCGGTTCGCCATCGAGATGATGAACCGGGCGCACGTGGCCGTGGCCCCGGGCGCGGGCTTCGGCGAGGAGGGCGACGGCTTCCTGCGGCTCGCCCTGGTGGAGAACGAGAACCGCATCCGCCAGGCCCTCAAGCAGATGAAGCGGGCCCTGGTGGAGATCGATCAGGAGATGCGCGCCGGCATCTTCGACCGGGGCGAAGAGGGCGCGGAAGCGGCCGGGGCCTGAGCGCGGCCCGGCCCGCCCGGGCAACCCGGACGGCCGGGGTCAGCGCTTGAAGAAGGCGAGCAGGGCGTGCAGGGTGGTCATCGGGTGGGGCGGGCAACCGGGGATGTAGAGGTCCACCGGCAGCAGGCTGTCGAGCGGGGCGACGATCTCGCCGGAGCCATGAAACGGGCCGCCGCTGATCGGGCAGGAGCCGCTGGCGATGACCACCCTGGGCTCGGGCACGGCCTCGTAGGTGGCCAACAGGGCGGCGCGCATGTTGCGGGTGATGGGGCCGGTCACGTGGATGCCGTCGGCGTGGCGCGGCGAGGCGACGAAGTCGATGCCGAAGCGGGACAGGTCGAAAAAGGGCGTGTTGAGCACGTTGGTGTCCGCCTCGCACCCGTTGCAGCCGCCGGCCGAGACCTGGCGGAGCTGCAGCGAGCGGCCGAACAGCCGCTTGAAATGTCCCTTGGCGTGCGCCGCCAGTTCGGGCAGGCTGCCGTCGGTGACCAGATCCTCGCGCCGGGCCGCGCCCAGTTCGAAGCGGTTGGTGAAGCGGACAAAGGCCCCTTTTGAAACCTGCTCGCACAGGCCGCAGAAGGTGCAGCGGCCGAGGTCGATGCGCCGCTCGTCGACGAGGATGGCCTGTTGCGGGCAGCTCTCGGCGCACTGCCGCACCAGCGCCGGGTCGCAGGCCGCGTCGATCTCCGGCAGGCCGCGGAAGCGCCGGCTGAGTTCGATCGCCTCCTGCGGGTAGCGGCTCGTCTTGTGCCCCTGTTCGAGCCGGTTTGCGATCACCTTGAACATCGTCCTGTCCTCCCGGCGCGCCGCGCCGCCCTGTCCCTGTCCTGCCCGGTCCCGTTCACAGGTCGAAGCCGCAGTAGCTCAGGTTGAAGCTCTTGTTGCACAGCGGAAAATCCGAAATCTCCTGGTTGCGCAGGGCCATGGCCAACCCCATCCAGTTGTGGAACGAGGGATCCTTGACCTTGTAGCGCGCGATCCGCCCCGCCCCGTCGGTGAGCACACAGTGGCTCACCTCGCCCCGCCAGCCCTCGTTGAGGGTGACCACGAAGTGCTCCGGCGCCAGCCGCCAGTCATGGGCCGTGACCGGCCGGTGCGGCTCGTCCGGCTCGTCGAGCAGCCGCTCGACCAGGTCGAGCGAGTGGTGCAGTTCCTCGCGCCGCACCATGGCCCGGCTGAGCACGTCGCCGTTGGTCACCCGGTTGGTGCAGCCGGGCAGCGCCCCGTACCACTCGGTGGGGAAGAACTCGCGCACGTCGTACTCCAGGCCCGAGGCCCGGCCGGCGGGGCCGACCAGGCCGAGCTGGTCGGCGGTGCGCCGGTCCACCGCGCCGGTGTATTCGAAGCGGGCCAGCACCGTGTGGGCGCCGAAGAGCAGGTCACAGACGTGGCCGATCTCCCTCCTGGTCTCCTTCAGCTTGGCCTTGAGCAGGGAGCGCTCAGCGCCGCCCATGGCCAGGGCCACCCCGCCCGGCCGCACCAGCCCCTTGCCGAAGCGGTTGCCGGCAAGAACGAGCAGCAGGTTGAGGAACTCGCCGCGCAGCCGACCGAAGTAGGCGGCGGGCGGGTTGAAGGCGACGTCGCCGCTGAGTGCGCCCAGGTCGCCCAGGTGGTTGGCGATGCGCTCCAGTTCGAGCGCGATGGTCCGCACGGTACGCGCCCCGGGCTCGACCTCGAGCCCGGCCAGGGCCTCGATGGCCTGGCAGCAACTGAGGTTGTGGCCGATGGCGGTGTCACCGGCGATGGCCTCGGCGATCACCGGCAGCCGGCCGAACGGCACGGCGGTGAGCAGCTGTTCCACCCCGCGGTGCTGGTACCCCAGCTGGATCTCCAGGTGGAGCACCTCCTCGCCGGCGCACTGGAAGCGGAAATGGCCCGGCTCGATGATGCCGGCATGCACCGGCCCCACCGCCACCTCGTGCACCGACTCGCCCTCGACCCGGTAGAAGGGGGTGTTGCCGGGGATGTCGGCGCGGTAGTCGTTGCCGAACACGTCCGGCCGGCCGGTGCGGTTGGCGTGGTAGCGGACGGTCTTCAGCCAGGGGTGGCCGGCCGGGCGGAGTCCGTACTGCTCGGCGATCTCGCGCTCGAACAGGTTGAACTTGGCCCCGCCGGCCAGGGTGAGCGAGGGGAACTCCCGCTCCACCTCGGTGGTGAGCACGAGCAGGTTCGAGGTGCGCGCCACCGCGATCAGCAGGTTCCGCTCCCCCTCGGGATGGACGAAGAACTGCACCAGGTAGCCGTTGCAGCGCACCAGGTCGGAGAGCAGGCGGAAGAAGCGGGGAAAACTCACCCGCGGCAGGTCGGCCCGCGGCAGCGCCACGCCGTTGTTGATCTTGAGAAAGTCATCCATGGATCTGCCCCCCGAGCAGGGCGATGGCGCCGGCGATGGTGTCCAGGAGCGGCGCCGGCATCCACACCACCAGGAGGGCCGAGGTGCAGAGCAGGGCAAAGGGCGAGGCCAGGCGCAGGCCCTGCTCGGGCACCAGGATCTCGTCCCGGCTGGGGCCGAAGCTCATGGCCGTGACGATACGGGCGAACCCGGCCGCCACCAGCACCAGGCCGGCGATGAACAGGCCGGCGGCCAGCGGGTGGCCGCTGCGGAAGGCGCCAAGGACGATGAGCAGTTCACTGGCGAACACGCCGAACGGCGGCAGGCCGGAGATGCCGACAAAGCCGGCGAAAAAGGCGACAAAGGTGCGCGGCAGCATGCGCGCCATGTTGCCGGTTTGGGCCACCAGCTTGCTGCCGAAGCCGAGCACCAGGTTGCCGGCGGAGAGAAAGAGCGAGGACTTGAGCAGCGAGTGGTGGACCAGGTGGAGCATGGCCCCGTACAGGGCCAGCCCGCCGATGCCCACCCCGAAGGCGATCACGCCCATGTTCTCGATGGACGAGTAGGCGAGCAGTCGCTTGTAGTCCGGCTGGTCGAGGATGAAGATCCCGGCCACGAGCATGGACAAGAGGCCGAAGCCGATGAGCAGCGCCCCGGAAAAGTCCCCCAGGCCGGCCAGGTGCAGGAGCGTGTGGGTCTTGTAGATGCCGAGAAAGGCGCAGTTGAGCAGGGCCCCGGAGAGCAGGGCCGAGGCCGGGCTGGGCGCCTCGCTGTGGGCGTCGGGCAGCCAGGTGTGCATGGGCGCGAGCCCCATCTTGGTGCCGAAGCCGATGAGCACGAACAGGAAGCCGATCTTCAGCCAGCGCGGGTCGAGCCGGTCGGCCACGCTGTTCAGCGAGGTGAAGGTCAGGGGCAGGTCGAGACCGGCCCGGTCCAGCGACAGGGTGATGAAGAAAAAGCCGAGCAGGGCCAGGGCAATGCCCACCGAACAGATGAGCACGTACTTCCAGGTGGCCTCCAGCGCCTTTTTCGAACGGTTGATAAAGATCAGCGGCGCGCTCGCCAGGGTGGTCGCCTCGATGGCGATCCACAGGACGATGGGATGGTCGGCCAGGGCGGCCATGCTCATGGTGCCGAGGAAGAGGAGCATGCAGCCCAGGTAGACCGGCTCGCTCTGCATCTCCTGCTCGCGCATGTAGAAGATGCCGTAGGCGGCGATGAACACGAAGATGAAGCTGGTCACGAGCAGCACCAGCATGCCCGCCGGGGTGGGCGCGAAGAAGGCCGGCAGGGCGATCTGGGCGGAACGCAGCCAGCCGAGCAGGGTGAGCTGCAGGTGGAGCAGGCCGCTGGCGACGAGCACCACCCGGCCCATCCGCACCGGCAGGGCGAAGGTGGCCAGGCCGGCGAGCAGGGGCAGGAGAATGAGAAATTCGAGCATGGAATCAGTCCTTGAGCTGTTCGAGGTGAGCGGTGTCCACGTCGTCGAAGGTGCGGTTGATGTTGTTGAGGATGATGCCCATGATCATCACGCCCACGAGCAGGTCCAAAAGCACGCCGAACTCGACGATGAAGAGGTTGTGCGCCCGCCCGGTCAGGGTGGCACCCACCAGGTAGATGCCGTTCTCGAGCATCAGGTAGCCGATCACCTGGGTGATCGCCTTGGTACGGCTCATCATCAGGAACAGGCCGCCCGCCAGGGTGGTGAAGGCGGTGATGAGCACCAGCCCGTGGCCGCCCGGCAGGGAGGGGGTCATGCGCTCGACCAGGTAGGCGGCCAGCAGGATGAAGGCGAGGCCGGCGGCGAGCGAGGCATGGTAGCCGATGAGCGGCTCGACCTCGCGCTTGATCGCCACCCGGGTCACGGCCAGGTAGAGCAGGCCGGGAATGAGCGCCGCCTTGATGAGGAACATGAGCTGGAAGAAGAGGATGCCGTCGTTGGTCAGCCGCTGCTGCTCGAGGAAGATCGGCACCAGCGAGACCATGGCGCCCTGCAGGGCCATGGTCTTGACCAGGGCCATCATCCGGCTCGATCCGAGCGACAGGAGCACGCTGAGGAGAATGGTGACCAGGAGGACATCGATGGGGGTGCTCATCAGACCAGCTCCATGGTGAGGATGATGGCGAAGAAGACCAGGGCGAACGAGGTGAGAATGAACTTGGGCACGAGAGGCATGCGCAGCCGGGCGGTGATCGATTCGGTGACGCCCACCGCCGCGTAGACGAGCGTGAGCAGGCCGACGAACACGAGCCCGTTGGCGAGCGTTCCGGCGGCCAGCGGCGGCCGCAGCAGGCTGGCCACCAGGCAGGCGGAGAAGAGCAGCCGCAGGTGGGCGCCGAACTCGATCAGGGCCAGGTCCGGGCCGCTGTGGTCGAGGATCATCACCTCGTGGATCATGGTCAGCTCCAGGTGGGTGGCCGGGTCGTCCACCGGCACGCGCGAGTTCTCGGCGAGCAGGAGCAGGAACAGGGCGACGATCACCAGCAGCAGCAGCGCCCCCTGCGGCCCGGCCAGCGAGATCGCCTGCGGCCCGGCGAACCAGCCGGCCAGGCTGAGGCCGCCGCCCATGCGGTGCAGGAGGATGAGGGTGACGAACAGGCCGATCTCGGCCAGGCTGGCGAAGAAGACCTCGCGGGCCGCGCCCATGCCCTCGAAGGGCGAGGCGGTGTCCAGGGCAGCCAGCACGGTGCAGAAGCGGCCGAGGCCGAGGGCGTAGAGGACGACGATGATGTCGCCGGTGAAAGAAAGGAGCGGCGGCAGGCCGGCGAAGGGGAAGAACAGCAGCGCCAGCAGCGCCGTGGCGCAGCCGACCACCGGGCCCAGGCGGAAGACGAAGCCGGTGGAATCGCTGTACACCGAGCCCTTGCGCAGCAGCTTGATCAGGGTATACCAGCGGATGAGGAGCGGCGGTCCGGTCTTGCCGGCGAACAGGGCCTTGACCTTGAGGATCACCCCGGGCAGGACCGGGGCGAGGAGCAGGGCGATGCCAAGGGCGAGGGGGGATTCCATGGTCGACCTCGAGGGTGTTGGGTCCCGGCCGCGCTAAACGGTCAGGAGCAGGACAACGATGGTGAGCACGATATAGGCGATGTACAGCTGGATGCGGCCGTGCTGGATCCAGTGCAGGCGGGCGGCGATGCGCAGCACCGGCTCGACCAGGCCGCACGTCAGACCGATCTCGGCCGCGTCCTCGACCCGGCTCTCCCAGGCGGTTGGGGCGGGGAAGATGCGCGTGAGCGGTTCGGCCTCGGTGCGCACGCGCACGAAGGGCCGGTGGAACTCGACCATGCTGCGCGCATACGAGGCGCCGGTGTACTGCATGCGGCTGGTCGGCCGGCTGTAGCCGCAGCCCCAGGTCTGGCCGCGGCCGATCACCTTGCCCCGGTAGAGGAGGTGCCGGCCGAGGGCGACGAGCAGCACCAGCGCCAGCAGCAGCCGCGCCCCCAGGGCGAGGTTGGCCGGGATCGGCCCGAGGGCGTCCACGGTGATGCCGGCGAGCGGCGCCATGTCGCGCAGGCCGGCGAACATCAGCCGCAGCACCGGCTCCGGCCACAGGCCGATGACGAGGCAGGCCAGGGTGAGCAGCACCATGGCCGCACGCATCGACGGGCCGACCTCGGTGGCCTGCCGGGCGTGCTCCGTGCGCGGCTCGCCGAGGAAGACCACGCCCGCCACCTTGGTGAAGCAGGCCGAGGCGAGACCGCCGATCAGGGCGAGCGAGACGATGGTGAACAGGCAGAGCAGCAGGTTGCCGCCCCCCAGGCTCAGCCCCTGGAAGGCGGCGTAGTAGATGAGGAACTCGCTGACAAAGCCGTTCAGCGGCGGCAGGCCGGCGATGGCCGCGGAACCGGCGAGGAAGGTCCGGCCGGTGACCGGCATGGTGCGCAGCAACCCGCCCAGCTGGTCAAGTCGGCGGGTGGAGGTGGCGTGCAGGACCGCACCCGCGCCCAGGAAAAGCAGGGATTTGAACAGGGCGTGGTTGAGCACGTGGAGCAGTGCGCCGGCAAAGCCGAAGGCCGCCATCAGCCGGTTGCCGGCGGTGATGCCGAGCATGCCCAGGCCGAGACCGAGCAGGATGATGCCGATGTTCTCAATGGAGGAGTACGCCAACAGCCGCTTGAGGTCGTGCTTGCCCAGGGCATGGACCACGCCGAGGATGCCCGAGGCCATGCCGAGCAGGAGGATGGTCTGGGGAAAGAGCGGGGTCGGGTCGCCGAGCAGCAGGTAGGTGCGGACGATGCCGTAGATGCCCATCTTGATCATCACCCCGGAGAGCAGGGCCGAGATGTGGCTGGGCGCGGCCGGGTGGGCGTGCGGCAGCCAGATGTGCAGCGGCAGGATGCCCGCCTTGGAGCCGAAGCCGGCCAGGGCGAGGAAGAACACCGTGGTCTTGATCCCCGCGGGCATGGCCGCCATCCCGTCGAAGGCGAGCGAGCCGGTGGCCTGGTAGATCAGGCCAAAGGCAGCCAGAATGAGCAGGGCGCCGGTCTGGGTGAACAGGAAATAGATCGTGCCGGCCCGGCGGGTCTCAGCACGTTCAAAGTCGTAGAGCACCAGGCACCAGGAGGCGATCGACATCAGCTCCCAGGCGATGGCGAAGGTCACCATGTTGCCGGCCAGGGTGACCAGGGCCATGGCCACCACGAGCAGGCTGAAACAGAGCGCGCTGGCCGCGGTCCGCCAGGCGGCCGCCGGTTTGTCCAGGTAGTGGTAGGCGTAGAGGGCGAGCACCGGCGCAACGAGCAGCACCGGCAGCAGGAACAGGGCGGTGACCGAGTCGAGGGAGAGGACGAGCGGGCAGAAACCGAGCCAGCTCCAGCCGGTGGTCAGGGTCTCGGGCGCA
>ERZ1645192.1473-NODE-1473-length-19576-cov-7.206086_pt1 | contig 19576 bp, 15 predicted proteins | sample MGYA00575354_ERZ1645192 | MGnify/ENA primary metagenome ERZ1645192 (study PRJEB40844, sample SAMN11349763) | freshwater sediment metagenome | isolation source: river sediment | host: Sediment | place: India: Faizupur Khadar , New Delhi | collected 2017-02-21 ... | reverse complement strand
ATTACACATTCCCATATATCCGAGAAGGAGCGCAGTTCGTTCTGGTCGCCGAAGATGACATTGTAATTTCGCCCGGAGAAGAAGGGCGGGTCTATGTAAATGAGATCAATGCTTTCGCTCGGCAGTTGGCGCATGACATGTAAGTTGTCACCCCAAAAGAGACGATTCGGTTCCAGTTCGGGATGACCGAACGGAACACGGTCAACCACTTGGAACGGCAGATACACAGCGGGAAAGTGTTTGCGGAATCCTCTGCGTCTATCCCATCCCAATGGTTCCTTTTCAATCGGCACGCTCCCAAACCGTGTCGGCGGACGCCAAAAATCTTCCTGTTCGGGCAACGCATCTGACCGCTCGTCGGCATCGGGCATTACAGGAGGCGTGATGAAATCGCCTTTGGCAGCACCAACCGTTGATTTTGTTTGGTCATCAGTTTTTGGCTTGCCCATTAGACTCCCTCTTCTTCTCTCAACTTATGTTCAAGGCTCTTCAATCTATCCAAAAACAAACCCTCACGCAATTTTTCTCTTACTCCGCGACGAGGACGCTAGTTGTCCTCTTTGAAAAGAAAGAAATCAGGTGAAAAGTTTAGAAACGAGAAAGCTTAACATCTGAAACAGAAAATAGACGACCGTGACAAGTCCCATAAGCGTTAGAACCGCCACTATCCAGTTAAACCAGCGCGGCATTTGTCTTTGAAGCAAAACACTGATTTGTTGAGCAAAGCCCTGATCAGACTTGATTGTCGCATTGATCTGATTGACAGTCAGCGGTGGAAAGTACATGTATGAGATTGTGATTTCTTCATTGGGGACAAGTATTGGTATTACAATTTCTTTATTCCCATTCTTTAGAGACTCAACATTATGAACAACCTCGGGCCATATATTGAATTCCGGCAGAACCATATGTCGTAGGCGAACATTTGTTGCCGCCATCCTCCCAGTATTTTTTAGAACCACCGTATGTGTGTTTATTTGAAAAGGTTCTCCCTGCGGAGGACGATGAGTAAAAGCGGAAACATGACTGAAATACGAAACTAATGCAGGCCTGCTTTCAAAACGCCGATTTAACCACGCTCCCGCAAAAAGAGTAAGTAGGGGCATAGCAATTCTTTCAATCACACCCCAATCAATATTCATTGAGGTTTTCCCTCCCACAAATGAAATTTATCCTACCAGTTTTTTGATGCCGTCGATGAGGCGCTGTTCGTTCGCGTCGGCCGCCGCGAAGGAGTCGAGCCGGATGAGTTTCGGCTTCGTCTTGAGGAGTCCCGAGCGCTCGACGGTCCGCTCGACCACCGTGTCGGACCCTTCGGTGCTCTTGGTCACCGTGATGCCGATGCGGTTGACCGTCTCGGTCATTTTCTCCAACGCCTCGGTCAGTTCCGTCCCGGCGTTGTCCCAGTCGTCGCCGTCGGTCCCGTAGAAGACATAGATATTGTAGTCGACCGCCAAGTGCTCATCGTCGATGATCTTGTTGACCATCTCGAAGGCGGGGGCGCAGCGGGTGCCGCCCGACACGCTCGACTTGTAGTAGGTGTAGAAATCGGGCACCTCCTTCGCGTCGGTATCGTGGAGGATGAAGCGCGAGATGATGTTGTTCTGGTACTGGAACGCGAGCCACGAATAGATGAGCAGATGCTGGAGACTCACCAGTTCGGTCGGCCGCCCCTCCATCGAACCCGAATAGTCGCGGACGAAGAAGACCACCGCCTGCGTCTCGAAATCCTTCTCGGGCGAGAGGATGCGATAGACCTGATCGCGCGGCCCCACCATGAGTTCGTCGGTGTTTATCGGCAACCCCGGCGTGATGTTCCCGAGCTGGATATTGGTCTCGACGATACGGCGCATCGTCGCCTTCTTGTCGAGCAGCTGCCCGAAGCCGCGGTTGCGGTCGGTGAGATCGTAGGTGTATTTGTTGAACGACCGCTTCTTCCCCTTGTCCTTGATGTTGGGCAACTGGAACCGTTCGGTCAGCACCTTGCCGAGGTCGTAGGCGTCGCTGGTGAGGTCGTGGTCGCCCCCTTCTCCCTGCCCCGGCCCTTGCCCCTCGCCTTCTTCCGGTTCGGCCGGGCTCTCGCCGAGGACCTCGCCCTCCTCCCCTTCGCCCGATCCGCCCGTCTCGCCCCCTTCGCCGTCCTCGGTCACCGAGTCGTCGTGGTAGAACTTCGGCTCGGTGGTCGTCGGCACCACCACCACCTGCGACTTCTTGCCCGGCAGCGGTTTGGAAAGACGGCCGAGGCGGATGCGGCGCGGGAAACCGTCGGTTTCGCGCTGTTTATCGTGCTCTAACAGCTCATCAATGGTTTTCAGAAACAGCGCTTCCATGAGTCCCCGCTAGTTGGCGTCATCTTGAGTGCAGAAATACTCGATGGTCTTCTGGGCGCAGGTGGCGCAGTAGCCGAGTTTGCCGGTCATCGTGGTTATCATGCGGCTGTAGAGTTTCTGGTTCTCCTCGTTGGTGCGGTTGGAGAGGGCGCCGACGAGCGAGCCCGCCCCGGCGATGTCGGACTTGAGCCGGACATCGGTCACCGCTTTCACGAGGTCGTTGTTGTCCATGAAGTTGTAGTTCGGGTCCTTGATGACCTTCTGGCCGTAGATCTTCGAAATGGTGGTGCGGTAGGAGTGCTTCTGCTCGCTGTTCTTGAGCCCCATCCGTTCCTCGACGCTGTTGATGAAGGTCTCGTCGATCTTCATCGAGACGAGCTTCCCGGTCTGCGGGTCGCGGTAGGTCCAGAGCTTGTCGGACCCGAGGCTTTTCGCGTCGATGCCGATGATCATGTTGACATAGTTCATCACATCGCGCTCTATCGCGTTGGGCTCATCCATGTAGGCGTTGAAGATCGAGGTCATCACCTGTTCGCGGTAGAGCCCCTTGGCGAGTTTCAGGTCGTTGAAGTATTTCACCCGGTCATTGGCGTCCTGCACATAGTCGAGGATGACGCTTTCGAGCGCCTTGAAGGCGTCGCCGGCGTACATGCACCTCCCCTCCTGCGTCTCGCTGCGCTCAAGGAGCACCTGAATGGCGCGGCCGAGGTTGCGGTGGCCGAGCCCCTTCTGGCCGAAGCGTTTGGTGATATCGGGGTCGGTGTTGAGTTCGCCGATCACCTCGGCGAGCGTCTTTATCGACTTCTCGCCCGCCACCTCGCCCGCCGCGAGCTTCATCATCTCGACCGGGGTGAGCTTGTCCGACTTCGGCATGCGCGACAGGATGACCGACGCCGATATGGCGTAGTTGAGGTTCGGATCGATGTGCAGTTTGTCGCCGACGAAGGTGGTCTTCTCGGTGCCGCCCACGGCGAACGCGGTCAGTTCCTTCTGCAGTTTGAAGTTGGTATTGTGCGACATGTAGCACAGACGGCAGCGGTCGACGATGGGTGCCTGCTCTTTCTCCTCGAGGAAGCGGGCGAATTCGGCGTTGTTCGACGTGGCGACGATGAGCGAATCGAGCGGCCACTTGAAGCCTTCGATGTCTATCGTCCGGTTCTGGATGACGCCGAGGTAGACCTGCACCAGATCGCGTTTGTTCTTGAATATCTCGTCGGCGAAGTGGATACCGCCGCCCGCCACGCGGGCCAGCGCACCGCGCCGCAGGTCGAAGCGATACGGATTGTCGGTCGCCGTGATGTGGAGCAGCCGCGTGATCGATTCCTCACCCAGCAGGTCGACCGCCGAGGAGGTGATCTTATCCTTCGCCGCGTATTTCCCGGTGATGACGCCGCGCGATTCGCTGACCGGCACCGGGATCACCTCGACGAACTCGAACATCTTTTCGAGGTCGCCGCCGCAGTGGGCGCGGATCTGGTCCCAGATATAGTAGGAGCAGGCGCCGAGCGTCCGGTAGTTCTTCCAGAAGGTCGACAGCTGTTTGTCGGTGGCGCCGAGCTTCGCGAGGAACTCCTTGTTATCCTCTTTCGTTTCGAAGAGGTTCATCAGGAGCACCATCGGGTCCTCGAAGGTCTGCGATTCGATGCCCGTTATCTTGCCGTAACCGCCGAGTTTATCGAGGCCGACAAAACGGAAGGTGTAGCGCCGGTTCTCGGGACGCATCAGGAACTGGCGGTAGAGTCCCGAGAGGAAATCGACGAAGAAGGTCTTGCCGTTGCCCGGTTCGCCGATGAGGACGAAGGCCATTTCGGAGGACGATCCCCCCTCGGCCGCGTCCTTGACGAAGGAGACGAACGAGTTTATCTCGTCGAACATCCCGATAATGTGTTTCTTCCCTTCGCGGAACACGCGGAAATCGTAGGTGGGGCGGCCGTTGACCGTCACCTTCTCGATCTTTGACGGATCGCCGAGGATCATCCGCGAGACCGCCTGAAAGACATTCTCGAACCGCCGCTCGCCGGCGATGACCGCTTTGGCGTGCTGAATGATGCCGGTGTCGCCATTCATCGGAGCGCTGGGATTTTTCTTCGCCATGGTTGGATCCCTCCTCTATCTCTGAATTTGAACTCTGTACCCGCAGTAACGGAACAATCGTAAGATTTTGGCATGGTGAAGTCAAGAAGAATCCCTTTCCTTGACTATCGGCGCGCTCTGCGGCATCATACGGCGTTCCGCTGAACGAAACTGATATGAGGAGGAAAGCAGATGAGAAAGTTCATGAGTCTCCTGACCGTCGCGCTTGTCGCTCTTTTTATCGCCGCCTGCGGCGACGACACCAACAATACGCCGGTCGACAACACGCAATTGCCCGATGAGACCGTCACCGACGATACGACCGTTGACGATCAGTCCGATCAGTCCGATCCGACCGATCAGACGGATCAGTCCGTCACCGATGAGACCGTCACCGACGAGACGGTGACCGACGACACCGTGACCGATGAGACCGTCACCGACGACACCGTGGTCGACAACGAAACGCCCGACGAAGATACCGCGCTCAGCTATACCTTCGGCGGCAAGTGGGCGATGCTCAACTTCACCACCTCGAATGTCACCACCACCATCCCGGTACTCGGCGAGCAGAAGAGCACTTCGACCACCTCGGCCTATTTTCTGGTTGAGTTGACCGACAACGGCGACGGCACCGTGAGCGCCGTCGCGACCGCCTGCGACACGCTGATAGACAGCGGATCGAACCTACTGACGGTCACCATCAGCGACAACTATATCGCCCATATCAACCCGATGGTATGGGACTTCGCAACGATACTCGACCGCAGCGGCGTCGGCTACGACCTCACCGCGACCGATGTCCTGACCGTGAACGGCGTCAACCTCCAAAACCCGATGACCGACCCGCTCCCGACCGATAAGAACGACCCGGCGGTCTTCGATCAGGACGAGGACGGCCATCCCGGCATGACGGTCGACTGCAACGGCAACATCCCGCTTGTGTTCAACGGCCCCGGCACCATGTACACCGTTCAGCGCACCATCAACGACCTGATCGGCGAGACCAAGGACGACAACAATATCGAAGGGGCGCTTATCTGGGAAAGTCAGCAGAATGTGCTTGAAGCATCCAACAGCGCGCTGACCAGCGAAAAGACGGTGGTACCCGACCTCGCCAACAGCTGGTTCAAACTGGTCCGCCTCGTCGACCAGAACTGGACCTGCGCCGAGATCATCGCGAACGAAGGAACGCTATTTCCGCAGTAGGATTTACTCGCCCAGATACGCCGAATAGCGATAGATATCTTTCTCTTTTTCGATGACGAACACCGGCTCGTCCTTGTAGAAAACGGCGTTGGGTCCCTCGGCCAGCGCCATGCCGAGACTCCGTATCTCGATGCCGTTGCGCAGGCGCCAGTACAGCGTCTCGCCCACCGTGACGGCGGGGAAGGAACTCAGGAAGGCGACCATGGAAAGTTTCGCCCGCTCGACCTTCGCGGGGTTCTCCTTCACCTCGGCCACCCGCACCGCATTGTCGATGGTGAAATCGCCGACCGCGGCCCGCGTGAGTTTTGAAAGGACCGCGCCGGTCCCGGCGACCGCGCCGATATCGTGAACAAGAGAGCGGACATAGGTCCCCTTTGAACACTCGACCGTGAAAGCGACCCGCGTCTTGTCAAGGAGCGTTAGTTCGAGCGAGAATATCTCGACCTCCTTCGAGGGAAGATCGACCGTTTCCCCTTTGCGCGCCTTGACGTAGGAACGGACCCCCTCGACCCGTACCGCCGAGTAGGCGGGCGGTATCTGCCGTATCTTGCCGTTGAATATCCCTTTGATGCGCTCCCAGTCGACCTGCGCGGTATCGGCATCGGGAGCGACGATCGCGACCGGCGTTTCGATATCGTAACTGGGACTTTTCTTCCCCAGTTCGAACTCGCCGAGATACCGTTTTCGCTCGTCGGTGACGAACCGCATGAGTTTGGTGGCGCGGCCCACCGCCACCACGAGGAGTCCCTCGGCCATCGGGTCGAGCGTCCCGCAATGCCCCGCCTTTTTTACCTTGAGCGCCCGTTTGAGACGGTCGAGCGCCTCGGCCGAGGTCAGCCCCGATTCTTTATAAAAGGAAAAAAAGTAGGAATCGTTACTGGCAGGCGACACGGGCGACGATCTCCTCAACCAGTTTGCAGGCATCGTCGAACGAACCGGCGAACTCGAAGCCCGCGGCGTTCCGGTGGCCGCCGCCGCCGAATTCATTGGATATCTTCGCCGCGTCGATGTTCCCCTTGCTGCGCATCGAGACCTTGTAACGGCCCGGCGCCAGTTCACGGAAGCGCATCGCCACCTCGACACCGCTGATGGCGCGGGCGTAGTTGATGAAGGTGTCGACATTATCGGGACCGAGTTTGTAGCGTTCCAACTGTTCGCGCCGTATCTCGAAGAGGGCCGCCTTCCCGCCGGCGAGGAGCCGGATCGAGGCGAGCACTTCGGCAAGGAGTTGCAACTGGGCGTGCGGCACCTCTTCCCATATCTTCGCGGCGATCTCCCACGGTTCGAGCATGTCGACCAGTTCGGCGAGGACCGCGAAGGCCTCGCGGTTGGTCGAGCTGTAGCGCATCCCGCCGGTATCGGACATGACCGCCGCGTAGACGGCGACCGCTATCTCGCGCGTCACCGGGTGACCGTGCTGTTTCATGAAGCGGTATACCAGTAGAGCGGTCGCCGCCGCCGCGTCGTCGAGGAACGACTGGTCGAAAAAGGCGCCGGGATCGCGGTAACTCACGTGGTGATCGAAGAATAGCTTGGGGCGGCGCGTCACACTCATCTGCCGGTAGAGCGCCTCGCCCACCCGCTGCGGCGAACCGGCATCCACCACCACATAAAAGTCCGGCTCGATGAGCGGCAGTTCGTGCACCACCTTGTCGGCGCCCGGGAGGAACAGAAAGTTGTAGGGATAGGGCTCGGCAGAATAAAGGGTGGTCGTGATGCCCAGCCCGGTGAAGAGATGGTAGAGGGCGAGCGACGACCCGACGCTGTCGCCGTCGGGGTTGACATGCCCCGCCACCAGCGCGCTGCGGGCCGTTCTCAGAAGGGTCGGCAGGTCACTGCGGCTCTTCACCCGTACCCTCCTCCCGTTCGCGGCTCAAGGTATCGAGCAGAGCCTGCAGGCGTATCGCATCCTCGATCTTATCGTCGAACCGGAAGTGGAGTTCAGGCATGAACTTGATGTGGCGTATCTCCTTTGAGAGCAGGAAACGGATATGTTTGAGTTCCTCGGCGAGTTTATCCTGCGTGAACTTGCGCGGACTGCCCGGCAGAAGGGTGTACCACGCCGTGGCGTTGCGCAGATCGGGGGTCACCTGCACCTCCTGTACGCACAGGCCGCCCAGCACCGTGCCGCCGTATTCGCGGATCATGATCATCGACAGGCTTTTCTGGATCGCGTGGGCGACCCGCCGCTGACGGACGCTTTCGGCCACCTACAGCACCTCGTCGGCGACCTGCGTGTCGATGTAGCACTCGACCAGATCGCCTTCCTTGATGTCGTTGTAGTTCTCCACCGACAGGCCGCATTCGAAGCCCGCCTTGACCTCCTTGGCATCGTCCTTGAAGTGTTTGAGCGACGAGAGCATCCCTTCGTAGATGACGACATTGTCGCGGATGAGTTTGACGCGTCCCTTGCGGACGATACGGCCGTCGGTCACCATGCAGCCGGCGATATTGCCGACCTTCGTGATGCGGAAGACCTGCCGTATCTCGGCCGCGCCGACATACTCCTCTTTGACGATGGGGGCCAGTTTTCCGCTCATCGCCGCCTTGATCGCGTCGATGAGATCGTAGATGATGGAGTAGAGCCGGATATCGACATGTTCGGCCGCGGCCGTCTGTTTCGCCTTGTTGTCGACACGGACATTGAAGCCGAACAGGACCGCCTTGGACGCCGACGCCAGCAGGACATCGTTCTCGGTGATGCCGCCCACGCCGCTGTGAATGACCCGGATCTTGAGTTTATCGTGCTCTATTTTGCGGATGGAGCCGAGTATCGCCTCGACCGACCCGTCCACATCGCCCTTGATGACGAGGTTGAAGTCCTTCACATCGCCGCCCTCTATCTTCGCGAAGAGGTTCTCGAGGCTGACCTTCTCCTCCTTTTCGTACTTCTGCTCCTTTATCCTGTTCTTGCGCAGGTCGACATAGCCGCGCGCCTTCTTCTCGTCGGTGAAGGTGTGTATCATCTCGCCCGCCGGCGCCACCGAATCGAGACCGGTTATCTCGACCGCCATGGAGGGGCCCGCCTCTTTCACGCGGGTGCCGAGCCAGTCGGTCATCGAACGGACATAGCCGAACGCCGTCGCGGTGGCGACCAGATCGCCGATCTTCAGCGTTCCCTCTTTCACCAGCGCCGTGGCGACCGGGCCGCGGCCCGGGTCCATGCGCGACTCGATCACGACGCCCACCGCCGGTTTGTCGGGATTCGCCTTAAGGTCCATCATCTCGACCTGCAGGAGGATCGATTCGAGCAGTTTGTCGATGTTGGTGCGCTGTTTGGCCGATATCTCGACGAACAGGTTCGTACCGCCCCACTCTTCCGGGACGATCTCGTATTTGAGCAGTTCCTGACGGACTTTTTCGGGGTTCGCCTCGGGCTTGTCGATCTTGTTGACCGCGACGATGATGGGGACACCCGCCGCCTTGGCGTGGTTGATCGCCTCAATGGTCTGCGGCATGACGCCGTCGTCGGCCGCGACGATGAGGATGACCAGATCGGTCGCCTGCGCGCCGCGCGAACGCATCGCGGTGAAGGCCTCGTGGCCCGGCGTATCGAGGAAGGTGATCTTCCCCTTTTCGAGTTCGACCGTGTAGGCGCCGATATGCTGGGTGATGCCGCCCGCCTCCTTGTCGACCACGTTGGTATTGCGGATGGCGTCGAGGAGTTTGGTCTTGCCGTGATCGACATGGCCCATGACCGTCACCACCGGCGGCCGCGTCACCAGTTTCTCGGCCGCATCCTCATGTTTCTCGATGAAACTCTCTTCATTCATCGCGACATTCTCGACCTGAAAGCCGAATTCATTCGCCAGCAGGGTCGCCGTGTCGAAGTTCACCCGGTCGTTGATGCCGGCCAGTTCACCCAGCGCCATGAGTTTCTTGATGATATCGCCCGCCTTGATGCCCATGCGGCGGCCCAGTTCGGCCACGATGATGGTGTTCTCGATGCGGATGATCTTCTTGATCGCCTTGGTCGGGTTGGGCGCCGCCATGGGCGCCGGCGGGAGACGACGACCGCCGCCGCTCTTTTTCTTGAAGCCCGCGCGACGATCGGCCGCCTCTTCCTCTTCGGTCTTGAGGGTGGCCACATCGACGCCACGGAGTTTGGTCTTCACCTTGACATGTTCTTCAACCTTCCCTTTCTTCTTGTCGCCGGGACGCGGATGGACGAACTTCTTCGCCGCCGCCGCCCGTTCGTCCTCGGTCTCGGGGATGACCACTTTGCGTTTCTTATGCTTGTAGTCGTGCTTCTCCTCCTCGGGGGTGGTCGCCGCCGGAGGCCGGAAATCGTCCTGTTTGGGCGTCTCGAGGGTGATGGCGCGGTCGCCGGTCGCCGCCTCTATGCGGAAAGAAGGCTTGAGCAGCATCTCCTCGAGCGGCGTCACCTGCGGCTCGGCCGGTTTTTCACCGGCGGCCTGTTCGGCGGGCGCCTGTTCGGCGGACACGGGGACCGGCTGTTCGGCGGACACGGGGGCCGGTTCGGCCGGCGCGGGCGACTCGACCGGGGGATTTTCGGCCAGTTCGGCGCGTTTCTCCTCCGGCACGTAACTTCTCTGCGCCCTGCTGCGTATCACGGCGACCACTTTCGGCGATTCCTGCTCGAGCGCCGGTTCGGGCTCTTTTTTACGCACTATCGTCGACGGTTTCTTTGGCGCTTCGGGGGTCCCGGCGGGCTTGGCCGCCGGTTTCGCCGCAGGCTTGGCCGGCGGCGGAGCCTCCGTCTTTTCGCTCTTCGCCGTTTTGCCGGAAGCCGCCGCCTTGGGAGGTTTTTCGCTCTTCGCCGCCGGCTTGGCGGTCGCCGAAGCGCCGCTGCCGAACTTTTTCCGGACCAGCGTTTCCTCTTCGGGGGTCATATTGCTCGCCGCGTTCTTGTACGACGCGCCGTTCTCGTTGAGGAAATCGATGACCATCTTGCTGGCCATCCCGATCTCCTTAGCGATCTCGTTGATGCGCATTCAGAGCTCCTGACAAAAATGGTTAATGATCGCGCAATAGTGCACTATCCTGTTGGTTATCGGCGATGCGGCCAGCGCGATGACGCCGACGGGACGCATACCGGTGGCCGCCCCTATCGATTCTTTGGTCCCCCAGCGCAGTAGCGGCACTCCCGCCGGCACGGCGGCGATCATACCGCGCACCGTCCGCTCCGCCAGATCGGCCGCCAACAGTACGGCGGCGGGCGTCGCAGTGCCCCGTTCCAGCGACTCGGCAAGGGTGTTCTGGCCGGTCCTCATGATGCCGCTTTTGCGGGCAAGCCCCAGAAAGTGGGTGATCGACGCCTCGGCCTGCATCCGTATCCAGCCGTGTATCTCGCCTTGCGGCACCGCGAAGGCGGGCGTACCTTTGAAGAATTTTTCCGGAAGCCGTTTGAGCGTGTAAAAGCGGGAGACGCAGGCGGATGTCGGGCAGGCATAGACGGCGCGGCCGCCCAAAGCGCCCCGCCAGTCGGGAACGATCAGACCTCCCGCCGCGACGAACCGCAGTAGCGATCCCTTATCGCCCTTCACCCCGCACGCAGCGCAGGTGCGGACGTTATTTTCCTTCGTCGCCGCCTTCTTTCCCATCGGGCTGCTCTATCTTGCTGAAGTCGAAGAAACTGTCGGCGTCGACCACTCCGGTGCGCCGCTGTATCGTTTTGCCGTTCAGTTCGTCTATGTGCATCTGCAGGCTGTAGCGCAGCTGGCGGGCGCGGCGGAGCGACAGTTCGGCGTTCTTCGCGAACGATTCGGTGTCGGCCTCGCTCTGGATGTCGGCCAGCGTATGATAGCCGCGCTCGGCGAGGTAGCCGGAAAGTTCTTCGTTGACCCCCTTGAGCGTCGTGACCGGGATGTTGAGTTTCTCCTCGAGTTCCTTGTCTATCTCGATATTGCCCATCCCCTTTTCCAGCATCTCCTTCGCCTGCGCGATGATCGACAGCGCCCGCTCGTTGGTGACGCTCGGTATCTCGGAAAGGGTCGCCGGATCGGCGGTGGTGATGTCCTCGAGCGTGGTGTATCCGAGTTTGATGAACGAATCGGCCATCGATTCGTCGATCCCTTCGATGAAGAGCAACCGGCGTTTCGCCTCCTCGAGCATCATCTGCATCTGCGACTCGCTCTGGATATCGATGTTCCAGCCGGTGAGCTGGCTGGCCAGACGGACATTCTCGCCGCCGCGGCCGATGGCCACCGACAACTGGTCGTCCGACACGATGACATCCATCGAATGCTCGTCCTCGTCGATGATGATCTGACTCACCTCGACCGGCGAGAGCGTGTTGCAGATGTAGCGCACCGAATCGTCGTCCCACGGCACGATGTCTATCTTCTCGCCCGACAGTTCGTGAACGATGTTCTGAATGCGCGAACCCTTGAGACCGACGCACGCGCCGACCGGGTCGACATCGTGGTCTATCGAGCGGACCGCGATCTTGGAGCGGTGCCCCGGATCGCGGGCGACGCCCTCTATCTTGACGATACCCTCGGCGATCTCGGGGACCTCGATCTCGAAAAGTTTCACGAGGAACAGCGTGTTGACGCGGGAAAGGATGATGTTGCACCCCTGCGTGGTCTTCACCACGTCGTAGATGAGCGCCTTGATCCGTTCATTGACCTTGAACTTGTCGGACGGTATCTGCTGATTGAACGGCAGGAACGCCTCGGCCTTGCCGATATCGACCACCAGACCGCCGCGCTCGTAGCGACGCACCGTACCGGTTACGATCTCGCTCTTGCGATCCTTGAATTCGTTGAAGATATTGTCGCCCTCGATGGTCTTGATCTTCTGGACGATGATCTGTTTGGCCACCTGCGCCGCGATGCGGCCCAGTTCGGTGGCCTCCATCTTGATGCCGAGCGTGTCGCCGACCACCGCGTCGGGGTTGAGTTCATGCGCCGCATCGAGCGTGATCTCGAAATCCTCGTCGCGCACCGTCTCGACCACTTCGCGGAAGTAGAAGGCCTGCAGTTCGCCCGTCGCGTCGTCATAGATGATGTCGATGTCGGCCTCGGCGCCGAGTTTTTTCTGGACCGCCTTGTAGAGCGCGTCTTTGAGGATGTCGATGACCACGGGACGCTCGATGCCCTTCATCTTGACCAACTGGTCAATGAGTTCCTTGAGATTGAAATCCATCACTTATCTCCTTCCCAAATCAGATTGATCCGTTTCACCAGACCGCGCGGCGCGACCACTGCCACGCCATCTTCGGCCGTTATCGTGAGCGACCCGGCCGTCTGGTCGACCGCGTCGAGTACCCCGATCACTTTCTTGCGGCCGTCCACCTTCTCGGTGAAGGCGATCTGCATCCGCTTGCCGATGAACTTCGGCAACTCTTCCCACCGGCGGACCGGACGGTCGAGCCCCGGAGAACTCACCTCGAGATGGTAGCGGAAGTCGAACCCCTCCTGCGTGTCGAGAAAACCCGACACCACCGGCGAGAACAGGGCGCATTCGTCTATCGTGACCTTTTTGCCCTCGGTCAGCGAATCGATGTAGACCCGCAGAAAACCGCCGGTGTTATGCGGCAGTTCCAACTCGACGATCGTCAGGCCCATCGACCGGGCCGCCGGCTCCAGTTTCTCGACCAGCGCTCTTTCTCGCACGCCCCACACGGCCATACCTCCACATAAAAAAAACGGCGGGATTCACATCCCGCTCTCCACTTCTGAGAATCAGGCGCAAAGAACCATTTTCCGGGACATTACATACCAGCAAACGGCCGAAAAGCAAGATTTTCTTTCCTACAATAAATTGACTTGACCCCCGCGATACAGTAAGATAACGCGTTTGACGGGAGTCGTGCAGGAATGACGGAATCCTTATGAATATCAATATCTTCAAGTCGATATTCGAGGCGTTCGGCCTCCCCTACGTCGGCCCCTATTTCACCCTTCTGCTCTTTTCCTTCCTTGCCGCCTTCCCGCTGACCGCCTTCCTTGCGCCGCGATTCTCCCTCAAAAAAAGCCGTATGCTCATACTGACCGCGGTCGCCATCGCGACAAGCCTGCTGGGGTCAAAACTGTTCCATCTCCTGTTCGACGGGCACTGGGCCCGGTACCTGGCGGTGCTCGACAAACAGGGCTGGGGCGCGTTCGTCGCGATCGCCGTCAACCCTTTCAGCGCCGGGCAGGTATTCTACGGCGGCTTCATCGTCGCCTATCTCGCCAGCTACCTTCTCATCCGTCGCGTCTGGCGCGAACCGACCGGTCGCTACGGCGATATCGCCGCCTTTGTTCTCGCCTTCGGCATCGCTTTTGCGCGCATCGGTTGCTTCTTCGCCGGCTGTTGCTTCGGCCGCCCTTCAACCGCGTTCGGTGTTTCCTTCCCCGCCTATACGCCGGCCGCGGCCGAACTGTACGCGCAGGGCATCACCGACTCCTTCATGGAGGCGACGCCACCTCTGATACCGACCCAACTTATCGAGTCGGCCGCCGCGTTCAGCATTTTCTTTTATCTTTGCTGGCGACTTCGCGACATCGCCCGTCTGCCGGCCGGGTTCTTCATGACCCGATTCCTCTTTATCTATGCCGTATTCCGTTTTTTCATCGAGTTCCTGCGCGCCGACATGCGCGGCGGCTTTCTTTTACTGTCGACCAGCCAGTGGCTGTCGCTCCTGATACTGGCCGTGCTGTGGATCGTCCGGCGGCGCGCCCGCGGTGACCGCCGACCGATGGGACCTATGGGTCACATGGGACTCATGGGACTTATATTGGCGGTATCCTCCACCGCGTGGGCCCTGCCGCCCGAAAAGAAACTGCATCACTATGTCGCCCGGCACTGGAGCACCAAAGAGGGCTTGCCCCACAACACGATAGCGGCCATCACCCGCACTCCCGACGGGCTGGTGTGGCTCGCGACCGCCGAAGGGCTCGTCCGGTTCGACGGCGGTACTTTCTTCTCCTTCGGCGCCGAACATATCGCTGGGACCGCCGGCCTACGCTTCACCGGCCTGACGCTCGAACGGAACGGTACCCTCTGGGCCGGCACCGAAACGGGCGATATCGTCCGCCACCACAAGGGGTCCTTCTCGGTCTTCGGCCGGACACGCGGTCTACCGGAGTCCCCGGTACAGGCCCTGAGCGCGGCACCGGAAGGGATCTATGCGATCGTCGGCCAACGGCTGTTCCGCATCACGGGCGACACCGTCGCCGAAAGCGACGGGGGGGGGAACGCTTCTCTGCTGACCGCCGACCCCTCCGGACGGGTCATCGCGCTGTCGGGGGCGCAGATGCACTTTCCCGACGCCGCGCGCAAAGAGACGCGCACCTTTTCCCAACTTACCGGTAAAAAGCCCTCCGCGCTTCTTTTCGACGGCGGCGGCGCCCTCTACATCGGCACCGTCACGGGCGAAATTCTCCGCCTCAAAGATATCGGCGATACGACCGGAGAACTCCTGCGCCGCGCCGACGGCATACCGATATCGGCTTTCGCCGTCGACGGCGCGACCGTCTGGGCCGGCACGCAGGGCAAAGGACTGCTCCGCATCGCACGGACCGGCGCTGTGGAAGTTTTCGACGAACGGCACGGCCTTTCAGGAACGATCATCCGCGCCCTGCACCGTGACCATGACGGGAACCTCTGGGTCGCCACCGAACAGGGGCTCGATCTGTTCAGCGACGGCGTCGCCGTTACGCTGACCACGCTTGACGGTCTTTCGAGCAATCTGGTCTACGCACTGCTGGAAGATCATGACGGCGCTCTCTGGATCGGCACCCGCGGCGGCGGGCTTAATCGCTACGCGAACGGGAAGTTCACCGCTCTGACCGTGAAAAACGGCCTGCCGAGCGACCTTATCGGCGCTCTTTCCCTGGACGACGACGGTACGCTCTGGGTCGGGACCAGCAACGGTCTTACCGCCATACAGGACAATACGATGACCCTCTATACCAACCGCAACGGCCTCTCCAGCCCCGTTGTGGGGGCCATACTGCGGGACCGGGAACACAATCTTTGGGTCGGCACCCTCACCGGCGACATTCATCTGCTTCGATCGCTCCGCGATAAAAACGACTTCCGCGTCTTTCAACTCAACCAGATGCGGCAGGATCGTCTCGTCCATCAGATATTCGAAGATCGATCGGGCCGCCTGTGGGTAGCCGCCCAATACGGACTCGCCCTTTTCAAACAGGGTTTCATTAAATTCTGGGGACAGGCGGAGGGCTTGCCGAACCCCGTGGTGCTCGCTATCGCAGAAGATGAGGAGATGAACATATGGGCCGGCTTTCATCGCGGCGGCCTCGCGCTGATCCGTGAAAAAGGGCTGCTCTCCTTCTCCTCGAAGAACGGTCTTCCCGCCGAGGATGTCTACGCGATACTCATCGACGATACCGACCGCCTCTGGCTTTCGACCGACAACGGCATCATCTACCTGTCGCGCAAGGCGCTCCTCTCCTATCTCGACGGCGCCGCCGCCCTGCCCGCGATAGGCAGGATCGGCCTGTCCGACGGCATGCGGACGCTCGAATGCACCGGCGGGGTCCAGCCGGCCGCCTTGAAAACAACGAACGGGCTACTCTATTTCCCCACCGTCAAGGGGCTGGTCCTCATCGATCCGCGCACCGTGCCGGCCGCCCCCGAAGTGCCGAACACCTACCTCGCCGCCCTCACCGTCGGCGACCGGCGGCTAGTTCCCGGCGCCGAACTGACACTTCCCGCAAAACACCAAGAGTTCTCGGTCGAATTCGGCGCCGTCTCACTGCGCCACGACCGCCCCTTCACCTTCCGCTACAAACTTGAAGGGATCGATCCCGACTGGCGCCAGAGCCCTGACGGCAGAGCGACCTATCGCGATCTGCCGCCCGGCGACTATGCCCTGCTGGCCACCGCCCTTACCCCTGCGGGCACGCCCGGTACCGCCGTACGGCTCGACCTGCACATCCCCGACGACCGGTGGCCGCTCCTGCTCAGCACCGGCATTCCCGCGCTCCTTCTGCTACTCGCCATCGTCCTGTTCCTCCGCCGGCGCAAGGTCGAAAAACCGCTCCCCAAGCCGCTGGAACTGCTCCCCGAAGAACCGCAGCGGAACGAAAAGAGCGATACCTCTCCCGCACCCGCAACTGCGGCGGCGGTGATCGAAGAACCTTCCCCGGCGGCCGAACCGGCCACGCGGCAACGCTACGAGAAAAGCCGGCTCGATGATGACACCGCCCGCACCATCGTGACGATGATCCTCAAATACATGGAGGAGAAGAAATCCTACAAGGATCCCGATATCACCCTCGCCGGCCTCGCCGACAAACTGGATCTCTCCCCCCACCTCCTCTCCCAGCTCCTCAATGACCGTTTAAGCAGGAATTTCAATGCCTTCATCAATGAATACCGCGTCGCCGAGGTCAAAACCATGCTCGAAGATCCGGCCAACCGCGACAAATTACTGGCGATCGCCTACGACGCCGGCTTCCGTTCCAAAACAACCTTCAACACTATTTTCAAGAAATGCACCGGGAAAACGCCTCGTGAATACCGCAAAAATCTCGACGGCGGAGAATTTCTCGACAGCGACGAAATGCCAGACTAGTCAAATGGTTGCCTGTTCGGTTTTATAATTCCGAACTTTTGCCTCTCACCTTTCGGGACTGATATTATAAAATCGCACGACAACCCCTATAATTAATGCTTTACTGGCGTTGTGCACAGGAGGTGTCCCGTGAGAACGACCAAAGGCTTCACCCTGATCGAGTTGATGGTAACCTTGGCGGTCATCGCCATCGTAGCCGGGCTTTCAATGCCGCAGGTGGAGGCGTGGATAGCCCGTCAACAGGCACGCCAGTTCGTTTCTCAATTGATCTCCGATTTCTCGAAAGCACGGACTTTGGCCGGCGACTACTACATCGCCGACAATATCAGCGGCTCCGGCGCCCGGGCCAATCAATCGGCCTTGTATTTCAAAAACGCCGCAGGGAAAAGCATGTACTGGGTGCTGACCCGCAATTCCGACGACACGACCAATTGGAATCCCGCCAGCGACCCGGTCGTTCGCAAGATGAATTTGCCGAATCGCCTCCTGATAACCAAATTGCCCCAAGGCTCTCCTGCGGCCCTCCAGCCGATCGACCCGTCGAGCTACACCGCGGCTTTTTCCTACACCTCGACCGGCCTTCTCAAGGACAAGGACAACAAACTGATGAGCCTTTCCCCTCAAATGTGCGGGACGGTCACCCCCGCCCTCACCCCCCAACTCATCGTGCAGTTCAGAGCGACGATCAATGCCTCCACGTCCCTTAATTATCTCGTTCAGTTGAACAGCAACGGGGAATATCATGTCTGCCAGAGTCCCTATGACCAGTTCAGCAGTAGCGGCGTGGAGGTAAAGAGTTTATGAGAAGGTCTTTCTTGCCGGGCTTCACCTTTCTTGAGATCCTTTTCTCCATCGTCGTGTTCAGCGTCGGCATGCTCGCCTACATGGACTATCAGGCCCGGACCACCTCGATACTCTTCGAAACCGAATCCTCCGTTATCGCCACCGGTCTTGCCGTAGAGATCGCCGAAGAATTGAACAGCGTCACCGAAGAGGATATGCGGGTCATCGTGGAGGACAATTTCACCACGTTCCCCTCTAACTGGGTGACCGACGCCGAATTCAAAGCCTTGTCGGGTCTCTTCAACTGGACACCCGGCCCCTTCGACGAATTCGGCCGCCCCATCTCGGGAGGCGGCGTCGGCATGTTCAACCGCATGGTCCGGGTCACCTCCTTCAACAACCTTACCGGCTCCAACTACGAAGAGAACACCCCGCTGGAGGTGCTTCGCGTGGTCGAGATCGTTGTCGCATGGCGGCAAAAGGACGCCCCTACGGCGCAGTGCAATGTGCTGCCTCTCCCCGCCGGATGCAACGAGGTCCGCAACCTCGTCATAAAACCGATTTACTATTACTAGGACGGGATATGATGGAACGGCGTTACTCGCAGGGCTTCACGCTTCTTGAACTCATGCTTGCCATCGTTATATCGCTATTCGTCATCGGCACCTACCTGCGCTTCTTCGCCCACTCGACACGAGTGGAAGCCCACAACAATATGAAAAGCAACATCACGCTGAAAGGAGAACACATTCTCAATACCCTCGACAATGCGATCCGCCTGACCGGACTGGGCAACACCAGCGCCGAATTCAGAACGGGCAATGTCATCGCCACCGCCACCGGCACCGCCGCCAGTGTTAATGGGGGCACCTCCGCCGGGCCGGTCGATTTCTCCTTCATTTCCCCCTACGGCGGCCCGGTCACCAAGGTGCTTGCCGCCTCCAATCAAACCCCGGCATGCACCATCACCGTGCAGAACAGCGCCTCCCTTCACGGGGCCTCCAGCAACCCGCTGCTCCTCCTGATAAATCACAATAATGTCTATCGCGGTACGCTGAACGGCACACCCACGACCAACCAGTTCACGCTCAGCACGTTGCTCGATCCCGCGGGAAACTCCGTCACCGGACAGGACTGCGCCGCCCTCTTCCCCCCGCTAAGAACGCTGGTGACCGGCGAAAATCGCACCTTCCAGTTGACCTACGGAGACGCAGGTTTTCTCTTTCAGGTGCCGCTCGTGTCCGACGGCCTGATACGGATCAAACACTCCAAGGCGGAAATGCCGTATATTCTTCTCCAGTTCCTGACCGAATCCGATGCCTCCGGCGGAGAGGGCGAGTTATCTATCTCCCGGACATGGACCGCCCTTCCCGCCGATCGCGAGGACATCAAGGCGGTGCGCATCGCTTTCGTGCTCGCCACCAAAGAGGCGCGGGAAGGCGCCGCCACCGAAAACGCGTTCCAATACTGTTTCTTCGAACCCACCCCCTACTGTTTTTCGGCCCCGGCGAACACCAATTTCCGGTATGCGGCATTCTCCCGGGTCATTTATCTCCGCAACTACGATTCTCTGAAAAGACATTTGCTGGAATATTGACAAATGAACAGTAAGAACAACAGACCGGCCTCCCTGCGAACTCTTTTTACCGCCCGGCGCGGTATCGCGATATTCATGGCGGTGCTGATA
>ERZ1645192.1472-NODE-1472-length-19580-cov-7.202049_pt1 | contig 19580 bp, 14 predicted proteins | sample MGYA00575354_ERZ1645192 | MGnify/ENA primary metagenome ERZ1645192 (study PRJEB40844, sample SAMN11349763) | freshwater sediment metagenome | isolation source: river sediment | host: Sediment | place: India: Faizupur Khadar , New Delhi | collected 2017-02-21 ... | reverse complement strand
GCGTGGTTGAAGTCTCTGTCAGTGATAAGAAAATTTTGTTTGAGTTTGATGGGACCATCGTCTCTTCGCGTTTAATCGCTGGTGATTACCCCAACACCAAAAACATTATTCCTAAGGCTTATAACAGTTTTCTTGAAGTCAATTCAAGTGAACTCCTAAGAGCGATGGAACGGGTGGCACTTTTGGCCGCCAATGAACGTGAAAACATCGTTAAACTAACCATGAATGAACAAGGGGTTGTCATGTCGTCAAGAAGCCCACTCTCGGGTAGCGCGACGGAAACAATCTCGACCTGCAAGTATTCAGGTGAAGCGCTTGAGATTTCCTTTAACTACATGTTTGTTAGTGCGGCAATCAAGGCTTGTCAATCTGAAGATGTGAACATTGGATTTTTAGGCGAAATGAAGCCGTTTAGCGTCAAGGTCAATGAGGATCCAAGCCACATTCAAATCGTCACGCCAGTGCGCACTTACTAAGCCAAAACGAGCAATTTTTATCAAGTCTAGCAAGGGAATATTATATATTCCCTTTTTTTGTTGTAAATGTTATAATAAACCATAACTGAAAACGGAAAAGAAAAGCAATGAGCGATAATAAAAAAGTAGATTACATTACCCTTGGGCAAGCCCTAAAAAAATACGACCTTGTCGCAACTGGTGGCGCCGCAAAAGCGCTCATCATCAACGGCGAGGTTTTTGTAGATGAAGTCGTCGACACCAGACGAGGAAGAAAACTTTATGGTGGCGAAGTGATTCGTGTCGGCACCCACAAAGTCGTGGTCGAACATGGTCATCACAAACCTTAATCTCTACAACTTCCGTAATCATCAAAGTTTAGAAGTGACCTTCGTCAAAGGGCTTAATGTTTTAGTTGGGCCTAACGGGGCCGGTAAGACAAACATTGTTGAAGCCATTCATATGCTAGGATTTGCGAATTCGTTTCGGACCAAAGAGGGTGGCGTGATCGTCCAAAAAGACAAAACCAAAGCCCACATTGAGGCAGTCCTCAATCTTCCCCATAAAGCGAATGTCGAATTTGACATCACCGCTAAAGGTAAAGTTATTACCGTTAATGGAAAGATTTTACGAAAAACAAGCGAGTTAACAAACCTATTTAATCTCACAACATTTGTACCCGAAGATGTCTTGTTCTTCGATCGTGAGCCGAAAAATCGTCGTAAATTCCTCGATGAGCGAATTAGCAAAGAAAGTGAAATCTATCTTAATTCACTGATGAGTTACGAAAAACTGCTTAAAGAGCGAAATGCCTTGTTAAAAGGGAACACGCTTGATGACCGTTTATCGATCGTGACAGGTCAATTAGTCAAGGAAGCGGAAAGAATCGTGCTGGAGCGGTCGAAATACGTTAAAAAAATTGAATCAGCGCTGAATAAGGTGATTGGTCAATTAGGTACAAAGTCCTTAATCGTCTCACTTCACTATCTGCCGTCAATCAAACCGGATAAAAACTTTAAAGAAGTCGCGCTCAAACAGTTCGACGACCTCAAAGAAAAAGAAAAGATTCTCCAAACAACGACGATTGGTCCGCATCGTGATGACTTAAGTGCGATGATGTTTGGAAAAGATGTAAAAGACCATGCGTCACAGGGTCAAAAACGGCTCTTGATGATTGCCTTAAAAATCGCCCCATACTTTATCGAGGGTGATGGAGTCAAAAAACCAGTAGTCATTCTTGATGATGTCTTGTCTGAATTAGATGAAGATCACCAAAACCGATTAATCGATCTACTCAACAAGATGAATCAAGTGTTTATAACGACAACCAAATATGACAATTACGCTGCCGCCATTTATGACGTGAAGGCAGGAGAAATAACGAGGAGGGATATCTAATGAGTGAAATCATCAAAGAAACATTAGAACAACAACAAGCACGTGAGCTTGAAGAAGAAAGAAAACACGAAAAGGCCAACGAGGAATATACCGCTAAGCAAATTCAAGTCTTAGAGGGACTCGAAGCGGTCCGTAAACGGCCAGGCATGTACATTGGTACCACTGGCGAACCAGGACTTCATCACCTTGTCTGGGAAATCGTTGATAACTCAATCGACGAAGCGCTCGCGGGCTATTGCGACACCATTTTAGTTTCAATTAACGCCGATGAATCCGTATCCGTGACCGATAATGGTCGGGGGATGCCGGTTGATATCGTTGAAAAGACCGGAAAATCAGCGGTTGAAACGATTTTCACCGTGTTACACGCAGGTGGTAAATTCGGTAGTAACGATAGTGCTTATAAGGTGTCCGGTGGGCTCCATGGCGTCGGTGCATCCGTTGTTAACGCCTTAAGTGAATGGCTAGATGTTACGGTCTATAAAGGCGGCAAGGAATACTTTATTCGTTTTGAAAAAGGTGGCCATGCGGTTGGCGATATCGTTGAAGTTGGAAAAACCACTAAACGTGGATCAAAGGTTACATTCAAACCAGATGCAAGCATTTTCCAAGAAACCCAAACCTTTAGTTTTCAAACAATTACCGAACGTCTCAAACAAATGGCGTTCCTCAATCGTGGGATTAAAATCAAAGTCGAAGACCTCCGAGGTTCTGAACCTAAAGTTGTCGAATATTACTATGAAGGCGGAATTAAAGAATACGTTGTTGACTTAAATCGAAATAAGAAACCAACGACACCACAAGTGATTTATTGTGAAGGTCGTGGCGATGTCGATCCTGAAACAAGTAGTGGTCACATTTTCGTCGAGGCCGCGATTCAATATACCGATAGTTATAACGTTAGCCTTTACACATTCTGTAACAATATTTCAACTCGCGAAGGCGGTACCCATGAAACTGGGTTTAAACTCGCCTTGAACCGTGAAATTAATAACTACGCAAGAACGAATAAGATGCTCAAAGAAGGTGAAGAAAATTTCACAACCGATGACGTTTTAGAAGGCATTACTGCAATCGTTTCCGTCAAACACCCCAACCCACAATATGAAGGGCAAACAAAGAGCAAATTAGGCAACACTGAAGTGCGCTCGATTGTCAGTCAAGTCGTGGGCGAACAATTAAAACGTTTCTTCCTTGAAAACCCGATTGAAGCTAAAGAAATTATTCGTAAGATATATAACGCCGCTGAAGCGCGGATTGCCGCTAGAAAAGCGCGTGAAACCGTCCGTCGTAAAGACTCACTCGAATTCACGACCTTGCCCGGCAAATTAGCGGATTGTTCAAGCAAAAACCCTGCTGAATGCGAATTATTCATCGTTGAAGGGAACTCCGCCGGTGGTAGTGCTAAAAACGGTCGTCACCGCGAAACGCAAGCGATTCTTCCTTTAAGAGGTAAAATTCTTAACGTGCAAAAAGCCCAAGAAAAACGGATTTACGACAACGCTGAAGTGGGCAATATGATCCAAGCGATTGGGGCCGGCACCAGCGAAGAATTTGATATTACCAAAGCCCGTTATCATAAAATCGTCATCATGACCGATGCGGACGTGGATGGTAGTCATATTCGCGTCTTGTTATTAACATTCTTTAACCGTTTTATGCGCCCATTAATTGAAAATGGTTATGTTTATATTGCACAACCCCCACTCTACAAAGTCGAATATCGTGGCAAGCAATATTACTGTTATAACGACAAGCAACTGGATGAAGTTCGTAAACAATTAGAACTTCGACCAGGGTATCCATTCCAACGCTATAAAGGGCTTGGGGAAATGGATGCGGAACAATTATGGGAAACAACCATGGATCCAGAACGTCGTAAACTGATGCGCGTGACCATCGATGATGTGATGGAAGCCGATAAAGTATTTGAAGAACTCATGGGCGAAGAAGTTGAACCACGCCGTAATTTCATTAACGATAACGCTCAATTCGTTAAGAATTTGGACATTTAGGAGGACGTAATCATGACAGATGAAGAAAACAAAATAATTAACCCCGAAATCGTTCCAACGATTAAAGAAGGAATTGAAGCCGGGATTCAAGAAGTCGAAGTCTCACATGAAGTTAAAAGCGCCTTCCTTGATTACGCGATGTCGGTCATCGTTTCACGGGCCATTCCCGATGTAAGAGATGGATTTAAACCCGTCCACCGCCGGATTGTCTATGGCATGAACGAAACGGGAATGACACCGGATAAACCGCATAAGAAGAGTGCACGGATTGTCGGGGACGTCATGGGTAAATATCACCCTCATGGTGACTCAGCAATCTATTCAACTTTAGTTCGTTTGGCTCAACCATTCTCCATGCGATATACCCTTGTTGATGGGCATGGTAACTTTGGTAGCGTTGATGGTGACGAAGCTGCCGCGATGCGGTATACCGAAGCAAGAATGACCAAACTTGCACTGGAAATTGTTCGTGATATTAATCAAGACACTGTCGATTTTGTTGATAACTATGATGGTAGTGAAAAAGAACCTGCCGTTTTACCAAGTCGCTTTCCAAACCTGATTGTTAATGGTAGTTCGGGGATTGCGGTTGGGATGGCGACCAATATGCCACCCCATAATCTCAATGAAACGATTGAAGCAATCAAATTAGTCGCAGCCAACCCCGAAATCACCCCGCGTGAAATCATGGAAAAAGCCTTAAGTGGTCCAGATTTCCCCACCGGCGCGATGATTTTAGGTAAAAAAGGTATTCTTGATGCTTATGAAACCGGACGTGGTTCAATCATTATTCGTTCAAAAGCCCACTTTGAAGAATTATCAAGTGGTAAGACCCGGATTGTGATTGATGAAATTCCTTATCAAGTCAATAAAGCTCGCGTGATTGAATCCATCGCTGATTTAGTTCGCAATAAAGTGCTTGATGGTATTACCGACATTCGTGATGAATCCAACAAAGAAGGAATTCGTGTTGTCATTGAAGTCAGAAAAGACGTGATTCCTGAAGTTATTCTCAATAACCTCTATAAATCAACCCAATTACAAACGAGTTTTGGCATTATCAACCTTTGCTTAGTCAATGGTGCGCCTCAAGTCTTAAATATTAAAGAATTACTCGTTCAATATCTAAACTTCCAAGTCGAAATTATTCGGCGACGGACCGAACATCAACTTCAAGTGGCAGAAGCCCGTGATCATATCGTAATCGGACTGATTAAAGCCAATGAAAACATTGATGAAATCGTTCAAATTATTAAAAAGAGTGCGAACTCAGAAGAAGCAACCGCTCGCTTGATTGAACGTTTTGAATTCACCGACATTCAAACCAAAGAAGTGCTATCGATGACACTAAGACGCTTAACCGGCTTAGAAAAAGATAAGTTACTTCAAGAACGTGAACAATTAGAAATTAACATCGCTAATTACAGGCGAATTCTCTCTTCAAGAGAAAATATCGTTGAAGTAGTCTTGAGCGAACTCAATGAAATCAAAGAACGTTATGGCGATGAAAGACGGACAGTCATTAGTAACCAAGAAGCAAACATTGATGATGAGAGCCTCATTCCTGAGGAAGAAATCATTATTAGCATCACGAAAAAGGGTTATGTCAAACGGATGAGTCCGGATGAATTTAGAACCCAAAAACGTGGTGGTAAAGGCGTTAAAGGCATGAAAACGAACGATGATGATCTCGTCGATATGCTCGTGCACACAAAGACGCACACCGATATCTTATTCTTCAGTAACTTTGGTAAGGTGTACCGCATTCGTGGTCACCAAATTCCTGAACAAGTAAGAACTGGGAAAGGCATGCCCATCGTTAATCTTCTCAGTCTTGAAAAGAATGAAGACATCCGGGCCATTGTCTCAGTCGATGTCTATGATGAAAACAAATTCCTCTTCTATGTCACGAAATTTGGTGTAGTCAAACGGACAAGTCTTGATGAATTTGCACGGATTAATCAAAATGGTAAAATCGCGATCAATCTTCGCGAAGACGATCAACTCATTGATGTCAAAATCACGGATGGTAAGTCGCTCATTGGTATTGCCGCAAGTAATGGCAAGATGGTCAAATTCGATGAAAACGATGCCCGTAGCATGGGGCGGACTGCTGCTGGTGTCCGCGGGATTAACCTTGAAAAAGGCGAATACGTTGTGGGGGTTACCACCTCATTAGAAGGCGGTTTAATTCTTGCCCTAACCTCTAAGGGTTATGGCAAAATGAGCCAAGCGGATGACTACCGTTTAACCAAACGGGGTAGCAAAGGTGTGACGACGATTAAAGCCACTGACAAGGTCGGCACACTCGTTGGTATTCGCGCTGTGACGGGAACGGAAGATCTCTTCTTAATTACCGAAGCCGGCATTGTCATTCGGATTAATCTCTCCCAAGTTAGTGTGCTTGGCCGTAATACTCAAGGTGTCAAAGTCATCAACCTCAAAAAGGGTGAATCTCTCTCCTCCTTCGCCGTTGTCGAAGCAGGCGATGAAGAAGAACTCGGTGAGGAAGTTGACGAGGAAACGAAGGATATCGTTGAAGTTCCTAGCGAAGATATTGAATAATAAATACCCAAAGAAACGTTACGATCTCGTAGCGTTTTTTTCTTGGCTCATTCGCCTAAATATTGCAATATTTAGCCCCAAAGTATACAATTAACTTATTCGATGACGAGGCTAGTAGTAATCAAGGCTTGATAGCGAGTTAGTGAGAGTGGAAGACTAACAAGATACGATTATGAACTCCACCTCCGAGAATGAACTTAATCGTTCCGTTTGTTTGCGTTAAAAACAACTTGAGATGCAGTTATTGCATAAATTAGGTGGCACCGCGTTGATAACGCCCTATGTGGGCGTTTTTTATTTTCTAAAAGAAGGAGAAAATATATGTTAGATATGAATTTAATTCGTGAACAAAAAGATAAGGTCATTGCCTTGTTAGCTAAAAAGGGTTGGAAGGAAGACTTTAGTGTTTTACTTTCTCAAGACGCCCAAAGAAAAACATTAAGACAAGAAGTTGAGAACGCAAAAGCCGAGCAAAATCGCTTGAGCGCCTCGGTTCCTCAAGTCAAAAAAGCCGGCGGAGATATTAATGAAATCTTTGCAAAAGTGAAACAAATTAAGGCCGATAATGAAGCAAAAGAGAAACAATTAGCGGAGCTTGATGCGGCGATAAATAAAGTCTTATTAGAGCTTCCAAACCTTCCTGATGAAGATCTTTTAGCGGGTGGAAAAGAAAACAATAAAGTGATTTTCACATACAAAACCGCCCCTAAATTCGATTTTCCAATTAAAGACCATGTAGAATTATGTGAAAGCCTTGGCTTAGTCGATTACAAACGTGGCGCGAAAATTAGTGGCAGTGGCACCTGGATCTACCGTGGTGTGGGCGCGATGCTTGAATGGGCATTGATTAACTTCTTCATTAGTGAACACATTAAAGATGGCTATGAAATGATTATGCCGCCTCATTTACTCAATTATGAAAGTGGATTAACCGCTGGACAATTCCCTAAATTTGAAGGCGATGTCTTCTGGCTTGAAGGCATGAATCCCCGTCGGTTTATGCTTCCAACCGCGGAAACAGCCCTTGTGAATCTCCACCGTGAAGAAATTCTAAGTGAAGACGAATTACCGCACAAATATTTTTCCTATACCCCATGCTACCGTAGTGAAGCTGGTTCCTATCGGACAGAAGAACGCGGTATGATTCGTGGCTATCAATTCAATAAAGTAGAAATCGTCCAATACACAACCGAAGAAACGAGCGATGCCGCCTTTGAAGAAATGGTCAATAAAGCCAAGCGACTTGTAGAAAAACTAGGGTTACATTTCCAAGTAAGTAAACTCGCCGCCGGCGATTGTTCCCATTCAATGGCAAGAACCTATGATATTGAAGTTTGGATTCCTTCCATGGGTATCTATAAAGAAGTGAGTAGTGCCAGTAACGCTAGGGACTATCAAGCTCGGCGTGGTTTAATGCGCTATCGCGATAAAGAAACAGGAAAAGTCAAATATTTACATACCTTAAACGCCAGTGGTTTAGCCACTAGTCGGCTGGTTCCTGCGATCGTTGAACAATTCCAAACCAAAGACGGCGACGTCATTGTTCCCGAAGTGCTTCGTCCGTTCATGGGCGGGATTGAAAAGATTTCGTTAAAACGATAAATTTGTTATAATAATTTTGCCATCGCGATGCGTATTATTCGAACCAGGTCAGGACGGGAACGTAGCAGCCTTAAGATTGGTATGCATGTGCGGTGGTTTTATTTAATTTATGTACACAATTGATGAAAAATTTATGAAAAAAGCCTTAATCGAGGCCAAAAAAGCGTTTGAAGCGGATGAAGTTCCCATCGGTGCCGTTGTGGTTAAAGATGGAAAAATTATCGCCCGCGCTTTTAATAATCGCGAAGCAAGTCACGATCCAACCGGTCATGCGGAAATCATCGCCTTAAGGAAAGCTGCAAAAAAACTCCATTCCTGGCGTTTAGAAAACACGACTTTATATGTCACCATTGAACCATGTAGCATGTGTGCTGGTGCGAGTGTGTGGGCCCGAGTTGGCCGCATCGTCTATGGTGCGAAAGAACCCAAAGGTGGCGCACTTGGAAGTTCGTATCATCTCTATGAACAAAAGAATTTAAACCATTATCCTGACGTCACTTCCGGGGTGCTCGAAGCCGAATGCTCGCAATTAATTTCGCTATATTTTAAAACCAAAAGAATCCAAAAAAAAGCCGAATAAAAAATCAATATATAGGTGTGTTCTTGTTTTTATTATGATAAAAACATTGTAAACTATCTATATATTTTTATTTGCCGGAGGATAGCGTATGTTACAACTAAAAAATGTCTTTAAAAACTATTATGTTGATCAAAAACCCTTGAAAGTGCTAAAGGATATCAACCTTACTTTTCCTGATAAGCAATTTGTCACCATACTTGGTCCTTCTGGTTGTGGTAAAACCACGCTTTTAAACTTAATTGGTGGTTTAGATCAGTACACGAGTGGTGACTTAATTATTGAAGGCAAATCCACCAAACAATTTAAAGATAGTGACTGGGATGCCTACCGCAATCACCGGGTGGGTTTTATTTTCCAAAGTTACAATTTAATTACCCATTTGAACGTGCTCGATAACGTTGAAATGTCTTTAACTTTAACGGGTATGTCAGTAAAAGAACGAACCAAAAAAGCAAAAGACACTTTAATTGCCGTTGGTCTTGAACCAGAAATGTATAAACAAGTGAATCAGCTTTCAGGCGGCCAAATGCAACGGGTTGCGATTGCGCGAGCGTTAGTGAATGATCCCTCGATTATTCTTGCCGATGAACCGACCGGGGCTCTCGATAGTAAAACGAGTATCCAAGTTATGGATATCATTAAAGAAATAAGTAAGACTCGTCTCGTCATCATGGTCTCTCATAATGAAGGCTTAGCCGAACGGTATAGTGACCGTGTTATCTCGATGCTTGATGGGGTGATTGTCAGTGACTCATCAAAAACGGAAGCTAAAGTTTCTGAACCAACTGGAGTCGAGAAAAACAAGAATACATCGATGCCCTTTTCGATGGCGTTAAAAAGTAGTTTTAAAAATATCTTAACGAAAAAAGGTCGTTCAATCATTACATCGATCGCGGGGTCTTTAGGCATTATTGGGGTTGCACTCGTATCATCTGTTTCCACAGGGTTCAACGATTATATTGTACGAATCGAAAGCGAAACAATGGCCTCTTATCCCATTAGTGTTTTCTCAAGTTCATTAGAATTTAGTCGCAGTAGTTTCCAAGAAGTCGAACGCGAAGAATTTCCCGCGGAAGAAGAAGTCTATATCTATGATGAAAACGACGCGAATGAATCGTCAATTAAGTTTTACTATAACCAATTTACACCGGCCTTTGTCGATGTTGTTCAAGGGCTCGAAGATGATGGACTGGCAAGCAGCGTTGTGTTTAACTATCCAAAACATATGAAGTTATTAACAGAATTTCCTGATGGAAAAGTGAATCTAGCTGGCCGCACAAACTTTTCACAAATTTCGCCTTTAACCTCCGGTACATTTACCCAATTATTTGGTAAACAAGAATTTGTGAATCAGTACTATGATTTAATTGGTTCGGAATCCCGCTATCCAAGTGAGGTCAATGAAATCGTGCTTGTGATTGATCGCTACAACCGGGTTGAAAAAGGTGATTTGCAAAACCTCGGATTCCTTGAATCAGGCGCCACGTCGATTCAAAAGTTTTCTTTCAGTGATATTCTTGGAAAAAAATATAAATTAATTGATAATGACGACTTCTATGTACCACTCCCTGCACAAAATTTTGAGGTTGAAGATTTTGCAAGTGAGAGTGGAACGAAAACGATCCAAAAATTTGGCACAATTGACATCAATACCGCAAAAACAATTTTCGAAGATGATCAAAAAGGAATTGAATTAGAAATCGTTGGCGTTTTAAGACCAAAACCTGGAACGGAATTGCAAATACTTTCAGAAGGGTTAGCCTATACTGAAGAATTAAATACCCTAATGCAAACGCAAAATAAGGAGTCGGCATTTTCAAAGGCTATTTTTGGTAACATTGCCGTGACAAACGATGATAGTGATACACCAGATGCCGTACCGACCTTTGAACAAATTATCGCTAATTTACCGAGCTATCTCAAATTTTATGACCCTTATTATGATTGGACAAACCCAAACAAGACACTAACCCAAACAGAGTTCTTTTCATTAGCAAAGAATAACAATGCACAAGTGAGTGATCTAGATCCACTTAACCCCATTCAGGCGATGATAAGGACGGCGTTTTCTGCCATTTATACGAATGTTGAATCGGTCGCTATTTTTCCTTCAGACTCGGCCGCAAAGAAGGAAATAAAAGCAAAAATTGATGAATATAACAAGACAGTAACGGATCCATATAAAATTACCTATTCGGATTTAGTGGCGACGATTACAAACTCACTAGCAACCCTCATAGATGTCGTCACAATTGTGTTAATCATCTTTACGAGCATTTCGCTCGTCGTTTCCAGTGTGTTGATTGGGATTATCACCTACATATCTGTGATTGAACGGACCAAAGAAATTGGTGTTCTTCGGGCAATCGGGGCGCGAAAGAAAGACGTGGGGAGACTCTTCCAAGCGGAAGCCTTTATTATCGGTTTGACGGCCGGTTTAATTGGTGTGATTACCGCCTATTTACTAACAATCCCGACCAATATCATTTTAAATAATGCATTTCCTGATCAAAATATTGGTAATATCGCCAATCTTACGATTTGGGTTGCAATGGGTTTAGTTGTCTTAAATGTGGGCCTAACAATGCTATCTGGACTATTGCCAAGTAGTATTGCGGCAAGAAAAAATCCTGTTGAGGCCTTACGAACTGAATAAATTTTTGACACTGTAATAATTTTTAAAGAAATGCATAGACTTTTAGTCTATAATTAATAATAGTAAAATTTATGAATCAAAAACCTGGATACGCGACGAGACGGCTTCGTAAAAGCGAAATCATTCTTGAGAGCGCGGAGAGATTTAAACCTAAGCACAATCAAGGTCTTACACTAGACCAGGTTTTGAAGCGCGAAAAAGATAAGCTAACCAATAAGACCAAACGTAAAATTAGTAAATCTTACTTCGAAATTATTCGCGTCAACCTACTTTCCTTCTTTAACATTATTCTTTATGTCATCGCGATTGCGATGCTCGCCGTTGAAAAGTACGATGGGCTCTTTTTCATGGTGATTCTCTTTGCGAATAGTTTGATTGGTATCATTCAAGATGTTCGAGCGAAGAAAACCTTGGAAAAACTGAGTGTTCTATCCAAAAACACGGTTCGTGTTGTCCGTGAGGGCGTGATTACTGAAATCGAACGGGATCAGATTGTCCTCGATGATGTGATTATTGTTAAATTAGGCGACCAAGTTCCAGCGGATGGTGTGGTCATCTTTGGCGAAGTGAGTGTCAACGAATCCCTCCTAACGGGTGAATCGGAAACGATTAAGAAGACGCTCGACACCAAAGTTCTTTCCGGTTCTTACATTACAAGTGGAACCGCCTACATACGCGTGGATAAGATAGGCAAGTTAAACTACGCGCAAACCATTCAAATGCGGGCCCAAACATTTAAACGCCCAAAGTCACAACTTTTAAATTCAATTAATAGTTTATTCAAGGTCATTGGCGTGATTGTTTTTTCCATCGGCGCTTTGATGATCTTTTCGGCTATTTATCAAGAAAATCCTCTCGTCAATAGTGTGGCGAGCATTGCAGGCTCCCTTGTTGGCATGATTCCCTCTGGTATGTACTTATTAACAAGTATGACTTTATCGGTCGGGATTATTCGCTTAGGCAAAAAACGCACACTTGTGCAAGAAATGTATTCCATCGAAATGTTAGCGAGAGTCGACGTACTTTGCCTTGATAAGACCGGAACCTTAACCGATGGGACGATGAATGTTTCTGAATTCTATCGTTTTAATATGGAAGAAGAGACAGATCTTGAAAATATTATCGCAAACATTGTCGAAGCCACAAAAGATGAAAACGCGACGGCTATGGCCTTAAAAGAACGGTTTAAAGTTAAAACCTTACTTTCCACAAGCAGTGTGACGTCTTTCTCAAGTGAAGGAAAATATAGTGCGGTACGCTTCACAAATGGTGAAACCTATTATATCGGGGCGACCACCTCTTTATTAAATGAAAAGAACAAAGAACTAGTCAAAGAACTTGAAAATACGTATACCTCTAAAGGACTACGCGTTTTAGTTTTGACTAAGACGAAGAAACGAGCAAAAGACCAAGCCATTAATGAAGGAACTCCAGTTGCCTTAGTGGCTATCGAAGATCATATTCGTGAAGAAGCGCTCGATGCAATTAAATGGTTTGTTGATAATGGTGTCAAAATTAAGATTATCTCGGGCGATGATGCGAATACGGTTCAGGCTGTTAGTCGCCGCGCTGGTGTCTTTGGTGCAGAAAATGCGATTGACTTATCGGAATTAAATGATGAAGAAGTGAAAAAAGTGGCGGATAGCTATACGGTTTTTGGTCGGGTTAAACCCAATCAAAAAGAAGTCATCGTTCGCAAACTCCAAGAGTATGGACTTGTGGTCGGGATGGTCGGCGATGGCGTCAACGACGTATTAGCCTTAAAAGCCGCTGACTGCTCCATCTCTATGGCCAATGGTAGTGCAACGGCACGTGGGGTGAGTAACCTTATTATTGAACAAAACTTTGATGCCCTTCCCTCGATCGTGACCGAAGGAAGACGGGCGATTAATAACCTCCAACGGACTTGGTCGCTCTTCTTAGTCAAAACCGCATTTGCGATTATCATGTCAACCATCTTCCTCGTGGCCTCCATTCTGGCGCCTTTAGGCAATCAAGTCTCGTACCCCTTTATTACCAACCATTTATATTTATGGGAATTCTTCACGATTGGTGTCGCCTCATTCTTCTTATCGTTACAACCAAATAGCACGAAGATACAGGGCACCTTCATGAATAACGTTATCAAGCGCGCCCTCCCAGGGGCCATTGTGATGGTCTTAGCCGTTTTCTCCTTCTTTATTATGCGTAACGTTGAAACGATTCAACCAGGTAGTCTTTATGTCACCGAACGTTCGGCAATCGTCATGAGTGTACTCACCATGACGTTTATCAGCTTCGTTGTCTTATTTAGAACAAGTTGGCCGTTTGATATCTATCGCGGCATCCTCTTTGTCGTGTTATTAATTGGGGCAATCGTTGCGATTGGCACCGATTATTCGCTCAGGTTATATCTCTTTAAAATTGACTACCGTGACTTAAATGCCATCAATATGATTGAATTGGTTTTAATTAATATCTTAGGAGTCGTTTTATATTTTATTATTGATTTTCAATTAATGCCCAAAAAGAAAAAGAGGAGTTAATGTATGTTAATAATTAATAAAAAAGTTCAAGATGCCCTCAGGCAAAATCAAGCAGTTGTTGCACTTGAATCAACGATTATTTCACATGGCATGCCCTATCCAACTAATGTTAAAGTGGCCTTAGAAGTCGAAAGCACCATCAATAAAACCGGCGCGATTGCGGCCACGATTGGCATTATCGATGGCGACATTATCGTGGGGATGACTCATGAGCAAATTGAAGAATTTGGTTCCCGTCAAGGAATTGTCAAAGTATCAGGTCGTGATTTAGCGTATGTAACCTCAAAGAAACTTTGGGGATCCACGACCGTGGCTGCCACCATGATCATCGCTAAGATGGCTGGCATCGACGTCTTTGTTACAGGTGGAATTGGTGGTGTCCATCGCGGCGCCGAATTGACATACGACGTTTCCAATGATTTAGATGAATTAAGTAAGACACGATTAATTGTCGTTTGTGCGGGTCCAAAAGCCATTCTTGATGTTGAAAAAACGGTTGAATATCTTGAAACAAAGGGCGTTCCACTCGTGGGCTATCAAACCGATACATTACCACTTTTTTATACGAGAACAAGTGATATCAATGTCCCAATTCGCCTTGATACTCCTCAAGACATTGCCAAATTATATGTATGCCAAGCGGAAATGGAATTACGCCCATCGGTGCTTGTTGCCAACCCGATTAGCGAAGAAGATAGTGTCGATCATGTGAAGATGGATCAATGGATAAAAGAGTCGTTAACTAAAGCCAAAGCTTTAGGCATCAAAGGGAAAGAAGAAACACCTTTCTTATTAAAGAAGATTGTCGAGTTATCGGGTGGTGAATCGCTTGAAGCCAACACGAAACTCATTATAAATAATGCGAAATTAGGTGCAGAAATTGCTTTAAGTTTAGCAAAGGAACGAAGATGAAAACCGAAGAGAGATTAGCGGAAGCCTTAAAGAAATTGATGGCAACGGTCGCTTTAGACGACATCAGCGTCATGCGTTTGTCACAAATGTGTGGGATCAACCGCCAATCTTTTTACTATCATTTCCGTAATACCTATGATTTATTAACTTGGGTATTCTTAAATGAAAAAATTCCCAATCTCGAAGGGGAAAAAGATTATTCAAACACATTAGGTCATGTTTTTAATTATGTAGAGAATAATTACAATCTTATTCAAAATACCGCTCAAAGTGCTGGTAAAGATTTATTAATCGAATTCTTCTTTAATACTTTCTACAATGTTGAAATGCGCCATATCAATGAATTGGATACAAAGCAAATAATGGCGGTTGAAGATAAAAAATTTATTGCTAGTTTCTATGGTTCGGCGTTTGCAAATATGATTCTTCTCTGGCTCCGTGATCCGAACCAAGAAGAAAGTAGTGTCATTATTGAACGAGCAAAAAAATACTTTCCGAATTATCTTGATCAAATCATCAGAAAAGAGGCAAATCATGACTAATTTTACATTTCATCTCAGCACAAAGTTGTACTTTGGCGAAGACCAAGAAAAACGCATTGGCGAAATTCTTGAAAACTACGGGTTTAAAAATGTTTTAATTGTGGGTGGTCAACACACGCTAATCAAAAGTGGGCTTTTAGCCATTGTTGAGCAAAGTCTCAAAGATAAGAAGATTAAGTATCACATTTATCGAGGGATTACGCCTAATCCAGAAATTCGCTTTGTCAAAGAGGCGCTTGAAATTGCTAAACAACAAGAGATTGATTTGATTTTGGCTATTGGTGGTGGATCTGTTATTGATGTCGCTAAAGTGGTGAGCGTGAACTTTTTCTACAATGGGGATCCGCTCGATTTCAACGCTTATAAAGCTGAGCCTAAGAAAGCATTACCCATCGGCGTCATTCTTACGCATGCGGCCGCGGGAAGTGAAATGTCGACCAGTGCGGTCATAAGTGACAGTGCTACTAACTTTAAACAAGGATTTAACTCGCCATTAATCCGACCACTATTTGCGATTGAAAACCCAAAATATACCTTGACCTTATCGAAAGAACAAACAGGTATCGGTGTCGTGGACATTATGATGCACACACTTGAACGTTATTTCAATCAAAGTAGTGATGGACTTCTTAGTGACTCATTTGCAGAAGCCTTACTAAAAAATGTCATTTATAATGCGAAGAAGTTACTCATCAATCCGAATGATCTAGAAGCACGCGCGAACCTCATGCTTGCCAACTCATTTTCTCATAATGGAATTACAGGACTAGGCAAACCACAAAAGATGCCAGTTCACCAATTAGAACATGCCGTCAGTGGACTTTTCCCCTATGTTCCCCATGGCGCGGGATTAGCGATTCTTTTCCCCAGCTGGGCGAGATATTATCAACCAATTGATCCCGCTAAGTTTGATCAATTAGGCCGTAATGTCTTTAATCTTCATCATGAAGATCCAATGCAAAATGGGCTTGACGCCATTAGCGAACTTGAGAAATTCTTTGTCTCGCTAGGACTTAGTCTGAAACTGAGTAGTTTTGGCATTCAAGAAAAGGACCTTGATAAACTCGCCCTGATCGCGACTAAAAATAAACAAATAGATGTTTATCATTATCTGAAACCACTCAATTATGAATCGGTGGTTCAAGTTTATCGAAATTGCTTATAGGAGAAACCAACCATGCAAAAAGAAGATTTTTATACATTGATTGTCTATGCATTAATGTTTGTGATTGCCTTATTTATCGCTTTCCAAGTCGTTCAACCAGCCTTAATTAAATTATCGATTGATGGTGGCGATCAATATGTTTTTACCTCTATCGTTATTGTCGCGGGCGTTTTAATAAACGTGGTGCTTTTTGAACTGGGTCATATCTTTGGTGCGCTTCTTGGCGGGTACCGTATTTTATCGACGAACTTCTTTGGCCTTTGTATTTATCGGACGTCCAAGGGATGGAAACTAGGTTTTCGCTCCTTCCAAGGCTTAACCGGGGAAACACGAATTTTGGCTAAGAAAGCTTCTGCTAGTCCAAGACTCTACTTATTTGGGCCTTCACTCCTCGTGCTCATTGAATTTGCAGTGGCAGTCTTGATTTCTTTCTTAGCACCCAACACAACGATGATTCATCACGTCGCCTTAATTATTTCTGGCGTCGGTTTTCTTCTTTTAGTTCATAACATTATGCCCTTTAAATTGGATACATTGACTGATGGTTATTATTTTGTAATGTTATCGAAGAAAGTGAACGTCGAAGCCTATAATGAATTAATTCGGATTGAATCGCTAATCTTTGAAGAAAAACCAATTACCGATATTAAAGTGTTTGATCAAATCACCACCTTAACAAGTCGGGTAAATCTCTTTAAAATCTATCAATATATCGATGAGAAAGACTATGAGAATGCGACTAAATTAATTGATCTATTGATTGTGAATCGTAAAGAATTAGAAGTTGAAATCATTAGTCGGGCTTATGCACAAAAACTTTATATTATTCTCTTAACGAAACCAAAAGAAGAAGCAGACAAATTCTGGTTTGAAGACATGGCTGGCAAGGAACGAAAATTTATTAGTAATGACTTATCGATGGAATCTTTGCGGCCTTATCTCCTCTATAATGGGCTCGTAACCAAGAGTGAATCAGAATGCGAATTTGTGATTAATCGCGTTGCGAAAGCCTTAAAACGGATGACCGATAATCACCGGCGATTGATTGAGATTAGCTTATTCAAAGACGCGTATGAACGGGTCGTTCAAGAAAATCCAAACTGGTCACTACCCCCATTAAATTTCTAAATTAAAAAATGCGTTGGAATCAATCCGACGCATTTATTTTTAGCTTGATGACGTGTTATTCTTTTTTGACTAAGGCGTCTCTAATTTCGGTGAGTAAGACGATTTCGGGACTTGGAGCAGGCGCTGAGGCTGGAGCTGGGGCCACTTCAACTTCTTTCGCATGTTTTTTCTTGAGTGCTTCGGCCTTTTCACTTGCTGCCATTAAAATCTTAATAATAACAAAGATGACAAAGGCGATGAGAAGAAAATCGATGATGGCTTGGATAAAATTACCATAGTACAACGCGTGTTCAGCAGTGACGACGGTTCCATTCCCATCCAACACGGCTGGGGTGAAAACGTACTTGAGTTCTTTGACTGAGCCAAAACCAAATAAACCAATAATTGGCATTAAAATGTCTGCCACTAAACTCTTAACGATTGCAGTGAATGCACCACCAATAATGATACCAACGGCTAAATCGACGACATTGCCTCGTGTGATAAACTTTTTAAAATCGTCAAAAAACTTTTTCATAAAAGCCTCCTTGTATTGATTTTACCACAAACACATTTTATATATAGCCCATAAATTCGATAATAACTTTCTTTATCGACGAATAGAAAGTATAATAGTAGAGTAATTTATACGGGGGTAAATATGCCAAGAATTAAAATCGTGACTGATACGACCGCTGATTTAAGCAAGGACTTATATGAAAAATGTGATTGTGAAGTACTACCATTATTAGTCACAATTAATGAAAAATCATATAAAGACACCGTTGAACTTTCGACGGCAGAACTTTATCAAATAATGGATGAAACCAAACAATTGCCCAAAACAAGTGCGGTCAGTCCAGAAGCATTCCTAGAAGTGTTCACCAAAATTAAAGCCCAAGGCTATGACGGAATTATTGTCACAGGCATTGGTTCTAATATGTCATCAACGATGCAAAGTGCACATATTGCGATGGCACAAATGGATGGATTTCCGATTCGTATCGTTGATTCACTCTCCTTATCATCGGGAACTGGACTACTCATTCTATATGGTCGTGAATATTTAAATCAAGGGCACACATTAGATGAAACAGCGGACTACATGATTTCCTTGGTTCCCAAAGTACGGGCACAATTTATTGTGGAAAGTCTTGATATTATTTATCGCGGTGGACGCATTAGTAGTGCCAAATATTTATTTGGTAAAATGCTCAAAGCACATCCTTTCATTCAGATGAATGAGGCTAAACTTGTCGTTACCGATACTCCTAAAGGAAAAATTCATCGGGCACTAGATCGGCTCTTTGATGTGTTCGTTGAAGACTTCAACCAAGGCATTGATCAAACCCATGTGTTTATCACCCATAGCGAAGCTCCCGACTTCGCTAGTTATTATCTTGAAAAATTAAAAGCGTATATTCCCGAAAAGAACATTCATATTACGGGTGCTGGCGCGGTTATCTCCGCTCATTGTGGACCAGGAACCATTGGCATTCTCTACGTTAAGAAGTAAGAAAAAACCCCGAATTAAATGAAGTGAGACCCAAATGTTAGACCAACTAACAGGAGGGTCTTTTTCTATGAGGTATACAAAAGAATTCAAGTTGGAGTGTGTTCGGAAATGCCAAGCAGGTATGCATATTGACAATCCAGGCGGATGCAAGAACAGTACATTTTCTAAAAAAGTTCGACATTGGACACGAATCTATGATGCAATGGGCGAAGTTGGTTTGAATCACAAAAAGCCAACGCGAACTTATCTAGATAAGTTATCAATGATTGACCGAGTGTTAGATGGCGAATCAATTACCGGAGTGGCTTTAAGTAATGGCATTCAGCCAGACTTATTATCCAAATGGTTAAAAATCTATCAACGTTCGGGTATAGATGGGTTAAAATTATCTCATAAACGGGGGAGGCCTCCTAAAATGGCAAAGAAACCCAAAACCAAGAATCAACCCAAAACTCAACAAGATTTAGAGCGAGAAAACGAAGAGTTACGAGCGGAGAATGAATATCTAAAAAAACTAAGTGCCTTAGTTCAAAAAAGGAAGG
>ERZ1645192.1471-NODE-1471-length-19582-cov-13.350591_pt1 | contig 19582 bp, 23 predicted proteins | sample MGYA00575354_ERZ1645192 | MGnify/ENA primary metagenome ERZ1645192 (study PRJEB40844, sample SAMN11349763) | freshwater sediment metagenome | isolation source: river sediment | host: Sediment | place: India: Faizupur Khadar , New Delhi | collected 2017-02-21 ... | reverse complement strand
GCATGGGCATCGGCTACCGCTCCACGCCGGTGGTGCTGGGGGTGAGCGCGGAAGAGGCGAAGCGGCTGCGGAGCTTGGGGTAGGGCTATTCGCTAAGGGTTGGGTCAGAGCATTAAGGATAGGTTTTAAAAGAACCAACCTAAGACTGGCAGCTTGTGCAGCGGATGGGAACTATCTCCATTCACCCGAACCGGTCTTTCAGCTCTGTATTGAAAGCGGCGTTATGGTAATAGGTCCCAAATGCCGGCCTCACAAATTCATCAGGACAGTGCTGCTCACACCGGTGCGCAGGATAAGCAGCGTCGTGTCCACATCGGCTAAGGCACATCGGATACAAAAAACAGCATGCGGCGTAAAGTATTATTCTCTCTCCTCTTGCTTTTCGCCTTCCTCGCAGGGTGTCTGCCCGCTCCTGCGCCTGTTCCTGTTCAAGCGCCAACAGCGGAATCACCCTCAATACTTTCATCCGTTCTTTCCAAAGATTGGTGGCGTCCTGGCGTGGGCTTAAGCTGGCAATACCAGATAAGCGGGCTGGAGCTTGACACTTCGGTCGAGGCGGACGTCTTTGATGTGGACCTGTATGTGGACCAAGCCGCCATTGAGGCGCTGCACGCCCAGGGTAGTAAAGTCATCTGTTACATCAGCGTTGGCTCTTATGAGGATTGGCGCCCGGACGCTGCGGAATTCCCGCCCGAGCTGCTGGGGAAGGACTACGACGGCTGGCCGGGAGAAAAATGGCTGGACATCCGTCAGATTGACAAGCTGGCGCCCATCCTGAGGGCGCGCCTGGATCTGTGCGCGTCCAAGGGCTTTGACGCGGTCGAAGCGGACAACCTGGAAACGTACCCCAATGACACCGGCTTTCCGCTGACTTATGACGACCAGCTGCGCTTTGCCTTGTGGCTGGCGGAGGAGGCTCACGCGCGGGGTCTTGCTATCGGTCAGAAGAACGCGCCTGACCAGGCTCAGGAACTGGCGCAGATTTTTGATTTTGCTATTATTGAAGATGCTTTTTACTATGAATGGGCAGACGCGATGACAGTTTACATCGAGGTTGGCAAACCTGTTTTTGCGGTGGAATACTTAGATATGCGGGGTGATTTCGTGCGCTCTTGCCAGGAATCGCGAGAACTGCGCTTCAGCACCATCCTGAAGAACCGGGAACTGGACGCCTGGCTGCAAGCCTGTCGATAACTTCTTTTTAGACGTCTGAACGCGCTCAAAATTTGATTCAAATTCTGAAATAAACTGTCGAGTTTTAACGAAATGTGGCGCTTTTGGGAACGTCCGCTCCCTTCTGCATACCAATAATAGATTTCTCCTTCTGAAGAAATTGCGGCAGATCAATTCGCAGATGGGATCGTTTCCAAGGGGCGGCTTGGATGCAATTCTGCTGTGGAAGTGCGGACCTGGCAGGCTCAGGGAGTTTGGTTGATTTTTTCATCCAGAAACGCGGCGATTTTCTCCAGGCTGCGTCTTGATTCCGGCAGGATGGGGACCATCTGGAACACGTGGAACATGCCCGGCCAGCAGTCCAGCCTGATTTCCACCCCCGCCTGGCGCGCTTTTTCCAGAAACTGCCTGCTTTGCTCCAACAGGATTTCGTGCTCACCCGCCTGAATGTTGATAGGCGGCAGCCCGCGCAAGTCCGCCAGTAAAGGGGAAATCAAAGGATTTGCAGGGTTATTTTCGCCGGCATAAGCCTTTGCGTAAGTATCAAGAATTTCCTGATTTAGAACCGGGTCCTGCACGCCGGTTTTCACTGCCAAAGCCGAAAGGTCCAGCCAGGGGGAAATACAAACCGCGCAGGCTGGCAGCTCTCTACGCAGGTCCCGCAGGGCAACCAGGGCAGCCGCTGCCAGCCCGCCGCCAGCGGAATCCCCGGCAAGCGCGATTTCGCTGGGGGCGAAGCCTTGCGAGAGCAGCCAATCGTAAGCGCTCAGGCAATCTTCGAGCGCTGCGGGGAAAGGATGCTCGGGGGCAAGGTGGTAATCGAGCGACAGGACTTGCCTTCGGCAGGTTTTTGCCAGCCTGCTAAGGAATTCCCGGTGCATTCGGGGCGAACCGAGCGCGTACGCGCCGCCGTGCAGGTAAAGAATAATGCCTCTCCTGGCGCCGCTGGGGACGATCAGTTCCGCCCGCACTCCGGCAGCATTAGCCGGCGTAATCCTGACATCCTTCGGGATCCGGAGGAGCGCGGTGAGCCTCTCAAGCCTTGCTCTCTGCTCTGGAATGGAACCCTTGGCCCAGCCGTATGCACTTAGCTGCAGAATCTTCAGGATGACTTTTGCCTGGAGGCTGGACACATTTGCCTTAGGACCTACTGACAATCAAACGCTGCAGGTCGCCGACCACTTCCAGCCCGGCATTTTCCCCGGTGCTGTCAAAAAGCACTTCGCCTTGCAGGGTCTCGAGCCTTACATGGATGGAGGCGTTCAGAGTTTCGATCACGCGCTTACCCATGTCCAGGTGGGTGGGCCCGCGCAGTGCCGAGCCTTCCGCGCGGTAGGCGTTCAGGCGCAGGCGGTGCGTGCGGTTGCGCAGCACCCAGTCAACCTGCGTGTCCGAGACGTCCAGCGCTTCGATTTTGCTGTTCAGGTAGGTGGTGAAGCGGTGGAGTTTGCCTTCCAGCCAGAAGCCCACGATGGAACCTTTGAAAGTGGCTCCCATCCAGGGAATCAGCGCGACTGAAGCGGTGATACAGGCACGCTGGTTCTGAAAATGATTGCTCTGCAACCAAACCCATGCCGCGGGGAAGTTCTTTCCCCAATCTTTTTCCATGTAACCCCGGCCGCCGCTAAAATCCATCTCCTTGCCGTTGAGGTTCAACTTGCCTTGCAGGCTGTGATCAAAGCTGAGCACGCCGTGATAGCATTCCATCCCCGGCACCCAAGCAAACCAGCCCATCACGCCCGGCAGGAGCCAGGTGACCGGCCAGGGGTTGAACGGCCCCAGCTGAATTTCGCCGCTGAGCTGGCATTCGGGGTCATCCAGATTTACTTTGAGGTGCTGGCCGTCGAATTGGTTGGCGCCGATTTTTACAGAGAAACGCTCTGCGTCCCCGTGGAAATCCTGGAGGGGAAAATTAACATAGGCGGCCGTCCCTTCCACGCCGTCCAACACCTGGACGAAGGCGTGGGCATCCTGACCAAGGATCACGCCCGGGATGATCGCGAGCTTATGCTTTTCGTCCGCGCTGACCAGTTTGTAGTACCAGCCTTCAAAAAATGGGGGCTTTTTGTTCAGGCCGTGAAAGATTCCGGGGTTCAGTGCGGCGGGTGGTGTCATCCTGAGGTTCCTTGGTGTTTGGATGTTCATGGAGTGGCGAAAGTGCGCCGGCATTTTTGCTGGAAGGGACGAGTTGCCGGCTGTTTGAATTTTAACAAACTCCGGGTTGGAAATCGGTGCTTCGGTTGTACTTGGCGCAGATTGAGGGCCGGATGTGTTCTCTTGGAGAGACCAACCCGACTTTCGGTGCCGCCGTAGATGAGAACTTTTTGTGTCATATCGATTAATTCCTTAATGCACATACTCCATCAGGTAACCATATCCTTCAATTTCCATTTTTTCGTACGGCACGAATCTTAGAGAAGCACTGTTAATGCAATATCTTGTTCCACTTGGTGATAAGCTGTCATTGTAAAACACATGTCCCAGGTGAGAGTTACCTGCGCGGCTGCGTACTTCGGTGCGAGCCATGCCAAAAGAATTGTCTGCTATCAAGAAAAAGGTATTTTCGTCGATGCCCTTAGAGAAGCTTGGCCACCCTGTGCCACTGTCAAATTTATCGCTGGATGAAAATAGGGGTTCACCTGTTACGACATCAACATAGAGTCCGCGTTCATGGTTGTCCCAAAACTCGTTGTTGAAGGCTGGTTCGGTTGCAGCAAGCTGCGTGACCTTGTATTGTTCCTCAGTGAGCATGGCCTTGATTGTCTCGTCTGAAGGGCGCTTGTAGTTACCTGGATCAACAATCATTTGACTGATCGTTGACATCTCATTCTTGGATATGTGACAATAACCGCCAGGGTTCTTATCCAGATAATTCTGATGATACTCCTCCGCGTCGTAAAAACGCTCCAGCGGCTCGATTTCCACGAAGAAATCCCGATAGTTTTCCCTTACGATCGCTGCAATACGCTCAACAGTGCTCTTTGCAGTTTCGCCTACATAATACACGCCCGTTTGATACTGCGAGCCGCGATCATTGCCCTGTGCGTTTTTTACTGTGGGGTCAATGACGTGGAAGTAAGCAAAAACGAGAGCATCGAGGCTAACCAGATCAGGTCTGTATTCAACGCGAACGGTTTCACGATATCCTGTTTGCCCGGTGGAAACTGATGAATAGGTAGGTAGTTTGTCCGCCTGGCCATTGGCGTAACCGCTTGTGGCTTCGACTACACCCGGGATTGACTGCATCAGTTTTTCAATTCCCCAGAAGCAGCCTCCGGCAAAGTAAATCACTTCAACGCCGTCTTTTTTCGTGTAAGTTCTATCTAATTCTGTTTGTGCCATGTTGTTAAATGTATCCTCTCCCGGGGAAATTTGTTGTGTTGAATTTGTCGGCATCGTGTTGACTGCTGTGCCACAAGCACTGATCATCAATGCGATCAGCGCCAGTAATGTGAATATTTTCAGGTTTTTTAGCATGATATCTCTTTACATAGTGTGACTTTGTCTAATTGTTTCTTCTAAATATAGAATTATTCTTGAGTTTTGTAAAATCTCTGTATAAAGATGGAAGCAAATTGATTGCTGGTACCTCGTTCCAAGGAGTGCAGTACGGCCCATGCCGCCTGCTGGTATTGCTTGTAGATCCTACTCCAGCCCGGGCGCCCATCCCCCCGCCAGAAGGAACTGCGCTGAATCCAGCGGTCTATGAGTCGTGTTTAAAATATGTGCCATTAGTGAGGCAGGTTCTTCGAATTAGCCGATCTGACTATCTCTGGTCCAGACTTACCGGGCGTGCTGCGGCAGCGCTCCTGCCGCCGTCAATCCATTGGAAAGACCGCCTACCCAGACGGTTGAACCGGCTAAATTAGACACAAATGCGGAAATAACGGTTGTGGGATCAGTCTGCGCCATGCCAAAGGCCAGAAACGAGCCATGCCATAATCCAGCTATAAAATTGCGGCGATTGGTAGATAATTCCGATTGGAATGGTTGTACGTTTGCATTTTCTTTAAATTGCATTGAGTACCGTTAATTAATCATTGATGTTGACAAGCGTTCCGGCAGGGCATGCTCTGATTCGGCTGCCGAAGGCGGCGGCCAGTTTATTAAAAGCATTCTCGCCTGTACAGTGGTTGAGATAAAAAGAAACATCCGGAAAGCGTTCATCGAAAACTTGGACAACGTGCTCGAGGTATTGATCCTCAGCATAGAGCAAGTGAAGCCCTCCCAAAACTGCAAGGATCGGCCCTCCAAATTTCCGCTCTACGTGAAACAGGGTGTTGAGAATCCCGGCGTGGCAGCAGCCACAAATGACGACCAGACCTTGATTTGTTTTTAACACCAAAGAAATATCATCACGATAGGGATCAGGCTGCCAATCAATCCCATCACGAATAAACAAGTGAGGACTACTCCCTATTGGTTCAGGACGCTCTGAAATTTCTCCGGTTGTCCATAAATTGGGGATGATTTCAGTGGGAGCGTCGTTGAGATTCAATTTGATTTGTTGCGATAAAGAGGATTGATTGTATGCCAACCCAATGGATTGATATTCCCCTTGCCGAAGAGAATAGCGGGGGCGAAAGATATCAGGATGAGCAAAGAGTGTCAGCGTCGTATTATTTGAAAGAACGGCCTCCAGCCCTCCCGTATGATCATAGTGTGCATGGCTTAACGCCAGCATGTCGATATCTTGAAAGGAAAGCCTCAATTCTTTTAGATTGTGAGAAAGCACTCCTGGGGTCTGACCTGTGTCGAATAACACAGTCCCATGTTCTGTTTGGATCCAAAAAGAAAGTCCATGCTCACTTTGCAGGTTTGTGTCTTCTTTTACAACGTCATTTACCGCGCAAATTATTCTCGTTGACATTTTTCTCTCCATTCATTGAAACATGTACAGATGGAAAACTACTGACGCCTGTCTGATTTTTTTATCAATGTAGATGATTGAGCTTGTTTCATTCAGCGTTAATTAGGCGGTATCCTTTTTCAGTGACAACCCAAATTTTAGGAGTTTTCCTAGGCGTACAAGTTTTTCTTATTGGGCAGGATTTACATTGTAAATCACAGTTACTATTGACTGTTTGCAGAAAGCCTTGTCGCGTAAAATCGGCCATTATCATTCGTACAATTTCCTCGCTTACTTCAAGCGTACGAGCCAGTTGGGGAATATTATGGATATCACCTTCCGCAAGTAATTTGAGCAAATTTCTAACCATATTAAACACCCCAATTCATTAGGACAGCTAGCTGATAAACACCCACACCTGCAATCAACGAAATCGTCAACAGCAATCCCACGCTGAATGCTGTCCATTTCCAGGAATTAGTTTCTTGTTTAATTACCGCCACAGTGGCCACACAAGGAATGAACAGCATCTGTACTACCAGAAAAGATAAGCCCGCAGCTGGGGTCAGTGTTGCACCAACTCTGGCAGCCAGTCCAACCGACTGGTTACTTATTCCATATAGAACACCCAGGGTAGCGATGGTGTTTTCCTTTGCAACAAAACTGGTCAGCAGGGCTACAATGAGACGCCAATCCTTTAGCCCCATCAGGCGGCCAAGCGGTTCCAACCAACGCCCTAACCCGGCCATCAAGCTGTTATTTATGTTTCCATCGGGAAGCCAGGAAAACGCCCAGATAATTGCAGAAACGATCACAATGAGTACGCCTGCTTTTTTCAAAAATGCAAGCGTGTTTTGCCATACATACAGACCAATTGTGCGGACATTTGGTGCATGATAGAGCGGGATTTCCATGATAAAGGCAGTATGAGCTCCTTTAAATAAAAGCCGGTTGATCGCAATACCCACCAGGACCAGGAGGGTTAGGTTACCAATTACCAATAACCATGTTACGAGTGCCGCTCCGGTTCCAAAAAACGCTGGCGTCAGAAATGAAACAACAGCCAATCGGGCTGCGCAAGGCACAAGCGGTACCAGTAAGATCGTAAGCAGTCGGGCGCGGCGATCTTCTACAATTCGTGTCCCCATTACCGCAGGAACATTGCAGCCAAACCCCAAAAATAAGGGTAAAAAAGAGCGTCCATGCAATCCCATCCAATGCATAAAGCGATCCATCATATAGGCAGCTCTCGTCAGGTAACCAATGTCTTCTAAAATTCCCAACACTGTAAAAAATACGATCAAAATCGGCAGAAAGGTCAATACAGTTCCTACCCCACCTATTAGCCCATCTACAACCAATCTAGAAAACCACAACGGCGCATTTGCCAGCGCGATGCTAACCACATCAGCCAATGGAATAATGAGTGCTGAGTCCAGCCATTCCACGATTGGCATTGCAACATGGTAAGTCAACCAGAATACAATGCCCAATATCCCGAGGAGGAGAACTAATCCCCAAAATGGATGGGTAGCAATTCGATCCAAACGATCAGTTAGAACGATTGTCCCTGGTCTTGGCCGAACGATAGCAACACGCACCATACGGGCAATCCACTCATATCGACCTCCTGTGATATCGAGGATGGCATCCTCATGCTGCGATAATAAGGTCTGAATACGGGGCCAGGCCTTTGGCGCTGCTTGTTCCACCATTTCCATGACCTCGCTGTCGCCTTCCAATAGTTTGAGCGCTACCCAATCCACATGGTAAGGTTGTGGAACTTGGCCGGTGATCAAGGAGCAAATTTCCTCCAGCACAGGGCGGTGTTCAGGACGGATATCTGGGCGATTGGGCGCTAAAGGAATTGGGCTTTCCGCCAAATTTTGGGCTGCGTCAATCAACTCGAATAAGCCTTGATTTTTAGATGCAATGACTGGTACCACTGGTACTCTCAACGCCGCTTCCAACACATTCACTTCTATGCGGAGTCCTTGCTGATTGGCCACATCGACCATATTCAGGCCCAGTACAAATGGCACATCAAGCGCTAACAATTCCGCAACCAGGTAGAGGTTGCGCTCAAGCATTGCAGCATTCACAATAGCTATAACAACATCAGGCTTCTCGCGAATAATGAAATCGCGGGTGATACGTTCCTCTTCGGAGTTTGCTGTCAAGCTGTAAGTGCCCGGCAAATCTACAAGGTGAATCAGTGTCTCGTTATGAACCAGCTCTCCTGTTTTTAATTCAACGGTTTTTCCTGGCCAATTCCCCACATGTTGGTTTAGCCCTGTAAGCATGTTAAATACGGTGGATTTTCCTACATTAGGCTGGCCTACTAACGCAACATTAATGGACTTTTTAGAATAAACAGGAAAATTTTGTTTTTGTTCAGTCACGACTCTCCTTAACTCAAAATCTCGGCAATCACTTTTTTTGCTTCACCTCGGCCCAGAGCAACATGCGAATCTTTAACTGCAATGATGATTGGCCCACTTCCAAAATTTTGCCATACAACCACTTCAGTACCGATGGTAAACCCGAGGACAAGCAAGCGATTTTTAAACTCCTTGCCGCCCGAGAAATGATGGATTAAAGCATGTGTTCCGGTCACGAGTTCGTTCAATGATTTTAGTTCTCCTTGCATTACTATAGTCTCCTTCAATGATTTAGTTACATAGCGAAGAATACATGGGGATCTCAATTTTCCTTTGGAACAGCAACCGGAGGATACATTTCCCACATCCGCGCCAACTCATCCTCTTCACAATGAATTCCCTGATAAAGTGTAAAATGCCCATCTTGAACGATTTGCACGCCTTTGCCCTCAATGATCTGCCCGATATCGGCAAAGGGAATACCTTTGTCATCCAGACTTCTTCTCGCTGCCTTAACCTGCTCAGGGGGGATTGTAGCCACCAAGGTTCCTGAAGAAATCATCTTGAGCGGGTCAAATTGAAACGCTTTGGAAAAACGGGATACAACAGGCAATACAGGGATACGACTGGTATCCACCTGAATGCCTACCCCGGATAACTTTGCCACCTCTAAAAGGGTTTCCAACAATCCACCACGTGTCACATCATGCATTGCAGTGGCACCTTGTTGAGCTAAAATGAGCGCTTCTGGAATAATGCTAACTCCCTTTATTAACTCTCTCGCTTTTGCAAGCTCCTGGTCACTTAAACCCAATTGACTTGCGGTTTTAGCAAAATCATTTGCCAGGATAGCTGTCCCCTCCAGGGCAATGCCTTTCGTGATAAATACATGGTCATCAACATGAGCCCCTTTCGTAAGAACAGGGTTCTGATGGGATAAAGTACCCAAAGCAGTAACGGCTACAAGTGGTCTGGATAAATTTGACGAGTATCCCGTATGTCCGCCAATGATAGAGACGCCGATTTCATCTGCAGCACGCCCGGCATCTCGCATTATTTCCTCAAGAAGAAGTTCATCTTCTTTGTTTGGAACCAACACCAGCAATAAAATCCAACGTGGCGGAGTCCCACTCGTAGCCACATCGTTGCAAGCAACATGAACAGCCAGCCAACCAATATCCTTGACCGCTCCAACAATAGGATCAACATGTGAAACTAAAATTCCATCTTGAATTCGTGTTAGCGCAACATCTTCTCCAAAAACAGATCCCAGGATGACATCCGGATCATTTGTCTTGATGAATGGGTGCACATACTTGTTTAAGACCTCTAAAGAAAATTTAGACATAGCTGAACCCTCGTCTTTGTGAATTTATACGATCCATATTTAACCAGCCGGATCCGTTCCATTGGTCGGATAAAAAGCAGGCATGGCGCTCCAGAACCGGATGCCATAGCGCTTGATCACTTGAGCTCTTCCACTTTCTTCCAGCCGCTTCAGCGTTTCAACGACATTTTCCGGAGAAAATTGTTTCAACGTTTTCACTAAATCCGACTCCTTCATCGGGTGGCGAGTGATGATCCCAATAATCGAATCGACCAAGTCTTCTGAACCGCTCAGATCAAATATACCCGCAGCAGGATGAATGATTTTGGCGATATCGCCCATAATGGCTTGAGCGCGTAAAAGTCCTTCATCATCTGTAGGTTTGACCCAAGTCTCTGAAGGTGGACGGTCAGGCAAAATAAGATGAACTTCATCCGGACCGATCAGTTTAAGTTTTGCGGCAATTCGTTTAAGTTCCACCTCAGTATCATTGATATCTTTTATCAGCATTACTTCGATCCACAACTTGCCTTGATATTCTTCACGGAAAGAAATCAAGCCATCTAAGATGCGTTTAAAAGTAAGCGTGGGATGGGGTCGGTTGATCTTGCGATAGAGTCTTTCATTGCCTGCATCCAAAGTTGGGAGTACCGCATCAGCCTCTTGCAACTCCTGACGAACTTCGGGTAAATACAATAATGACCCATTTGTGATAACCGCTACAGGAATCTTTGTAAGCACTTTTACCTGGCGGATCATAGCGCCAATGCTGGCATGCAAAGTCGTCTCACCAGATCCGACAAAGGTAATCCAGTCAATTTCCCCTGGCTTATGAGCCTCCAGGGCTTCTTTAACCTGATTGATTATTTCTTCGGGTGGAAAATAATCCTTGCGTTCATTGATTAATGGTTGGGTGCGGCCTAGCTGGCAGTACACGCAATTCCAGTTGCAGGTCTTAAGTGGAACAGGATCAATACCTAATGATTGTCCTAATCGACGTGAAGGCACCGGACCAAATACGTATTTCACCTTTTCATCCTCCTCTTAGCGCTCTCCAAACAACTTGGTGCCAATCCGGATAATATTTGCGCCCTCTTCAATGGCAATTTGGTAGTTATTACTCATGCCCATTGATAAGTATTTCATATTAATGTTTGGCAAATTCCTGTCAGCAATACGTTCAAAGACCTCTCTGGTTGCTTTTAAATAAGGGCGACTATTTTCCGGGTCACCAAATCGCGGTCCCATTGTCATCAAACCTTCTACTGATAAATATTTCAATGAGCTCATTTGAATTATCAAGTCGTCCACTGCCTCCGGCAGAACACCAGTTTTGTTCACTTCACGACCACTGTTGACTTCTACTAAAACTGGCATTTTCTTCTGTATTTTTGCACAATGATGATCTAGGGTTTGGGCAAGGTGCCATGAATCTACAGTTTCGATCATGTCAAAATTACTAACGGCAACGCTTACTTTATTTTGTTGCAAGTGACCAATCATGTGCCATTTTGCCCGGTTGCCAATTGCCTGAATAATCGGCAATGCCTCTTGCACGTAGTTGTAACCAAAATCTGTTACGCCGGATTGAATGGCCACTTCAACTTCTTCCAAAGTACGCGTCTTAGCTGCTGCCAGCAACAGAACGCCCGGGGGAATAGAATCCAGAATTCTTTTAATGGATTGTCCAAGATTATTAATTTGTGGGTTCATTTTTAACTGATCTGGGTTGTATCAGGATTTGTGTGTGGATTGGTTGATTAACAAGATCTAGGACCAAAGGGCATTTAACCTTGAACAAGAAAAAGATATTTTCAGATTCGTTACTAAGGGTTTCAAAATTGCCCTGCCCTTTCGCTATGATTAAGTCGGCGCTGGTAAAACGACGACGGAATTCCGGATTACAATCGCTTAAAATGGTACCTGGTGCATTTGAACCGTTATCGATAACCTCGACGATTTTTTCCAACCACACAGCCTGCGCATCTGCAAATGTGGCATCGTTGCTGACGGAAGCTCCGCGCACGGCCAGGGTCACTCGTTTTGGTAACAATCTTTCGATTAGCAATCGGTCAAATGCAATTTCACTCGCATTATCAGCCAAGTACAATATAGAATGTGCTTTAGCAATGGCCTTGCGAAACTCGTCAAATTCACCAATTAAAGGTTCGCTCAAAGCTTGGTTAATTGCCTGAATAATATCAGTTTTTGTGAGGTTTCCATTTGCTCCCATATCGATAACATTTCCGGCAATGGATAAACGGGTTGCTAACAACAAAGGATCACTGGAAGATTCAATTATTGATCTGAGTGAATTGATCATTTTCAAGGCCATGAAATTCTGCTGATCTTTTATTTCAGGATCATCAACCCCGCTTCCCTCGCGCAAATGTCTGTGTAAACATTGCGTCATTACGGGAGGGGATTGATTTAAGTCATATTCTTTAGCCCAACCCAAAGCGTCACGCAGAAGTTTTTCATGAACAGCGGGATCTATGGATACTAATCTGGCAGCATCCATGGTCTGGCGCAAAATGCGGGAAATACCGTCCAAAGAATTTCTCATGCCCGGTCTCCGCCAATGAAAGCGCCGGTTTTACCAGAGTTTTTATGCTCACTAAAAATATTGGCGTATGGAACTCTGACCATTTCACCGCGCTCATTTTCGCGAATGGTATACAAATCGTTTACACTCTTGATTCGATCAATAAACAACACGCCATCCAGGTGATCAATTTCATGGTGTACCACTACGGCATTAAACCCTTCGAACAACCGATCGAAGGGCTGACCTTGTTCATTAATTCCGACAACCCGTAAGCGATGTGGACGTACTGATTCCCCATATAAACCAGGAAAACTTAAGCAGCCGTCAAAATCTTTTCGTTCATCGCTCATCTCAATAATTTGCGGATTGATAAGTGCCTCTGGTATTCCCTCTTGCCATTTTCCGTCTATCTCAATCCCCAAACAGACAATTACCACGCGCTGATGGATGTTAATCTGAGGCGCAGCCAGTCCAATACCATCCTCATTGGCCTGTAGCGTGTCCAGTAAATCACGAATAACCCGTCTCACTTTACGGTTAATTAGCTGAACATTTTCGCTTTTTTTCCGTAATTCATTTTCATGTTTTGAAAATAAAAGAATTTGACGCACTGTCATTTCGTGATTCTAACCTTTTTATTGATCAGCTACATCTTGATTGATCAACTTTGTCAGAGCTTCAGCTTCAACGTAGTCTTTGACTGTAATAGTCTGCCCTACAACCCCTTCCACTCCAGCAATGGCTTCCTTAATTTGCATCACCAAATATACGGCAATTGGGCAAAGGGGAGATGAAGGTCGAAATGTGTAGTTAACATTGCCACCGGGGTCAACGGTAAGGTCATCGACCAGTTTCATGCGAATTACATCTGCACCGGTTTCCGGGTCAATAACCGTGGATAACCTTTCTTTTATTACTGATTGCAACTGCTCGTTATTTGTCATCTCTCCTCATTCGGATCCAAAATATCCAAACAACTTTAAATATTGATAATCTCAATGCCAAAAACCACTTTTACGGTAAATAATTCTCATCCCAACCAAATTTATTAATTTATTAGGCTTCTTTCTGCGTTTAGGATGGCTTGATGTAGTGTTTTCACGGCAAGTTCCGCACAGTGTTCATGACCTTCCGGTATTCCACCTAAAGCTTCTAATAAAACTTCAGGTGTAATCCTTTGTGCTTCAGATAAAGTTCTTGATATTACCAACTTGGTAAGCATGCTGCCACAAGCAATGGTCGCTCCGCACCCATCGGTCATGAATTGAGCGTTTTTTATCACCTCCCCTAGTAGCATCAAATCGATCTGCATAGTGTCGCCACACCCGCCACGCACTATACCACGTCCATTTGGATTTTCAAGCGACCCCATATTTTCTTTGCTTTCAATCAATTCACGTGCTTTGGCGGAGAATGGTTTTAAATTAAAATTATTTTCTTCGTCTGTTGTTGCATTAGATTGAGAATTGATTCTTTGGGGCTGTTCGATATCCAACCCCATATTTGAGTTTTCCTTTGTGGTTGGTATTAATTTATTATGTGATTTTGGCTTTGTGTTGACAGGAACGGCTTTTGTAAACACATCAAGAAAACCAGGTATTTCATCTAGGTTAACTTCTTCAATTTTGCCGGTATCACAATACGTAGTAATGCTGGCATCAATTGGAAGTTGAGCCAGTATCGGAGCGTCAGCGGTTACTGCAACTTCTTCAGCATGTGAGGGGCCAAATATGTAATAACGTTTCCCGGTTTCAGGAAGGAAAAAATAAGCCATGTTTTCGACGATACCAGTAATCGGTACTCCAATACTCTTGGCCATATTGACCGCCTTGCGGACGATCAAAGTCGCCAGACTTTGAGGCATTGTGACCATTACAATCCCTTTGACAGGCAATGATTGCATGATGGTGAGGGTTGCATCTGAGGTGCCTGGCGGTAAATCAACTAATAAATAATCTAAGTCGCCCCACATAACGTCACCCCAAAGCTGCTTAATAGCTTTGCTGATCAAAGGCCCTCTCCAAACAACAGGCTGATCCTCGCTCGAAAGCAAAAAATTCATTGAAATAATTTTTACCCCCAAACGGCTTTCAAGGGGTTGAATGCCTGCACTCCCTACTTCTACAGGGCCATGGAGGCCAAACAACATGGGAATGCTAGGACCAGTAATATCTGCATCGAGAATGCCAACTTGATAACCTTCACGCGCAAGAGCACTCGCTAACAGCCCGGTGACAAATGACTTTCCAACACCTCCTTTGCCGCTCATCACAGCAACAACATTTTTGATGTGGTTGTATTTCGCAGCAGAACCTTCTTCGGAATTTGGTTGAGGCATATTCTGTTTCTGGTTAGCCATTGTGTTCATAACATTAAACTCCTCAATAGATTATTTCAGATTGTTTCAGACATCCAAATTTAATTTAGATTCATAAATTGGATTATATTTTGCCAAACTGTGTGAATCTCTTTACTTGCGGGGGATTCAGGACGGAATGCTGTGACAGGTTCCCCGTTTATCATCGCCTCAATAATACTTGAATCGTATGGAATACGGCCAATTACTTCATAATTGTGTTTATGGCAGTATTCTTCTATTTGGATTGCACCATCCAAATAGACATCGAACTTATTAATACAAACTACAGCTGGCACATTAAAGTGGTGTGTCATTTCGAGCGCTCGCTCCATATCATGTACACCTGCTAACGAAGGTTCGGTGAGAATCAATGCCATGTCAGCACCCGATACGGTTGAGATCACCGGACAACCAATTCCAGGAGGCCCATCCACTATGAGTAGCGGATAGTTCGCGTCCATAGCAAGCAGACGCGCTTGTTGTTTGACCATTGTGACAAGTTTTCCGGAATTTTCTTGGGCAGGTCTTAGAGCAGCATGGAAAAGTGGTCCATAATAGGTTTCTGATTTAAACCAATGACCTGCTAACTGCAATTCCATGCTGATTGCATTTGTTGGGCATTGATAAACGCAAGCGGAGCAACCATCGCATGCAATGGGATCCACCTGATATTTTCTGCCTTGATGATTTATAGCGTCAAACCGGCAGACCAGTTCACATTTACCGCATCCTATGCATTTTTCTAGATCTATATTAGCTACTTTTCCTCCCATGAAATCGTGTTCCTCAAGAACATTTGGAGACAGCACCAATTCCAAATTTGCAGCATCTACATCAGCATCAGCAAGCACTAACGGTATCGTGTCATTATGAGCAAGATGCGCAAGGGCTGCTGTGATACTGGTTTTGCCTGTGCCACCTTTTCCGCTTAAAATTACTAACTGTTTCATTGGTGAACTACCATTCTGCTAATTTCAGCAAATAATTGCTGGAAGAGCAAAGTGTATTTGGGGTATATTTCAGGCAGTGCCTGCCCCTGTGCTGTACCTTTTGCGATAGCAAGATCATAAGGAATTCGCATTAAGATGGGCAACCCCTGGGTTTCGCAAAAATTTTCAACACTGGCATTTCCGATGCCCTCCCTATTGATAATTACACCAACAGGAATACCTAGCTCTTTTGCTACCTGTGCCGCCAGTTTAAGGTCATGTAAACCAAATGGCGTAGGTTCCGTCACGAGCAGCAAGAAATCAGCTCCTCGTGCCGATTCGACTACCGGGCAGGAAGTGCCTGGCGGGGCATCCACGATCACAACCTGCCCAGGTTGAGGAGCTGCCCACTTTTTGAGTTGTTGGATCACCGGCACCGCCATGGGTTCTCCAATATTCATAATGCCATGCGCAAAATTGATGTCTAAGGGTGTTATTCCAGACTCGAGTACGCCCATGACGTTGGGAACTTCCCAGATGGCTTTTGTTGGGCAAATCAATGTGCAACTGCCGCAACCGTGGCATAGCTGTGGAAATACCAGTACTTTATTATTGAGGACTGCGATGGCATGGTATTCACACACGTCTGCGCAGCGACCACAGCCAGTGCATTTCGATTCATCGATGCTTGGAATTAAAATACTGACATCTTTTTTATCTTTAAAAGCCGGTTTTAAGAAAAGGTGGGCATTCGGTGCCTCAACATCACAATCGAGGAAAAGCGGGGGCAAGGCTGGATTATTCAAAGCCAGGCTTATTGCCAGGCTTGTTGCAACCGTAGTTTTGCCCGTGCCCCCCTTGCCACTTGCAACAGTGATTCGCATGGATCTACTCCGTTATCAATGATGGGAACCACTGGCGCTAGGTACATCGACTTTTTCCAGCTCTCCCGCGTTAAAGCGTTTGACGATATCCTGGATACTACCGCTGTCCTTATTTCGATACATTAAAATACCTGCAGCGTTAAGTGCTGCGGAAGCGTTAGGACCAAAATCACCGCTGATGACCGCCGCCACCTTCTTCTGGGCGATAAATTGCGCAGCCTGGGTTCCCGCTCCTCCAGAAGCGTTGATGCCAGGATTTTGAAATGCTTCCCATTTCATTGTTTCGGTATCCATGACAAGAAAATAGGCGCAGCGCCCAAAACGTGGGTCGAACTCAGCATCGATGGATGAAGATGACACAGTGAGGACAATTTTCATTTTATTTTTGCTCCTTAGTCGAATGATATATTTATTCGCGTACCATTTGGGTGCCGCATTTTGGACATTTACGATCGATGCAGCGTTCACTTATAACGTGCTCTTCCCTATAGCCACATTTGAGACAAACACAGTTTCCGGATGGGCCAGATCCAGGTTTATTTCCTCCGCCCATGCCCTGGCCATAACCCTGTCCACCTCCCCCTCGTCCTTGATTACGACCACCACGAAATATTCGATTAAACATCGTTTCTTCTCCATTCTTTGTTCGGCCATAAGATTTTCATGAAACGCTCAACATAACCTTTTGGCGTCCCCACACAATCCGGCGCGAGGCTTTTTACAACGAAGGTGTAATAAATGCCCCGCGCCTTTATTGCGATCAAGCTATTTCTTTTCAAGTTCTTCAATCCGCTTATCGATAGCAGCGAGCTGTTCTTTAAGCCAGCTTGATTGAGCCTTGAGCGATTCAGCCTCTTCCTTTGAGGTTGGGGGCGTATAAATGTAACGCTGCCAACCGGGCAATTCAGTTGCATAAGCCGTATTGCTCCAGCCACGACCTCTTCCTCTAAAGCCGAAACCAAAGCTTTGTCCTGGCAAGGTTGAATTCATGAATCCGGGCACGCCAGAACCAGAACAATAGCCAGCCCGTCTGCCAGTCATTGGACCAGCACCCACTGGCCCTGTTCGATCTCCTCTTGGCATATCATTCACCTCCTTTCTAAGTAGATTTTGAAAAGCTTCCACGGCGCTGTCTGCGCAGCCTGTATGGACGATAGCCAACAGAGTTTTTGGTAAATGGGGTACTACGTTCTTGGACGGATGGAGATAAGTGCTTTTCGAGTAATGTTCCCAGAATATCAACCAGTCGAGGTAAAACGTACTGACCCGTTAGTGCAAGTACAGTTTGTCTCCAACTAGCTTGCTCAGGGTAAGGTGCTTTGGCGGCCCGGGGATTCAAAATCTCAATTGGCTGGGGTTTCTCTACCTCCTGCGGTGAAATCATTTTTTCTAACTGCAAGGCGCCTGTTGGACACACCTCGGCACATGCCTGGCAAAAAGAACATTTTTCTTGATCGATAAACGCTTTACCTTCTTTCATAAAGATGGCGTTGTTTGGACATGCTCGCACACAAATTCCACAACCTGCGCACAATTTTTGATCGATAATCATTGTCATTACAAACCACCTCCTTCCTTAGCAATCATCTAATGATCCACATTGCCCCAATTGAGGGTACTTGCTCAACCATTTTCTTCATTTACTTTTCCTGTATTTCACTTACCAAATGTTGTTCCACTAAACGATCATTATCATCAGATGGGCAGATGACTAGAATTGATCGGAATAGCTTTTCTCCTCTGTTTTCCCAACGATGGGGAAGGTGGGCTTGAAAAATAAGACTGTCGCCTGGTTCAAGGATGTATTCATCTGGTCCAACCCGATACACCATCGTGCCCTCCAGACAATAAACAAATTCCTGGCCAGTATGAACTATTGCATCAGGCCCGCTGTTGGCATTGGGATCCATGGTTAATAAAAGAGGTGTGGCTTCACCTAAAGCGATACCACCACCTAAATCTTCAAGTTCTCCTTGAGGGAAATTGGCTTGTGGTCTTTGGCCAAGTTTCTGAAATACAACCTCTTTTTCGATGGTCGAAACTTCAAAAAAAGCTGTGATTGGAACGTGGAGAGCCACCGCCAGTTGCTGAAGGGTGCTAACATTCGGAGATGTTTTTTCATTCTCGATCATGCTAAGCGTATTGAAATTTAATCCGCTGATTTCAGCCAGAGACCGTAATGACAACCCCTGGATTGCCCGCAGTTCCTGTAGCCGACGCCCAATGTTAATCTCGGTTGAAACTGGATTTTCAATTGAGGGCTGCATCAGCGCCTTTAACTTTTCACGCCATTTGCTTTGGCGTCGGGCTGTTTGGACACGAGATAGATTTTGGTTGTTGTGTGGCATCCATTTTTCCTTCTCTGCTTTTATACTATAATTATAGTACTGTTTAAAGAATAATCAACTATTTAGTTATTACAATGTAAGAGCAAAGTGATAATGTCCTAAAGTAGCAAAATAGAAATGTCCTAAGTAGACTTAGGAGCTATGACATGGACAATCGAAATAAGCAGTAAAGAATTAGCCCGGATCCGCTGCCTCGTTTTCCCCGGAATCCGCATCATAAATGTTTAAGAACTTGTATGATATTTTTTTTAGCTGAGGAAATTGTTCGACTACAGCTAGTTGAATCTTGTCGTTGAACCGACGTTACCAAGCTCTATGCGAGATATAAAGTAGTTCACAAAATAGCTGAAACTGATACCCCGGATGCCTATCGGGCTTACATCTCAAGTGAGGAAGAAATCATTTCCTACATTGCTACCTCAGAACCGTGGACGACCTGGGAATATGAACCGGGTTTCCGATTGGAGCTGGATGCTTCCAGCGTTTTTGAAAGCTGCAATCTCCGGTTCCCTACTGTAGTCAAGCTGGTCCTTTCGCGTTCCTTGATGATCTACGAAACGACCATGTCTGGCTGCCAACGCATTCAAGTTGGGGTCTACGCGTGATAGTTCCCAAGCTTGTAGGGTGGGTTGAAAACCCGCCAATAACTCACTCCTTCCAAGTAATACCATTGCCATCAATATCTATATGACATTCTCTTGGTATATACGAAGAGACACTCGAAAGAGTGTCTCATTCTTAGTAGCGGGGAGTGGATTCGAACCACTGACCTCCGGGTTATGAG